>JAEEGL014416967.1_pt1 | contig 19139 bp, 21 predicted proteins | sample 9134231 | NCBI WGS metagenome assembly JAEEGL01 (sample SAMN16246548, study PRJNA631951) | gut metagenome | biome: gut microbiome; feature: rumen; material: fiber-attached | host: Bos | place: Iran: Karaj | collected 2018-10 | reverse complement strand
TAACCTTTGTAACTATTTGATTTCTATTGTTATTGTTTCCTTTTTGTTAGCAGCAGCCATAAACAACCGCCTAAATTCCAACCCAGTTTTAGCCGTGTTGGTAAGTGCTTTGTTGGCAACCGCAGTTCCAATTAGCACGCAACCAAGGCTATCTTTTTCGTTAAAGCCGCCGTGTATAAGTATGCCTTGAAAACACGGCACGTTTTGAATCCATATATACCAGTTTTTGTGTTTTTGCCACCAATACGGCTTTGCAACGTATGTTCCACGGGGTATGGCGGTTTTGCCGTAAACCTTTTCCTTGCAACCACAAGTTTCAAGGTGTCTATCCTTGTCCTCCAAGGTGTCGCAAAAATATTCACCATTTACATACATTTTGCCAATGGTGCGGTCTTCCAAAAAGGTTGTGCGTGTTACTGTTATTTTCATTGGTTTGGTGCGTGGGGTGGTACACGAAATGTGGGTATGCAGTAAATATTGTCCAAATAAAACGCAAGTTGTGTTTGCTGTATGTTTCGTTGTTGCCCACACGCTTGTACTAATAATAACAAAGGGGCGCAAATGCGTCCCCTTGCCGTGTTTTAACAAATTTAATAAATTTAATATATAGTAACTATGAAAGAAAATTTTGGATTATAAATCCAAGTCATCAAAAATTGCATCGTTCATATCAACCGTTGTGGTTTGTTGCGGCTTTGCCTGCGCCTTTGCCCTTTTTGCTTCGGCTTTTTTAAGTTCGGCTTCGGCATCCTTTTTAACGCTTTCCTTAATAAACGAAAAGTTGGTGGTTTTTACACCGCTTTCAAACACCGCCACCTCGCCAAGTTTTACATCATGCACCAAAAGGTCGTAGGCAATTTTATCGTTACCGTCTTTACCAACATAGGGTCTTTCGGAATAGTTGCCCACACAACTTGTTAGCAGCCTGCCCTTGCAAAGCAAGTCCCTTAACTTTACAACGTCCTCCGCGTTGGGGAAGAAGCACAAGTTTAGAAACTTTTCAATATCGCCTTCATCGTTTCTTTGGATTGCGGTTGCCTTTACGTATTGTTTGCCACTTTTGGCAATAAGGGCTTGGGCGGATTCGCCCCAAATTTCAAGATTGTTAAATGTTTTTTCTGCCATTTGCTTAAGTTTTAATGTTTATGTTTGTAAATTTTGTTTGTTTTTATCGCGGGTGCTTGGTGGCGTTGCGCACCGCCCCAATGCAAATGCCCACATATATAATATAATAAAAAATTGCGGTTTTTGGTTTTAAAACAAGTGTGTCATTTTTGGTTCGTTTGGGTCTGGCTTATAGGTTCCTGTTGCGTGCTTAATTAGGTAATCTTCATCTTTGGTGTTGGCAAACCTTACAATATCGGCATACCAAATTGAACATTTTTTTAAGGTTTTTGATGGTGCAAACACATATTTGGTCATTGTAAGCGAACCTTTGTGGTTTCCTATTGCCAAAATTGCTGGCTGGCTTTTAATAAACAATTCGTGTGTGTTGTAGTACTCTTTTTCATCTGGAAGCAAATCACATTTATCTGCATCAAACCAAACGCATTTTTCATTTTGGTAAACACATTCTTCGGTTGAACCATCAACAACAATAAGGTGGTCGCAACGAATGCCGCACATATAGTTGTCACGAGCCTTAAAACACCCGCAATCACCGTTTGGGTGAAAGCCATCCCCTTCAAAAAAATCTTCATAATTTTCTTTCCAATCAATGCTTGTTGACTTTATTAGGGGCAGTTTTAAACTTGCTATTGGCGAAACACCATTAAGTTCATCAAGCATTTCATAAAAACGCTTTTTTTCATCCATTTTGATTTGGGTGTAAATTTCAATTTCTTCCTTTGTTGGTAATCTTAATTTTTGCATAATTTATTGATTTATTGTTGTTGTTTTTTTGGCTTTTTTGTTAGTTAGTTTCAGCCCCCTATAACAGATATACCCCATGATCTATTCATATATTGAATATCAATATGTTATGTTTGTTTTAGGATATGAACCTTTGATCATCTAATATATACTGTTATAGGGGCAAAAAACTAACTAATGCAAATTCATTACAAGTGTTTGGTATTCAATTTATTATCGCTTAAAAATGCAGTATTTTGTGTTCCACGCAAAATTTTAATAAACGAATTTTTTCGTGTATCCACCGTTTTCGCATTTAACCACAAAAAACTCGTTTTCCAATTGCTTGAGGTACTTTGAAACCGTCACGCTTGGGGTGTCCTTTTTACGCACCAAGTCCAACATCTTTTTGTAGTCGGTGTACCTAAATGTTTTATCGCACAACTCCAACGCCATGTACTTTGCCTGCCCCTTAAGGGGGTTGACGTTGCCCATTGCGTTGTCATCTTTTCGGTATGTACCCAACATACGCAAACCGTATAGCAAACTCGGCATTAAAAGTTTCCAAGCGGCTTCAACCCAGTTGTATTGCAAGCGCACTGGCATCGGGCGCGGGTCTTCGTTTTGTTCCCTTTCAATTTCGTCCGTTATAAAGCTGTAATCGTTGTTTTGCGCCTTTACGTAGTCATCGGCTGTGTACTCGCCATCCAAACGAAGTTTGTTGTCTTTGTGGCTTCGCCAATAGGTTCTTTGTTGCCAAAGCATTTCTTCGGGTGTTCGGTCATCGTTTTCGTCCCAACCGTTTTCTTCAACGCTTTTAAGGGTTTGCAACAACGCGGCAACTTTGAAAACAATGTGCGGAAAACGCCTAAACATTGACGCGCACGCGCTGCCAACTTCATCGCCCAAATCGTAATCCTTGGAAACTTCGTTCACAAACTTGTTTATAACAACGCGCAATTTTTCAAAGTCGGCATCGGGCAAAACCAACGAAACCTTTCCACCGTAGTGGTTTGCCAAGTACCAATTTATAAACAATTTTTCAATTTTGGTTTCCCTTTCGTGTTGGTTGCTTCCAAACAAAGGCACAAGGTCAAATTCCTTATCTGGTACAATGTAGTACATTGAACGCGTAAGCAACCCGTCTTCAAACGATGTGTAAAGTTTTTTGAATTGCCCGAAAGTACCCGATAGCAGCACACCGCAATTGGGGTGTTCCACGGTGTCAATTTTACCCTCCCTCAACGCGGTTGCCGATAGGTTGCCAATTGGGTCGTTGTCGAAAATGTTTTTCATTTGCGATAACAGCCCGCCGTACTTGCCATTTTCCATCTTGGTAAGGTTTGAATACTCGGTATTCACAAGCACCATTTTTTCGTTGTTTTGCTTTAGGATGCTTGCCCAAGCGTTGCTTGTTGCAAGGTTGGTTTGGTTTATAATCACGGTTGGCGGTTCTGGTTGTTCGCCCGTTAAATCAAAGGCATCATCGTTGTTTTGTTGGCGGCTTGCTTGCTTGTTCCACGCGAAAAGTTCTTTTTTGTATTGTTTGTAGTTTTGCGCGTTAATGGTTCGCGCAAAGGCATCCAAGGAGCGCAGCATAAGGTTGGCTTGTTTAGACATATAGCCTTTGCCGCTTGCGCTTGAACCAATCACGTTAAGCGTTAGGTTTAAGCCGCTATCGCCCTTGTTGTAGCGCACGTATGTGTTCCTTGCGAACCCGCTCATTGTTGCCAACGCCGAGTAAAGCATAACATCCTTGCTTTCGTTGCTTGCGGTTTCGTCCGCCATTATAAGGTTAAGTATTTCGGGCATCTGGTATTCCCTTGAAATCGCGTCCCATTTCTCGGCAATGGTTGCATCCCTTTGGGTAAACTCCGCCCTAATTTCTTGGGCAAATTCAAATGTGGTTTTGGGTAGTTCAAATATTGATTTAAATTCAAATGCCCTTAAAAACCAAAGCAAAACGTCTTTTTCTGGCTTAAACCTTGAATGCGATGCGCAGCAACGGTTCCAAGGGTGTTCCCTGTCGTTGGCATCCGCAAAACAATCGTTTATTAGTTGTTGTGCCTTTGCGGGGTTGTTGTTGTAAAGCCACATCGCACACACCGATAGCCTAAACTTAAGGGCGTAGCCCATAAAGCCAACACCGTGATCAACCGCGGTTCCACCGCTTACGCTGCCTATAAACACCTTTTCATGGTCGCGGTTGTAGTCGTAGTCGTTGTCTTTGATAACCAATCCATCTTTAACATTTTTCAGCCAAGTTTCGTACATTTCGCTGTTGTAACCATCGCTGCTGTGTGTTTTTATGCCTTTAGCCTTGTCGTTGGTGTAGTAGCCGTATGTGGTTGCAACTTCCTCGCTCCCAACTTGGTAAAATTGTATTTGGCACAATGGCTCTTCGTTGTTGTAGTAGGGGTTGTCATCGTGCGACACAAAGCAAAGGCACACTGGGTTGTTGCAATTTGTATCGGCTACAACACCGTATTTTTCCGCAATGTAAATAACGCATTGTTTGTAGTAGTCGGTGAATTCATCCTCGGTTGCGTTGTGGAGTTGTTCCAAGTGCAACACCATTTTCAATTTTCCCCTTGGCGAGGTGAAAATTAGTGTAGGGTTCAGTGTGTTGTCTTTGATAAGTTTTTCACGCAATTCATCATAATCAACACCCCTATCATCTAAATCAACACAAAGGTAGCCAGTAAATTCCTTGATGTTTTCCCTGCGGCGGTGCTTTTCGGTAATGCTGTTGAATTCAACTGTTTTAAGCATTTCTTTGAGTTCGCGTTCGCGTTCTTTGCTTAAGTTTCCACCGCGCAATGCTTCACACACTTGTTGTGTGGTTTTGTCAAATTTGATAATTTGCAAAAGTTCATCAAACGAACACAGTTGCTTGCCGTATTCGTTTAGGTTTTCGGATAATCTGAAAATTTTTTCCATAGGTTTTTAGTTTTTAGTTTGTTAAAATAAAATTGAGTTATCTGTTATTTCGTTTTCTTTATCTGGGTTTGCGTTGATAAAGAATGAAAATTCTATTGCTATGGTTTTTGCGCCAACAAACTTGTGTTTGCCGTTGTAGTTAAGCAACAACGGTGGTTTTTTTAGCCTTATGGTTTGTGAACCGTTTTCGTTTTCTTCAACGTAGTCAACAAGCACCCTTTTATATGTTTTGTTGGTGTCCGATTTTTTGGGTGTATCGGTTGCCACCTTTTTTTGCTCTTGGTTTAAGTCGTTACCAAAGGTAATTTCATCGCGATAGCCTATATCGGATAGTTTTTTCTTTGGTTGTTTTGTAGGTTTCGGTTCTGGTGGCTCTTGCTTTTCTTCCACCTTTTTTGTAGGTTGTTCGGTGTAACCTTCGCACCGCATTCGCGCGGTAATGCCTTTGTTGTAGTCTTCCATGTTCCTGTACAGAACACCGTTTTCGTCCCTAATGGCGGTTCCTTCGCCCGCGTTAACCAACTTACCGTTGGTTAACTTGTACTTTTTTGTTTTGATTTCTTCCATTTTATAAATTTTTTATTAGGTTTTGTAATTTTTGCATACGCCCCTTGTAGTATTGCCAAAGGGCTTGTTGTTGTTCGCCCCAGTCCTCCCAGAACCCGCCAAGTATTTGGTCTTCAACCTTGTCAAATTCTTCTGGATGGTCAAGGTAATGCGATAAAATGTTGTAAAAGTGGATTTCTTTTTTGGTTCGGTAGAACCACTGCTTTTCTTTTGCGATTTCGTTTTTTGTCATATTTATACATTTTTGGTAAGTTAGTTAGTATAGGCTGGTTTAACCAGCCCACATAGTATATATAATAAAAAATTGCGCTTTTTGCGGAAATTCTTTAAGTTATTGCAATTCAAAGACATACATACCGCTTGCCAACCTTGCTTCCCAATAGTAGCGTTGCAAATTCGCAAAAATTTTCGTTTTGATGGCGGTTTCCACCGCCTTTGGTGTTTTCCATTTGTAGCCGTTATTGTGCAAATGCAACACAATGTCGGCTGTTCTTTCGGTTATACCAAAAGGTCTTTCGGGGTCTGGGATGGATATATGTGCCATATATTATTGTTATAAATAAGGTGCAAGATATTTATAACCATTATGCCGAAAAACCCCAAGCAACCGAAAGACAAACGCAAGGAAGCCGAGATACAAGCCGAGTGTGTGGAATGGTTTAAAAACACTTTCCCCAATCAAATAATTTTCAGCGTGCCCTTGGAGGCGGCACGCAACGCGTGGTCAAAATATGAAAAAATGGGTGCTTTGGGCGGTGCGCCAGACCTTTTGCTAACATTGAAAAACCATATTTTCTTTGTGGAAATGAAGGCGAGTTGGGGCAAGTTGAGCCAATCGCAACTGGAATTTCAAGCGCGTTGCGAGGCATTAGGCATCGGTTATCATGTGGCAAAAAATTTGGAAGAGTTCAAGCGTGCGATTTTGTCGGAGTGGAACAAAATAAAATCGCAAGAATCTGGTTTGCAGGAAGTTAAACCTTAAAAATTTTTATTATATAAATATTGAAAGCGGCGGGACACGAACTCATCCCAGCTGCGGTTCATCTCGTTTTTCGTTTTTTTACATATCTGAATTTTTTGGTTATTAAACAACAAAGGGGCTCGTGAAGCCCCATAGTTGTTTTTAGTAGTGTCGTGTTTGCGTGTTTAGCAATAATGTGCCCACCACCCGTTTGGCACACCGTTCACGGTGTCCGTGGGTATAACATTAAGGCTCATTCCTCTTGGCACGCACACTTCGCCAGATGCGCTTACCCTGTTCAACCAGTTTCTGAAATAATTTTCATTCCAAGTTGTTAGTTTCGGTGAATAAACCGTAACAAGGCTTGTACATCCTTCATACGTACCTTCAATCATACCACCACTGTTTGAAATGGTTGTTAGGTTGTGAAGGTTTGAACCTATTGTAAGGCTCGTGCAATCCCCGTAAGTGTAGAGAAGCGCGTGTTCGCCTCGCAATTCCACAAGTCTTGAAAGGTCTGTTGCTTCCGCAAGTGCGGTACACCCGTAAAACGTCCTTTCCATTCCCGAGCGTCTAATTAACGCAACCCCTCCGAAGGAAGGCGGTCTCTGCAAGCCCGAACCTTCAAACGTCCTGTAAAAGTGAAAATCGCCCACTTGTGTATATTGCGAGGTTTCCAACCTACTTGCATCAACAAGGTTGGTTTCGTTCCAGAAAACCCTTCCCAAGTGTGCCGAACCAGTGTACGTTGAAAACACCGCAGGATCTGGGTTAACCATTGATGATGGGTTACCGCTAATTGAAAACCTTTTGTTCAAGTGAAAACTTATGCTAAAATCATCGAACGGGCTTGTGCCTATACCGCCAGCGTTTGTGCCTCTGAACTTAATGTTGCCGTTGGCGGCAACCCTAACGGTTGGCAATGTTGTGAAATCGTATGCCGTCCAAGTGGAACCGCCATCAACCGAATAGTTCAAGTCCCTGTTTGAAACCGTGCCAATCACCGCCACCGAAAATTCAGCGGTTTCGTTTGTTAGGTTGTTGACGGCAAAGTATTCTCCGAGGGCGTTTGTCGTTGATGCACCAACAACCGTTGATGTGATTTGCGTTGTCATATCACCAAGCAATATTGTTGCCCTAAACAAGTAGGCGGTTCCCGCCGTCAAACCCATTACCGTGCAGGTATCGGCACCGTTAAGAAATGTTTCGTGTCCTATCGGTTGGTCGGTTGTCGGGTCATCGGTGCTATACCAGTACTCAACATATCCGCTTGTGAACCCGCCATCAATTGTGTAATCAAGTTCACATTCAACGCTGTTGCTTGTTGGTGTGGTGCTTGCAATGGCAACCGTGTTCACCACAGGCATTACCAGAGTAACCGTGTCCACTTGGCTTTCCGCATAAATGTCAATGGTTGTTATTTGGGAGATATAGGCATCCCCAGGAGTTAGCCCGCTAATGGAATATGTAATTGTGTTGCCCGCTATAACGCCCTGCGCCGCAATAGACGCCCCGCAACGCAAGATGCTTGATGAAAGTGCGTAGGTGCTGGTGTAGGTGTAAACCACAACGTAGTTGCTGCCTTGCCTTGTGCTTGATTGGTGCGTTAGTGCAATTGTCCCTGCGGGCAATGTGGTAAATGTGTAGGTATCTTCATCCTCCACCGTGCCATCGTTTTTTAGCACCGCCTTGGTGTAGTAGGTTTGGTTGCTGTCAAGGTTTTCAAGGTCAATGCTTGACGGTTGCCCCGCTTCTGTCACGGTTTGCGGGTTTGAAAAGTCTTGGTTCTTTGAGTATATAAGGTCGATGGAATACGCCATAAATTTCGAATGTTGCAAGTTTATTGTTGCTGGTCTGGGTTAACCACCGCACCGCCGTTGCCGTTGTCGTAAGAAAGGGTTACGGTTGCACTTGTCGGTCTTGCGGTAACACCTGTAATTATAATTGTTGAAGTTCCTTGCGTTGCCGTTGTCACCGATGCTTGCGCAGAACCAGTGCCGCCGCTTGTGTTCGTTGCATACACGTTGATGGTGTATGTGGTGTTCGGGGTTATAGTCACGGTTGCGCCGTTTGAGTCGGTATCGCCATTGGTTATGGTGAAATACTGCGTTCCTGCGCTTGCCGTTTTGTTGAAACGGTACAATGTGCCGCCGCTTGCCTGCAATGTCATGTAAACACTTGACAAGGTGTCGTTGGTTGTAACGCCAAACGGACCAGATATGCTGTTGTAGGTGGTGGTAATGTCACCCGCTACCATAGTAACAACTGGGTTTTTGTAGCCAGTGTTGACCGTTTCCGCATCCGTCCATTCGGGCGCATATTCCCTGCCATCGTTATCTATGACGTAAGGTATGACGTGGTACGTTTGTCCTTCGGCAAGATTTGTAATATCCCAACCTTGTCCAGCCGCTTGTTCACTGCCAGCCGATATTTTTTGTGCGGGCGTTCCGCCTGCATTAATGCTTACATATACTCCGCAATCTTGCACGCTTAAAACTTGATTGTTGTAGGTAAACGAAAGTTCGGGGCTGATTACACCGTTGCCGCTGCCTATTGTAACTATTTCAGCCAAAATAAGCGTTTTGAATATTCTTTGTGCGTTGGGGTCATCCCAATCGGTTTCATATCCTTGATCATTTAAGGCTTTTACCCTTGCGAAATATTGGTCGCCCGCATTTAAATAAGCACCAAGCGTTGAATAGTTAAGTTCTATTGTTGTAGGTCCGCCAACCGTTGTGTCAACTATGTCGTTGCCAACCTTTGTACCGCTTGCGCTTGTGCCTCTGTATAATTGAAGTGTTGTTCTTACGATAGTAGCCATATTGTTGTTTTATTTTGTTTATTTAATAATAAAGTTATCCTCCAATTGTGTATTGTGGGGAAGGCACAAGCAAGGCAGTCACGGTGCTGCGCCCGTTATCCAAATCAGTACTTCCCTCTATAATCATGAACTTACGCCCGTCCACATAAAGAAAATCTTTATCTTTCACCTCCGTATCCAATGTTTCAATGGTAACTTCCATACATTGTGTAAACTTATCAAGCCCCATTGAATTTATTTGCGGTGGTGGTGTTAAGCCCCAGCGGTTAAGACGCCCATACTGACCATAAACCGTAAGTACTGCGCCTTCGGGTTCGTTATAATCAACACTCCATTCGGTTTCCCCATCTTCGTTATAACTGCTTGTTATAACATATTGGTCTATGCGAGCCAAACCACCCGCAACCTTTTCAACGTGTTCAAACGGGCTTGTATGCCTTGTAACTTCTTCGGCGAGCCAAACGCTTGGTATGCTTGTCAGTGTTGTTTTGCCTTCGCCGCCAGCCCAAGCAACGTTGGTATCTTGACCTAATTTGTCGCTACTTGGGCGCATTTCGGTTATTACGGCTTCCGAAAGCATTGCACTTTCATCGGCGTTAACCAAAAGCATTTCGCGCATTTCCCTTATTGGTTTTTGCCCGTAAAGCCAACACAAGCCGAAATACAACTCTTTTAGGGTAATATCGCCGATGTTGCAATAGTAGCCTATATAACTTATACCACGCCAAGGAAACTCCATTGAAAAGGTGTCGTTTTGGTTTAAACTGCCGTCCCAATTGTAAATATAAAAGTCCTCTGTGCGTCCATCAAACGGGTGTTCAAGTATGGTGTTATCTGGAAACCATTGCTTTAACGTTGGATGCCTGTGACAATACACCAACTCCGTGCCGTAATCGTCATCATTTATTTCATAATTAGAATATTCAATATCCAAGACACCCGCCAGCATTTGAAACTTGTTCGGAGAGTTCGTGGTTGTCGGGCTTTGCAACACCAATGAAAACGTATCGCCTGCGTTTACTTGCACCGTTATTGTGCTTCTAACCAAGCCGTTGCGCCTGCCAAGGTTGGTTGTGTTGATTTGCCAGCCGTATTCAAATTGTCCGTTGCGCAACAAACTAACCATAAAAGTGTTTAAGCCCGTTGTTATTTTCCTTCCCCAACTCACATAGCCGTGTATGGTTGCGGTGCAGTTTCTATTAAAAGTAAACTCCGTTGTGGTGCTTTCCAAAACCTTTGAATGTCCATCCCAACCATCAAGGTCGTTGGTTATGTGTTGTCCCCCCGCCAGCAACAACTCGTTGTTTTCAAGGTCGCAACCAAATTCAATTACTTGATGCGTGTTTTGCGGGCAAACGTTTTTGTAAGCACCCGTTAGCATTAGGTTGTCATTGACCAACGGCAACGTGAAGTCTTGTAAAGATTGGTTTACAAGACCTATAATATCATTAAGTTTTTTGCTTGGGTGCTTCATTGCGACCTTTGGTTGGTATGCGCTGCCGTAGTTGTAGGAGGGAAACGCCTGCGGGTACGCCGTTAAGGTGTTAACACTCCAGACATATATGGTGTTCCAATCATCGTGGATAAACTCCCTTAATTTCTTGCCAAAAACCTTGTCAGGAAGTGTTCTTTGATAAAGGCAAATTTTAATGTCATCGGCTGTAATTGCCACCATTTCAACATAAACATCCATCATCACGCCGTTAACACCCAACGTTGATGGCGTTAGTTGCGTGCCGTACAATTGCGATGTGCTGTCCAAAAGCCCAGACACTTCCAAAATGTTCATGTTATTAGAAGTTTTGGGCAACGAAATATCGGTGGAATAAGCATCCTTAATGCCATCGCTGAAGCGGATGTTTGTCCAATTCCAAGTGATGTCTTGTTTATAGACATCCAACGCCTTGCCATTTATATATAAATCTATTCTCATTAGCCCTTTAGTATTTCAAATTCCAATTCAACGTCTTGGTATTCTTCGCTTGTCACGGTTACTTTGCTGGTTTTTACACTACACTCAAACCAATCACCCGCATAATTCAAAAATTCTATCTTATCAGCAAGAAGTATGTCGTTCCAGTAACTGTCACGCCTTAATTCGCCGTAGGCTACTTTCACTGTATCAGCACTCTCGGTTAGGTATCGCCTTGATATGTCTTTAATTGGCGTTGCCACGTCCATGCGGTAAAAGTTTTCGCCTTTGCTTTCGGTGGTTTCTTCCTTTATCTTTCCGCCCAAGTAGCGCATAATTCCATCGGTGTCGTAGTACCTTACTTTAAAAAAGTTGTAGTCGTTGCAAATGCTGTTGTAAATTAGGTTGATGCAATAGTCTTCAAGATAGAATTGGTCATCTTCCCAAACACCGCCGCCCTTGTCACCGCTTGGCAGATCCCCGCTTGTGTCGGCGAAATACAATTGCGCAACCGCCGAAAACGGCGTGATGCCGCCAACGTTAACTAATGAAACGGTGCTTTGCGTAACACCGCCTTCACCCTTTGCGCCAGCGTGGAAGCAAAGTTCATAATCGCCTGTTTCTGTAATGTACGGACGCAAATCAAGGCTTTTGTAGCCGCTTGTAATTATTGGCAACCCGTGTCCGTTTACGCTGAAATTGCCGCTTGCGGGGAATATAAAACCAACCTTGTACAAGTCGTTTTCATCATAAACGTATATTGTGCGGGTGCTTCCGTGCCTTCTTAACGGCAATGTGCGCCCGTTCATAACATCGGTGTCAAAGCCAAAATCCCCCGTGTAAACACCGTTTTCATAAAGCCTCATTGTTATGTTAAACGAAATCGCATCGTGGTAAAGGCTTTTGATGCTGTCGTTCAAAACAAACACAATTTCGCTTGTTTCGCTTAAATACTTTAACTTGCGGTAGTTGCCGCTTGCAAGGTCGGTGACTTGTATTTGCGCCCCAACGGGCAGGTTTGCGTTGCTTTTAACGCTTATTAGCAAGTTATCACCCAAATACGATGTGGGTTCTGGATATATAATGGATATATTGCCAATGGTATCGGTTCTCATATCTTAATAATATTACTGTCTTGAAAGGGTTTCCTTTGTTTTTACACGGTTTTGGGTTGTTGTAATTTCCTTGACGCTTACAACGGGGGCGGGCATATCTGCAAGAGCTTCGCCCATTGCTTCACGCATCACACCCTTAAATTGCTCGTAGTCAATCTCAAGGTTGTTGGTGTTGCTTATGTTAGGCACGTTCACCAAACCGCCGCTTGCAAAGTGTCCAAAGTCGCCAATTTTGGGCAGTTTTTTGCCTTTTTTGCCAAAGTTTAGGCTATCAAAAAAGTCCGAGCCAAGTTCATCAACAACGGGAGCAGATACCACATACTCCCCAAGTGAAAGTTTGGCATCCACCGTGTCATCCTTGCGCCTTGTGGTTTTGTTGCCAACCAAGCCTCCCTCGGCAAATTTCGGTGCGCTTTGCTTTGATTGTTTTGCTTTCAAAAGTGTTGTTGTTGCGTTTGCAATTCCACTAACCACGATTCCCACCATCTCTGCAATGAATAGCGGGGCAGTGAACGGTGCTGCTATACCCGTTTGGGCTGCTGCCGTAATTGCGCCTTGTATTGCCTGCGCTATGGAAATTGCGGTGCTAATCAAAATTTCTATCTCGGCTAAAGCCAAAGCCCAACCTTCGTATTTTTCATCGCTTTCCGCCAATGTGGTAAATACATCGCCAATGCTGCCAACAACTTGGTTCATTGCGCCCATAACGGCGGTTGCGGTGTTAATCATTTTGGCTTTTGTCTGGGCGTTGGCTTGGTCAACGGCAAGCAAGGCATCCTTAACCGCGACTTCGGCTTCCACAACCTTTAACTCGCTTTCGGCAAACTTAACGTTAAACTCTTCAACGCTGCCGTAAAGGGCGGCAAGTTCATTGTCGGTGTACTTGGCACGTTCATTCGCCATTCTTTGGTGTTCGTTCCTTGCAACGTTTAGCCTTTCCTCGGCTTGTTCGGCGAGTATGCGGGTCTTTTCAACCTCGTTGAAGCGGTATTGGTCAAGGTCTTTCGCGCCTTGTATTTGGCTTAAAATTTCTTGGTGCTTAACCTCCAACCCCCATTGCTTGTCTTGGGCGGTTTTTTGTATGCGCAACCTTTCGTTTGCAGCCGCTTGGTCTATTTGGTTAAGGTTGTTTTGGTAGTTGGCTTCCGCTTTTTCCATATCGCTTTGGTATATGGCAACCAATTGGCGCATTTTGGAAATGTTGTCGCCCGTCACAATGCCGTAAGCCTCCCAGACCTTGCCGTACTTAATGGCAAGTTCGTTGTCGTCCAAACTCGGCAAGCCTTTTTCAACATCGCCTTCCAAATCGGTTTGGGCTTGGTTAAACACCGCCCTTGCATCATCCACAATTGTTTGCAACTGCGCTTTCAAAAGTTTTGTGTCCAACTCGTTGATTTCCAAACGCACCTGCACCCTCGCGTCCTCGGTTGAAAGGTTGGATAAAAGCCTTGTGTAATAGGATTTGGTGTTTTCAAGTTGCTTTTGCCATTGTTCTTTCTCCCTGCGTTCCCTTATATCGCCCAATTTCAACTGCAAATCGCTTTCCAACAATATGATTTGTTGGTTTATGTAAGCCTTTGCCGCTTTGGTAAGGTTTTTCTCGGTGTTTAGTTTTTCCTTTAGGGCGTTTATTTGTTGGGTGTAGGAAGCGGTAACGGTGGCGGTTTCCTTGTCGTACAAGTTTTTAATGCTTTGAATTAGCGTGTTTTCAAGTTCTTTAAGGGCTTCACGCTCGTTTTTAAGCCTTTCTTTCCGTGTGCTTGCACCCGCGTTGGATAGCGATGAGATTTGGCTTTGCATTCTGCGCGTGCCATCGTTGTATTCCTTTTCCGCCAACACCATTGCGGCTTCCAAGTCGGTTAGGTGGTTTTTGGTTTCATCACTTAAATTTGCCCACGCTTCTTTGGTCATTTCCGTAACACCAATGCTTAAAAGGGCTTCTTCTTTTGCAATGCGGTATCTTTCGGCGGCAATGTCGCGTTTTTCGCCCAAGTCTTCCTTCTCCAAGTCCATTGCTTGTTGCAAGAACTTTTTGCGCTCGTTGGCGGAATACTTATCGGATTGCACCGCTTTGTTGCGCAATTCGCTTATTTCCTTTTGCCTTTTGGCGTTGTTAAGGGTGTATTCGCGTTCCTTGTCCTCCAAGGCATCCGCCGACCTTACCACGTCTTCGTTGGCTTTGCTGTACTCGCGAAGTCCAGGAACCAATTGCATTACCTTTTGAATAAAGTTTGAAATGCCGTTTATCGCCTTTGTTATTACACCAACAATGGCTTGGAAACCCTTTTCAATTATGTTTAACACGGGTTGCAAGGAAGCCATCAACGATTGCAGGGCGGTCATCGCCTCATCGTTTTTCTTGATGCTGTTGGTTAGTTTCATTACAACGGCAGTAATGGCGGCAATGCCAGCAACAATAGGGTTGGCAAGCAACGCCAAAAACTCCTTGCCAAGAGTTTTAACCATTAAAGCACCGTTCTTAATGGCAACGCTTAACTTGCCCGTGCCTTGGGAAAGCGTGTTGAAACCCGCTATAACCTTGCCGAAAGGCAAACCTTCAAGGGCGGATTTGTAATTTCCGACCGATCTTGACCAATCCATTTGGGCTTCTTCAGCCTTTTTTAGTTCGGTGGTTACGTTTTGGATTTTATCCAACATTTCATTGCCTTTTGCACTGTTGCGTTCAGCTGCGGTTAAATCTTCATAAGCGGCACGCAAAGATTTAAGTTGTCCCCTCAACGCATTGATACTATCACCATTTTGTTTTTGTTGTTGTATTTCGGCAACCAACACCTTTTGGTTGGCTCGCAGGGTGTTTTGCATATCTTTCATAACACTCTCCAACTTAATATAGGTTTGAGTGTTCTCCATACCCTGCGCACGCATTCCAGCCATCACTTGTTTAAGATTGGCTATCTTGGTTTGCAAGTCTTGTATCGTTCGTACAGTATCATTGGGCAACAACTTTAGGTCAATCACCACTTGTTTAGTTGAACCAACATTATTAGAAGCCATATATTGTTGTGTTTTTATTATATTATATCAGTAGTTTACTTAATAATAACCAAAAATCAATTTAATATGGAAGAAAAAATCTGGGCAGTTAAAGACGGTTACTTGGTTAACCGTGATGGAAGCATTTACAAGTTGAATTGGAAACGCACTGGAACGATGCGTAAGGTTAATAAAAGTGTAAATACTTGCGGGTATTTACAATTTTCTTACAATGGCAAACAAACACTTGTACACCGTTTTATTGCAAGTTGCTTTATACCTAATCCAGAAAACTTGCCTTGTGTAAACCACAAAAACGAAATTAAGACTGATAACCGTGTCGAAAATTTGGAGTGGTGTACACACAAATACAATATGAATTACGGTACACGTAATAAAAAGTCCGCAGAATCTCGAAAAAACCACCTCAAATTATCTAAAAAAGTTTACCAATACACGAAAGACGGTGCGTTTGTTAAAGAGTGGGTTTCGTTAAGTGAAATTCAAAGAGTGTTGGGTTTTAATATAGGGGGTATATCCTATTGTTGCAATGGCAAACGCAAGCAAGCATACGATTTTGTTTGGAGTTACACCCCAAAAAATTGTTAATAACTTTTCCAACTTCCTCACTACCAGACTGTTAGATAATTTTGTATTTTCGCGGTGTAATTAAAAACAACAAGTAATATGGAATGGAAAACGACTTTTTGGCAAGATTTTACCATCGCAGACCGCTTTGGAAAAGGGTCGGTAAAAGACACCTACAAGCGGGCGTTTGAAGAATGGAAAACCAACTATGTTTATTTAACCGAATTGGTGCTGGTGCTTAATTGGAAAATATGGGAACACTATGAAAAGGGAGAACACACACTTGCCATACTTTATGACAAATTGTGGAAGGAAGCCGATGCGTATGCCGTTGATAACCTTAAAGGCGATGAATTAACCTATTTTTACCGAGTAACTGATTAAAGGGGTGACTGTTAAATAGTTACCCATTTTGTTTTTTTATATCTTATTGATTAGCCGCAAGTTGCACAAAGTTACAATTTGCGGCTAAACTTTTTGTGCGGTTTTTTGTGGGATTAGCCAGATTTTTGCGAAAATTTCTATCCAGAATTGTCAAAAAAATTTTAAGCAAAAGTTATCTTATTGATAATCATAAAGAAAAAATTTTTATTAAACATACCACCCGTGGTATTCTTTTTGTATTTTTGCGGTGTAAAGTTAAGTGATAAAAAACAACAAAAATTAATAACCCTTAAAAATTAGAAAAATGGAAAAGATAATCCTCAAAAAAGTAGCGGTTGGTAAACTCGCCAACGAAATTAAAGCAGAACACTACGTTGTTAACAACCTTATCCCGCAAATTAAAGTGTTTGCGGCTTTAATGGATGAAGATTCAAGAAAAGTTGCTTGGAAGCACGACATGGAAATTGTTGAATGCAAGTTTGGAACCAATCTTAAAAACCGTTGGGATTTGGTTGAAATGATTCAAGAAGCCTACACAAAGGAAATTGAACCCGATCTTAAACCGTTGGCTGAAAGTGTTCAAAAAGACTACGAGAAGGAAATTAGTAAATTAAACAACTAACTAAATTTAATAACCAAAAATTTTAAAGCAATGAAAAACACAAGCAAAAAAGAAATTAAACCGTTTTTATTAGATGGTGATGGAATGAAATCCGAAATTGGACACCACAATTTTTACAAAATTTACGACAATAATCTTAACTACGGTGGGCAATTTGTTGAAGATACACGTGATGGCGATTACATCAGAGTGGGCAATATGGGGTTGCACGAAGAGAAGGATGTGGATTGGTGGAAAAAATACAACGGGTATTGGGTTCCTTGCGGTAGAACAGAAAAAAAATTACTTGAAAAAATAGCAGAACTTGAAGAAAGTTTGGTTCTTGCAATTGAAAACAACTAACTAAATTTAATAACCTTAAAAATTAGAAAAAAATGAAAAAGAACGAAATTGCAGAACTTGCGAAAAAAATGAAAACTTTTGAAAAAGAAATTATTTGTGAAAGTAAAGGTGTAACAATAAAGGCGTTTTGGGAACCCGAATCCGATGGAAGCGGTGTGTATATTATGGAATGTTGGGAAGGGAACAAACACAGAGGAGGGTGCGATATGAATTGGGACTGTGAAACTTTTGGCTTATATTGGGGGTGGAACGATGAATACAAAGAAGAAACCCCGAAAAGGTTTGTTGATATACTTAACGAATTAGAAACCTTGTTAAAGCAATAACTATGAACACTGATTTTAGAAAAGCAATAAAACAAGCAATGGCGGCAAAAGGCATAAACCAAAAAACACTTGCCGAAGCCGTTGGAAGTTACCAATCGCACATCAGCGCATACCTAAACGGTGGAAGGGGATTGCCCCACGACAAACTTGAAAAGGCGTTTGATGTGCTGGGGTTGGAGGTTAAATAACGAAACCATTAACTAATTAGGCTGGGCTAACAACCCAGCCTTTTTTGTATATATACAACATATATCTTTGAATTTTTATTATATATAGATATATAAACCAAATAATAGTTTATGGAAAAAAAGAAAATTTGGGCTGTTAAAGATGGCTGTTTAGTTAACCGAGATGGTTCTATTTACAGGTTAAATTGGCGTAATACTGGAAAAATGCGTAAGGTTAAGCAAACTAAAATGGAAATTGGTTATTTGTGTTTTAACCTTAATGGAAAGATAATTTTATCACACCGTTTTGTTGCTGAATGTTTTATACCTAATACACAAAACTTACCAGAAATTAATCACAAAGACGAAGATAAAACTAATAACAAAGTTGAAAATCTGGAATGGTGCGATGGTAAATATAATAGTAATTGGGGGACTGGAAAAATAAGACAAGGAAAATCAAAAATAAACCATCCCAAACTTTCTAAAAGGGTTTTACAATATACTTTATATGGTGAGTTTGTTAAAGAGTGGGAATCAACTATGGAAATATTTAGACAACTTGGGTATAAACACAACAGAATTTCAGATGCTTGTCTCGGAAAACTAAAAACATATAAGGGGTGTGTTTGGAAATATGCTAATTAAAAAGGTTGTCGTTTAAATATATCACAACCCTATTTGAAATTATTTCATTTAGTTCGGGTAATTCCTTATTTAACACGTCACCGAGCAAATCAACCCTTTCGGACGGGTTTCTATACCGTTTACTTCCATAATGCTTAATTTTCATTGCAATAGCCCAAGCAAATTGTCTTTTGGTTCCATGTATGGGAGTTAACCCCTTGTTGTCAATCCATTTTTCAAGTATATCGGCAAAATTTTGTGGCACTTTTCCAGCGGTTCTACCTTTTTCAGCATACAAAAAATATGGATTTGCGAGTATTTGAATATGATTATCGTCCGTAATAATGCCTTCCAACGAATTGGAAAGATTTAGACTGGCATTGATTTTGTTATTGTGCATTTCGGTACGAATTTGACCAATAACCCTATCAAGCCAATTTGCAATATTTGTTTTTGTTTGTGTGTCTATAATTTCAAATCTCATTTTCTTTTGGCTTTGTTTTTAGCGTCCATGATATTCATATATTGGCGTTGGTAAAGCATATTCGCCGCTTCGTCTTGCCACATTGTAAGCCACTCGCTCACCTTTATTTTCTCCGCCGCTTCGGTGTTGTTTAGGTGAAACCATCTCACACAGTCTATAAGCATACGTTGAGCAAGGTTTGGAAACACAACGCCTTTGGCGGCATTGCTTTCATCGGCTGTCCGCTTGATTTCATACATCTTAAAAAACTTTGCCAACGCCTCCATTTCTTGCTTGTATTGCTTCAACATACCAAAAGCCTTTAACGCTTTGCGATGCTTTAGCAGCTTAACAATGTAGGTTTCTTCGTCTTCAATTATTTCGCCAAATTCGCCAACGGTTAGGGATAGCAACGGCTTGTCCAATGGAACTGCGGGGACTTTATCCAAAATTTCCTCC
>JAEEGL013717211.1_pt1 | contig 19139 bp, 19 predicted proteins | sample 9134231 | NCBI WGS metagenome assembly JAEEGL01 (sample SAMN16246548, study PRJNA631951) | gut metagenome | biome: gut microbiome; feature: rumen; material: fiber-attached | host: Bos | place: Iran: Karaj | collected 2018-10 | reverse complement strand
GCAGGATTCTCTGACCAAAGCCTGTGGGGTCGCAACGATGTTTATTTCCATCGGCGGTGCACTGGAAGGTATGCTGCAGGTTGAAGGACCTGCCGTCTCCAGCGGAAAAGGACTGTTTATCGTACTTTGCCTTGCACTCGGCACACTGATCGGCGAGCTCATCGACCTGGAAAAAGGGTTCGAGCGCTTCGGCGAATGGCTCAAAAAGAAAACCGGCAATGCGAAGGATGCCGATTTTGTTCATGCATTCGTGACCACATCTCTGACTGTCTGTATAGGTGCGATGGCCATCGTCGGCTCCATCCAGGACGGGATCCTTGGTGATTATTCTACGCTGGCTGTCAAGTCTGTCCTGGACTTTGTCATATTGATCGTACTGACCTCTTCCCTGGGTAAAGGAAGCATTTTCTCTGCGATCCCGGTCTTTTTGCTGCAGGGAGGCATGACCCTGCTCGCCCGGCTGATCTCTCCCATCTTCACGGATACTGCGATCGCGAATATCTCCCTGATCGGATCGATCCTGATCTTCTGTGTGGGTATCAATCTCGTATGGGGAAAGAAGATCCGTGTTGCCAATATGCTGCCTGCGCTGGTTCTGGCGGTCATCGCTGCCTTTTTACCCTGGATATGAGCCTCGAAAGGAGTTTCTGATGCAGTTTTTTCTGATAAAAGATACGCTTGCTTCCTGTACCAGGGAGGATCTTTCCTCCCGCACGGCTCCCTATGTTGCCGTGCTAACCTTTGAGGAGTGGAAAGAAAACAATTCTCTTTTCGATATGGTCATCGATCTGGACCTGACCACGAGCGACCAGCGGGAGACGAAGGCTGTCGTCAACTACGATTCTCTGACTGGCTGTTTCTCCATTCCGGATCGGGAACACATCAGTACCCGCCACTTCTTTTCGTTTGCACTCGATGAAAAGGGGATCGTACTGATCGATGATACCGGCTATGCGCTTTCCAAGATCGAGGCGATCCAGCGTTCCAAGAAATGGAGAATGCCTTCGCTGGAGCGTTTTCTCTATGATTTCCTGGAGATGATCATCGGGAAAGATCTGGCACTTCTGGAAAAGCTGGAGCATCAGCTCAACCAGACGGAAGAGAAGATCCTTCGTTCCAAGGGTGAAGATTTTCCGACCGAACTCAACCAGATCCGGGGCGATCTGATCGACCTTCGGGTCCACTATGAACAGCTGATCGATTTCGGTCAGGAACTCGAAGAAAACGAAAACGGTTTCTTCCAGCCGGAGAACCTCCGGTTCTTCCGTCTCTTTACCGAACGGGTCATCCGGTTGCAGGATACAGTCTCGTCACTCCGCGACTATGTCGTACAGCTTCGGGATCTCGTCCAGTCCGAACTGGATGTTCATCAGAACAAGATCATGACGCTTCTGACAGTGGTCACCTCCATCTTCCTTCCGCTGACGCTGATCGCCGGCTGGTACGGCATGAACTTCCGCTATATGCCGGAGCTGGAATGGAAAGCCTCCTATCCGGTAGTGATCCTGGTCTCTATCCTGATCGTTGTCGTATGCCTGGTCTGGTTCAAAAAGAAAAAGTGGCTGTAAAAGTGCACGTCTTGACAATCCCGTCAAATCGAATATAATAATATACGCACAGAATTCTGGGCAAAAACAGGGGTGCCTTCGGGCTGAGATGCTAATCGATCCTCCGCTTCGCGTAAGATCGATGCAAACCCTCGAACCTGATATGGATCATACCAGCGTAGGGAGTTTTTTCAGAATCAATCATACTGATCAAACGGTTTTCGCATGGGGATTCCTGTGCGAAAATTTTTTTATCAGCCTGTCGGGTTTCCGTTCAGGCAGAAAAGGAGAATCTATGTCTTCCAAAAATGTTTCCATGACACAGCGGCTGGTCCTTTCCGCAATGCTGATTGCGATCGCTGCCGTCCTCAGTCTCATCAAAGTTGTTGATCTGCCCTATGGCGGATCCGTCACGCCCGGTTCCATGCTGCCGCTCGTGATCATAGCCTACCGATTCGGAACGCCCTGGGGTCTTCTGTGCGGCTTTGTCTACGGTATTATCCAGCTGCTTCTCGGCATGGACAACTTCTCTTATGTATCCGGTGCTGCCTCAGTGATCGCTCTGGCGCTCCTGGACTATCTGCTGGCCTTCACCGGACTGGGTCTTGGCGGTCTTTTCCGCAGAAAGGATTCCTCCAATCAGCCAGGTGCTTTTATTTCCGGCATCCTGGTGGTCAGTCTGATCCGGTATCTTTGCCATGTGATCAGCGGCGCAACTGTCTGGGCCGGTCTTTCGATCCCCACAGCCGATGCTCTTCGCTATTCCGTGATCTACAATGCGACCTACATGCTGCCGGAGATGCTCGTCCTGCTGATCATCGGCTATTATTTATCCACCACCTTTGATTTCGGAGCAGCTCAGCTGAAGCTGGCCGCGAAGGATGAGTCCCTGTCCGCCGGCCGTCCGATGGCGATCGCTGCGGGACTCTTGCTGGCTGTTGCAGGTGTCTTTGATGTTGCCGCCATCTTTGGTCAGCTGCAGAACGCCGAGACCGGCGAGTTCGATATCACTGGCATCGCCCATGCACCCTGGCTTTGGATCGCGATCGTCAGTGCTATTGCTCTCATTGTCGCTGTCGCTCTGCTTGTCATGAGAAAAAAAATCATGACAAAAAAGCCGTAAACTATCAGAAAAACTGACACAAAAACAGGCGGCAGCGCAAAAACGCTGTCGCCTGTTCCTTTTATGAATCGTCTCCTTTAGTTGTTGGAGGAGGAGAAAGACGAAGACGAAGAAGAGGAATTCTCCCTGTCTCTCATCATATGCTGAAGGGTAATCAGGATCGCAACCACGATCGGTTCATACTCCGGACGGTAGATATCCATACAATACTTGTCGTGCAGAGAGAGCATCTTCTGTGCAATCACAGCAATGATCTGTCCGGTCCCGTCATAGAGCTCAAAATTCAGTCCCAGAACATTGCCCCGCAGCTGCCATCCCAATCCTTCGATATTCGTGATGTCCTTGATCAGATGAAACAGTTCGGTGGACAGTTCAAAGGCAATACCGGAATCCATGGTGATATAGTGCCTTTGATGCAGCGTAAGCAGTTTTCTTTCCATATGCGCTACATGGGTTCCGGCTGCATCGTAGATCTCTGTCTTATCATGCAGGGAAGGAAACTTGGTTTCCGCCCGGTAGACGACGTTTTCTCTTTCATCCGTGATCTCGATCCGGTGATGCAGCGAAATGACTTTGCTGCTGGTAAACAGAGAACGTACCGGCTGACCAAATCGTTCGACGTTATTGACATTTGCTGCTTCTCCGGCTTCACGGAAACGATGGATCTGAGAAAAAACTCCCATTATATAAACTCCTTTATGATGATACTTTGAAATGCTGCTGCGGTATAAGACCGCTTCCGATCATCATATCACAAAACCGAAAATATGCAACACCTGAGTTTTTACTCATGGATCGTCAAATCCTCAAAAGCCTCTTTGGTCGTCCATACGGCGACGTTTCCGCCGAGGGTGCGAAACTCTCCGAAGCCTTCATCATCGATGGTGACAGGCTCCGTGATATTGCCAAGCACATCGTACATAGTACGGCCAGCCCAGTCAGCACCCATATACATGCGTTTGCTGCCTTCGTTTCCGGTTGAAAGGACGACAGCAAGGCCTGAGGCGGGATGCTCCTGATCGCCCCGGCGGACCCAGCCGATCAGATGCGCATCATCCAGATAATCTTCCTGCTCACCATACGCATAGGCACTCCTGAGCTTGATCAGCTTGCCAAGGTTCGGGACCATAGGACGATCCTGAACAGGATTGCCGTAATAATCAGAGTAGAAAACACAGGGAAAGCCCTCCTTCCTGAGCAGGATGATAGCGTAAGCCAGGGGTTTGAACCAGTCTGAAATGAAGGACTGCAGGCTCTGGCCGTACTGCGTGTCGTGGTTATCCACAAAGGTAACCGCCTGCTCCGGACGCTCTTTCATCAGGGTTCCGTCGAGAATATGCGAAAGATCATAATTTTCTCCCTGCTGGGAGGCTTCGTAGAAATGATAGTGCAGAGCGACATCAAATAGAGACATCTCATTATCGACAGCGTCGAGATATTTGAGAAGCCGCTCCATGTCGCTGCTCCAGTATTCGCCGACAGCCGGAAGATCCGGATAGCCGTTCTCCCGAATATATTTCATAAGTTCCCGGTAAAACGGGAAACTGATGTGCTTGACTGCGTCCAGCCGCAGACCGTCGATACCGGTCTCGCCAAGATACCACTGGAGCCATTTCTTGATCTCTCGCCGTACGGCGGGATTCGCCATATCGACATTCATCCCCATGAGGTAGTCAAAGTTTCCAAGCTCAGGATCGATCTGTTTCGCCCATTTTTTACCGGCAAACCGGTAGATATGACCGGAGGTCTCTTCATCCTCACACCAGTCGGTGCCGGAAAAGTGTCGGTGATCCCAGATAAAATCGCTGTATTTGCCGGCTCTGCCGGGGAAAGTAAATTTGGACCAGGCATGGATCTTCTGCTCCGGCCCGATCTGTTCCATTCTGTTCTCCGGATCGTCGGTGACCGCAGTGATCTCTTCCATTTCGTCACCGCCCATGCGGTGGTTCAGTACTATATCTCCAAAGACCCGGATACCTGCCTCATGGAAGGCACGGATCGCATCTATATATTCATCTTTTGTTCCATATTTGGTACGGACAGTTCCTTTCTGATCGAACTCTCCGAGGTCGTACATATCGTACACGCCATATCCCACATCTTCCTGGGATATGCCTTTGTAAGCAGGCGGCAGCCAGACGTCTGTGATACCAAGATCAGACAGGTTCTTTGCCTTGCAGGCACAGCGCTTCCACCATAATCCATCATTGGGCAGATACCATTCAAAGTACTGCATCATTGTCTTATTCTTGCTCATATAATCCCCCTTTCGTGAGATTCCGGGGAATAATAACACAAAAATCTGATTTTGTCAAATTTTGTCATAAAAAAACTGATTGCCCGGGTTCAGACAATCAGTTTTTTGCCCTGTACTATGCTTTCAATTCAAAGAGCCTCTTCGTATCCTATCTTTGTCCAGTTGATCTTATTCACCAGATCCTGATCCAGCGCGTTTCCGGATACACCAAACGTATCGCCATACTGATTCTGATACACATGATCCGCCGAAACACTGACTTCAACCGGCCGCCCGTCCAATCCGGTATAGGTGTTCACACCCCGGATCGCTTCGGATCGGGCTTGGCTGATGCGTGAATCGGATGCCATCTTCTGGTTCCAGGAATCCATGCGCATAGCGGACATCTCTGCTGCATTGCGAGCCAACGTTTGCTGAAGGTTGCGCTGCGACTGCATCAAATTGAGCTGTGCCTGCTGTGCCTGCTGTGCGTAGCCCTGCGCTTCCAGCGTTCTTTGACGGAACATCTGCTCGACAAAATCATCATACTGCTGCTGCAGTGCTTCGTCCGGAATGAGAGTCGAGACGAAGTTCAGGAACGCATTCGTACCTTCTTCTTCTCTTTCTTCCGGAATGACGGCCGCATAGGCACGGTTGCAGCCCCATTGGATCACATCGACCCTTTGCCCGTACTGAGAAGCATGACCAAACGGGATCTGCCCGTTTACAGGAAGCGGCTGACGAGCCGGTTGGTTTGGCTGTGCTTTTCCGAGTCCTCCGAACAGAGAACCCAGTGCACCAAACGGATTCATCATGGAATTCAGCATCTGAAAGGTATTATTCGCATCATAATACTCGATTCCCTGATAGTCCATGCCCGCCAGAACGACGATATTCTTTCCGTCTTTTTGTCCTTTATATTTCACGAGGATTCCCTGACAGGTCGCATTCGCGATTTCAATTCTCACCGTAATATTGACGGAGTGTGAAAGGAAAAACTGTTTCAGCCAGCCTACCGCCCTTTCCGGTGCTTTTCCATATTCATCGGGAAGAGACGCCGCAGCCACCGGGCTCAGCTGCGTCTGTGCGATCGAAGAGGCATACTGCAGCAGATATACATAAGGCTCCGTAAAAGTCCGGATGCTTCCCTTGATCGTAGACGGAAGATTTAAAACTGTCTGCCTGACAGTCGGGTTCAGATAATCCTCAAACATCTCTCTGGACGTTGTCATCAGCATGATCTGTGCATCCGGACTGACAGCTGCCATACTGATCGTCATTGGAACGGCATCGCACTGCCATTTCTGGATAATGGTTCCCGATGTAATATATCCTTCGGGGAGAATGGCTCTGCCCAGTGTGATCCCGTCTGTTGAAACAAATGTCTTTAAGTTCTGCATAATGGCCTCCAACTTTCTCTACTGAACTTCACTTCTGGTCAGATTCCTGACCCAGATATCGGTGTTAAACCGCAGATATAGGAAGGGGAACTTGATGATTTCATCACAGCGCATCACCATATAAACTACCATGACCGGCCAGTGGAAAACAAAGCATCCCAGAAGCGAGAGTGGGATCGCAAAACACCATGTGGCAATAATCACGCTGATGGCATCATACCGGGAATCGCCTCCGGCTGGAAATACACCGACAGTGTATATCGTATTATAGGCAAAGGCGAACATATACAACATATTGAACGCCAGCATCTGAATAAGATATATTTTTGCCTGCGGTTCCAGAACGTAGAAGAAATAAACCAGCGGCCCGACCAGCAGGAGCAGACCTGCATTGATCAGCCCATTGATAAACGATACTTTAAAGAAGCGCCTGCCGTAGGCTTTCGCCATGGCAAATTCGTTCCGCCCCAGCATTTTCCCGAGGATAATGCCTCCGCCGGCTGCAAGTCCCATGGAGATACACTGAACCAGCTGGGTCGCGACACCGGTCACGGAAGCGGCTGCTGTGGCATCTGTACCCATATGACCCAGGATTACCTGGTGCATGGTCATGGAAAGACCCCAGGACAAAGAAGATGCCAGCATGCCCGGAATGACTTTCCAGATATCTTTCTCAAAGTTCATGGAAAAGAAGCACAGGCTTGCCCCGTCCGGATGAATATGGTCTTTCTGCAGAGACTCTACTATGCAGATACCCAGCGCGATAACCTCGACCACGATAGTGGAATAGGCGGAACCATTCGCTCCCAGGCCTTTCCACGAGCCGACCCCGTAGATCAGGAAAAAGTCTGCCGTCATATCGACAATTACCGTGACAGCGGAAATCCACAGGCTGGTCTTGACGCGTCCGGAGTTCCTCATGATCATCAGGTAGGGCTGAGCGAGCCCCATGAATAAATAGGAAAAGCTGACGATCCGAAGATATTCCGCCCCGATCCGGATCAGTTCCTGCTCCGGCGTAAATAAACGCATCAGCTTATCGGGAATACAGAAGGCCAGCAGGAAGAATACCAGAGAAATGCCAAAGGCATAGCGGATGCCCATGGCGAAGAACCGCTTGGTATTGCGGTCGTCTCCCTTGCCCATATACTGGGCGACCAGCACGGAGATTGCGCCTACAACAGATCCCGTAAAGAGGGACATAACAAAGGAGATCTGGTTGGCGAGTGATACAGCCGCAATGGAAGCCTGGTTGAGACGGCCCAGCATCAGTGCATCGGAGGCTCCGACCAGCGCTCCCAGAAGGTTCTGCAGCGCCAGAGGAACCGCCAGTGTCAGAAGATCTTTGTTGAACCGCTTTTTATCCTCTCTGGTCAGGATAGCCGGCTGAATCGGTACCCGTTTTTTTCCATTCATACCCATAATCTGTTCCTTTTCATCACATAAGACTGCACGAACTCTTTTGTAGCATTTACTCCGGAGAATGTCAATCTTCCTGGTTATTCGGCGTCTTGCCTCTCGATCTCCGCTTTCTTCTCCCTAAGCTTCGCAAGAATGGAAGCCCTGTCAGTTTTCTTTTGCAGATTTCCAGCGATCTCATCCACATTCGATTCTTTCATAACACCGGGATAGTCCTTCTCGAACTGCACAAGAAGCGAGCCAATCTCCTTTTCATCGCTTACAGTCTGTTCGTACATTGTTTCAAAGCGGCCATCCCCCATCACGTTTTCTATGAATGCCTGCGAGGCTTCCGGAAGTAATTCCCAGTTGCCATAGAGATTGATCACAGCCCTACGGATCTGCTCCATTGAAATCGGCTTTCCTCGCTTTTGGTGCTCCGCAAGAATGCCCAAAATGTCAGACAGGTCGCTCTTGTACTGACGACCGGAGCGAAGCTTCATGGCAACCAGGTATTCTGCCTCCACCGTGCGGATGGTCACGATGTTGGCATATGTTTTGTAATACACAGAAAACTGAGACAGCTTGTCCGAGTAAGAATCGGTATTCGTGAAGTCTGCATTCAACCAGCCGTGCGGCAGGTCATAACGATCCCCGACACGGTTGATCGCATCCTTTATGGCGGACGCCGCCTGAATCAATGCATCAATATCTGTGGTCATGTTCCGGAAACCATAGTTGATCAGAACAGATGCGCCACCAATCAGAACGAGCTCAGCAGGTATTTTCTTTCCCACCTGCTTTCGATATTCTTTGGCAACTTCCTTCAAATATAGATCGATGTTTTCCTTGGTAAACTCCAACTGCTTTTCAGACGACATTTCTTACCTCGTTTTCAATGATGTTAAAGCGTCTGAACTCCGGGATCGCTGTCATGGCCGCTTTCTGCAGAACCGCGTCATCCTTGGAGGCAGCAAATACTGCTCGCAGACTAATCGGGTAGATCGGCTTTTCCAGCCTGCAGCGACGAAGGTCATCATAGTCATCGCATAGGGGAATATCATTCTCTCGGCTGATATAATCCAGCATAGCCAGAAGATACAGACTCTCCGGATACCATTTGCGTTCATAGTATGTGCGGATATCCTGATTTTCCAGTGTGTCTATGATGAAATCGAGATCGCCCAATTCTTTCACCCGATGGCAGACTGTGCTCTTGAAATTTTCGAAACGGCTGCGTTTAATAAAACATGGGGCAAGAAGCTCCTCCATGGATACGTCCAGCGCATGAGCAAGACGATAGATCGTCTCTGCGCTGCACTTTTCCAGCTGTGCCTTGCCGTTACAAATGTCGTTGACCGTGGCGTAAGGGATCCCGCTTACCTTTGCAAGTCGATAAATGCTCATATGTTTTTGCTGCAAAATGTCCTTTATTGTCATCGTCTTTCACCTGCCTTCGTTCTTATTATAACGGTCAACCGTTACAACGTCAACGGCTGAAAAGATATCGTGGACTGGTATGGAAAAGTATTAGTGGGTAATGTGCTATACTGTATTGACGAGGAGATAAAAGAATGCCAAGCAACAATAGCAAATACACCCAGGAGACCACAATCAAAACAGTTTAAGCATGCCGGTATTCCGCTTCTTCTTCAGCTTGGAAACCTGACATAAACCTTTTCAGGAGGAACGAGCAAAAGTATGGGAACGTATATATCTTATTCTCATGCCCAATATTGTTTTTTGACAACTTGAATCCATATCTAATATCTGGGTAGTGGTCGGAGGCAATCAATGTTTTCATTGATTTCGCTCGCCCACTTTTCGCTTTTACTTCAACAGGAATCAGCGAAGTGGCTGAACGGATGAAAAAATCGGATTCCAAAGTGGAATCTTCTTTTTTGTAATAGAACAATTTATACCCCTGCTTGATAAGGGCTTCTCCTACCATGTTCTCGTAGAGGGCTCCCTTATAAACCCCGAGATTCTTATTGGCTCTGAGATCCTCCTGCGATTCATCATCCAGCATAGATACCAGAAGACCTGTGTCAGCGAAATACAATTTGAACGTATCCGGATCGTAATTACCGCCAAGAGGCAACTCAGGGAATTCCATACAATAGCAGATATTGACCATACCGGCATCTGCAAGCCATTCGGCGCATCCGCGATAATCCCGGAACCTTGCTCCGTATGCGACTTTGGAGATCTGAAATTTCTTATTCTCTCTTGCAAGCTGCGGCACAACACGATTGAATACATTGATGATTCTCGTCTGATCAATGCCAGACGCATATTTGCGAATATCTTCTTTATAGTCAGAGATGAGTTGCTTCTGTGTATCAAGAGAACCTTCAAAAGTGTTTCGCTCGATATACTCACGAACAACAGCAGGCATGCCTCCAAGAATGTTATAATCCAGAAACAGAGAATGGAAAACGCTCATTTCCAACTCACTGAAGGGCGATAATTCCTTCATGTGGGAAAGCAAATTCTCTACTGTATCGTTCCCATAACCCTTTGCCCACAGAAATTCCTCAAAATCCATTGAAAACATCTCATAATCTTTTTTATAACCTACGCTGTTGCTTTCAATTCTTTTATAATTGACCCCTAACATTGATCCGCTGCAGATTATCTCAAAACGGCCATCGATACAGAAGAACTTAAGAGACGTGGCTATCTCCGGAAACTCTGTTATCTCGTCAAAGAAGATTAACGTTTTTCCCGGCACAAACCTCTTTGAAGGATCGATCAAAGATATATTCCTGATAATATCAGTAGCCTCATACCCGTCCACAATAATACCTTTGTACTTTTCATCACGAACAAAGTTGATCTCAATGATGTTTTCATAATGATTGGCAGCAAAATTCAGAATTGATTCTGTTTTACCAATTTGACGGCTTCCTCTAACAATTAAAGGCTTCCTTTTTTCATCTGCCTTCCACTCTTCTAAGAAAGCATCTATTTTCCTTTTCAAATACACTTGATTCATCCTCCGTCAATAAGTTCAGCTATATTATACACAATTCATGGGCGATTGTCGATCCGGTTTGCACATTTCATGAGCGATTATTTCTATTCTCACCACATTTTTTATGATCTGTCTCGTTGGTAAAGCAGTCGTACTCAGTTGGGCTGGACTTTAACAAACCTCCTGGACAAGCTATACAACAATCCTTTCAAAAGACAACGATCTGATCAATTTGCCGTCAGTTCCTTTACTGAGAAGGTCAACGAGATGCATTATAATTATTCTACAGCCGATTATCGGGAAAAGATAACTGCATTGACAGATATGTCGGCTCAGATAGAGAGAACCGGAACGTGAACTACCCCGACTTAAGAAGTCGGGGTAATTCACTCCAATGGCACCATTATAGAAATCCGGCGGCAAAAAGTCAATCCAGCAGCCTGCGATAAGAATCCAATGGTATCGTCCGGACACCTGTGCTATAATTGATACCGTCAAAAAAGAATTATCGGAGTGGGAAAGGTAAATGAAAAAAGTTACTATCTGGATTGGCAGAGTGCTGATGCTTCTCTCCGCCCTTATCCTCCTGGCGGGCTGCCGGAGCGTGCAGCCCGCGAAGCCACAGCTTTCCCAAGAGGCTTCCCAGTCAGTATCTGAAGCAACCTCGGAGCCGGAAGCAGATGCGTCGGCCGACGTATTGGCTGACGCTGAGGAAAGCGCTGGGGGCAGCCAGCTTTATGAAATATCCGAAGCATCTGAAGTGTCTAAAGTTTCCGAATCGTCTGAAACATCTGAATCGTCCGGCCTCTTCCCCGAGACACAGGATGCCTGTCTTCGGGCTCTGTATCCGGAAGCCGCCGCCAAGCTGGATGAGATCGGCTGGGATCTGCGGACAGCCTACGACTGGGTCGCAACTTTTCACTATGTGGAGGTAGACCCCATTGACTGGGAGCTGGGAACAAAATGGTACGCCCAGCTGGGATTTGAAACAGGAAGGGGGCACTGCTATACCTTCGCCGCTATGATGACAGAATTTGCCCGGCTTCTGGGCTATGAAGCCCGCCAGGTGGCCGGTAATCTGATTGGAAATAATCCCTTCCACCATTCATGGGTCGAGATCGATATCGACGGCACCACTTATGTGCTGGACCCTGAGGTTCAGCAGGAATGGAATCAGGACTGTTACCTGGTGATTTACGGTACCGATGAGGCTATCCCCTACGATGTCGACGCACTGACCTACATGCCGGATGATCCGACTCCGCAGAGCCTGGAGAGGCTGGCGCTTTCTGGTTGGGAGCCGGACGAAACTGAGGAAGAATACGACCCGAATACGGGGTGCTTCGGGGACTGATTTCCATACTCTTAAACGGTGATTATGCACTGCCGTATTTTCGAAAAAGTGTAACACCGATTGTACGATTTGTAACACAAAGGGAAAAAAAAGAACCCGCTTTTTAAGCGGATTCCAAAACAATTCATGAGCGGAGAAGGAGGGATTTGAACCGCCTCCTGAAACGTTAGAAACCGCTTAAAGAAAGGATTTCCCGGGTATCGCTAACTCATCTGTTCTCAAAGTTGTTCTCAAAGCTTTAGACATTATTCTTAAGAAATAAAGAACTTATCCATTACAGATCTGAAGCAATTGTTCTTTTAGTTGCTTTAGTTCTACAAATACAATCTCACAAATTATGTCCCAGTTTGTGTCGTCGTACTGATGAACCAATCGATGCCGTAGTCCTGCAATTTTAGCCCAGGGTATGTTTGGATATTTTTCCTTGAGCTCTTTTGAAATTGAATAACAATGCTCTCCAATATTGTAGAGTGGTGTTGTAACGGCCCATTGTACTGAGTATTGGCTTTTCAACAAATCTTCAGTGATTTCCTGATTTTTCAGATATTCTTCAAGTTTCTCGATTGTCCCTATGATTTTTTCAATACGCTGTTCATCAGTATATTTCATGCAACCATCACTCCCTCGCTCATAATAGATTGATAGAATGCAGTTCCTTGATTGATCTCTCTGATCTCATACACATCTACAGGCTTGTCAAACTTTTCGTGTAGTTCTTCCGCAATTGCAAAGATATCTGTCGGAATAAATTGACTTCCTCCAAAAATGATGACATCAATATCTGAATCCGGACTTGCTTCCCTTCTCGCATAAGAACCAAATACCATTGCTTTTTCAGCGTGATACTTCTTTAGTATACCCAGAAGAAAAGCAGAAATATCCTCGAGTGTCAAAACATCATTTACATTCATCTTTTCTCCTATAAAAAGTCAACAGTTTTTAGGCTGTTTGCTTGATTTCTTGTTCGTGATACATCAAATCCGAATTGAACTTTTCCCTCTTTGTCAGCATCACGAATACTATCCGCGTAATCTTTCTTGCCAGCGCGATAATTGCTCTTCCTGAGCCCTTATCTTCTTTCCTTCGCTGGTAATCTTTGATTATTCTCCATTCGGAGGTTACCTTTGTCAGTCGTATCATTCCCAACGCGGCCTGTACAAACGCTGTTCGCAATTCCTGCGGTCCATGTTTCGTAATTCGCCCGTAATGAGACGACTCGTTTGAATTGTGTACACTGGGTATGATCCCAGCATACGCTGCAAACTTCTTGTAGTCCCCTTCAAAACGTTCCAGATCTTCTGCATATGCTGCTATCGTCGTTGCTGTATTGATCCCGATCCCCGGAACACTCATCAGAAGCTCTACATCTTCATTCGCCCCCACCATTTCTTCAAGATGTTTTTCTACTTCCTTGATTTCTGTTGATAATTGGTCTAAAATATCTAACATCACCTTGAGTGATGAGGCAGTGAAGTCTGAGTAGTTGTGATCCGCGAGATCGTTTATCAGCTCCTGCCTCTTTTTCTTGCTCTGAAGCTGGGCCGCTTTCGTTTCTATCCCGTATCCCAGCATCATCCCATGGATCTGATTCTTGATCTTTACCACGCTTTGGACAAGTATGCTTCTTGTCTTCAGCATTCTCCGGATCTCTTCGCTCGTTTGACTGCACAGATGCGCCTGCGGTATCATTCCCTTTAACAGGTAGTATGCCAGCGTCGCTGCATCATTCGCATCTGTTTTCTTTGTGCTCATGGTGATTACTTTAAATCGATTCGTATTAACCACCTTGACCACAAAGCCTTCTTTTTCCATCTCATTCTTAAAATACCTTGCGTTGCCTGTTGTTTCTACAGCCAACTCGATGGTATATCCCTGTTCTTCCTGGTTGTGCATCTCCTGCACAAACTCTTTGTATCCTTCTTCTTTCGTTGAATACTTCTTCTCCAGGAGAACTTCTCCATCCTCATTCAACGCGTTCACTGTGAACTGTGTTTTGTGCAGATCGATCCCTACACACAGTCTGCTGTTCTCTTGTTCTGTCTTGCTCATCGTTTTCCCTCCTCGACTTTTTCAGCAAGACAGCCTCTTTCAGGTGATGCTTCCAATCTCCTATCCGATCTAATGCTGTCGCATTGACCTCTGCATGATTCGATGCTAACTCGTTCATCCTCCTCCGCGACCTCGAAGATCACTAAAAATGTCGAATTAGAATCTATCTGTCCTGCTGTTGTTTTCATTCTACAACAGCAGAAATAGCTGTGCATCACCTACTGTTACTTTTTATCATGCCTCCTCCTGATCATTTTTTTCTCTCTACTTATTATACGTGGTTTACAAATATTTATCAACTGAAACCCACACTGAAGGCAGTGTATACCGTCACCTAATTCTTCGAACTTTGGCTCAGGAAGGTTCATCTCACGGCACTGGCGGAACAATCTTGGAAGTCCTGTTCCCCATCCCTCTAGGATTTTCATATACTGACCCAGCTATAGACCAGGAAAATTTGGACCAGATGAAGGAAGGGGAGACACCGGCGGTTCCCTGTCTCTCTCGAGAAATGCTTCTGTCTCCCCTGTGGATTATCATTTTACTTGATTGAATTGAATTGTAATAGTCCCTTCGCCGCCTCTTCCCTTTAGAACAATCTTATACGTCGCATCTTTGGGAATCATATAAGAGAACCGTCGATAATCTTTTGTGACATCAGCATCAGCTGGCCTAAGGATGCCAGCGGCAGTCAAACTGCCTGAGACGCCTGAGACATCCGTAGCTAGTTGGAACAACTTAGTTAATTCCCGATCAACGACTTTGGCAATACAAGAATGGCCTTCAACAGGAAATACAACGTACTGCCGAAAAGATGTTCTACCCATTTCTTGTGCGAAGCAGCTTCCTCCGTTCAAAAAACACGGTTGGAGACACTGTGCTCATTTTACATTCCATTTAGCTCGGTTAGCGATTTCTTCTTCCAGCGCTTCCGAATACTTATAGATACTCGTTTCCGTCGACTGAATATAAATGACTGAAACATCATCGATCGCATCAAATCCGATGATATAGGTCTCGCCGATTTCAACCTGATCTTTTCTCAGTACTAACAGAATCCTTCCATCTTCCATCTTTTGAGAAACAGGTGTCTGTCCCAATTCTTTCTCTATCGAGCAGTAATAGGTATTTGTCGGGCCGTTGATTCCTTCAACCAGGAGATCATCAACAATGATAAAAGCAACGTAATCAGATTCTCCAATGAGCTCGTTTATAGCGTTGCCATAGGTCTTTTCTTCCGGTTCTATGATACCGGGTTGGTCAACATACGAAAGAACATAATCCGCAAGGGGAAGATCAAAGGGAAGTTCGACAGTTTTACCACCGAGGCTGTAGTCACCGGACGTAAGATCCAGTCTGACATCTCCTACCATGTAATACCGAAGCTCGGGATACAGTACAGAATCATTTCTGTTTAACAAAAGAAGATACTCATGGCCGGGACTGAAATAGGCTTCGTCAAATTGGAACTGCTCCTGATCCTCCGGGACAATATCAGCATATACTTCGATACTTGCCGCACAGCGAACACCGTGATATTGTTCTTTGATATCAAAGTGGTGAACATATAGTTTTTCAGTGACATCTGTCCCAACATATTTCCCTATAACGATCGTATCCGCTTCATTGATGATTTCTTCTATCTTAACATCCGCTAATTCGTACTCACTATGGCTTGTAATTTTCGGATCATAATGATCCTTTGTTGCAAATAAAACTATAATCAAAACAGATAGGAGCCCGGCACAAGAAACAACAAATAATGGAATAAGATTTGCTATTCTTTTCATGATGTTAAACCCTTTCGTAATCATAGTAATTCGAACTAACGACTTAATAAACCTGTGCCAGATGGTTTTTATCAATATATGTTAATGTTGTTAGACTCGAGCCATATGCATACATTATAGAATTCCAATTGGACGAATGCCCATACCAACCGAGTGCATGACCAAGTTCATGTGTACAGGTTTCTTTATATTCATTGTTGGTTCTGCTATTATCAACAATATATCCTATAGAGGAAGTGATGACATTTCCTGTTTTTGTGGTCGCTCCATACGAATAGGTCCCTTCTTGATAACTCGTGTTTATAGTCCCTCCATTAACACCAGAATAAATAGTTGGAAAAATCGATAAGTTGTTTAATGCCTGCCTTGTCCCTCCATAATATGATATCGGTGCAGAAGTACTTGATGTAACATATAACGATAGTCCTAATACCACATGATCTCTTCTCCACGTTGTATTTGTATATTCTATCTTGTTCTTTATTATGGAATATCAAACGATCATTTGTTACAAAGTTATTGCCTGCAGTAGTCTTTCACTTGATCCAACGAAACACCCGCGAATGGGTGATATTCCGTATTGTATCTGGGATACAAATATCCTTCATCCAACATGACTGCGCTGACTATCCTTCCATAACCTGTATAGACTTGTAATTCATCTTTACAAGTCAGACACAAAAGATATACTTCATCCTCTTGATATTCCGGGTCACGGACATCAGGCAATATATACTGGGTATACTGCCTTCCATAATCATCCGAGATGACTCTTCCCGACACATAAGCAGGTATATAGATGCTGTCAGAAGACCAGTTTCCTTTGATGACTTCTTGTATTGAGAATAGATCGTATAAGCGAGGATTATATAGATAACCTTCTACTAATCCGAAAGATCCTATTGTATCAGCAAAGTATGGCTCTCCAATTTTTGTATGATATCTTGCCAGTACAACCAAATCAGCAGAATCGATCACACTTTCCCATGTCCAGCTTTTAGAAATGCTTTTTAACTGTGGATTCAGGACGTCATCAAAACCATCCAGTTTTGCTCTTGACGGAGCCCCCTTTGCTTTGGCCGCCCAGTCAAATGCGGCACGGCTGTCATCTTCTGTCCAATAATGATCAGGCGAAAAACGGAAGTGATAAATCGTTTCTCCGATTTTTATATCATATCTGGTATCCACATAAGATAACTGAGTGCCGCTGATAGTATCCAGGTCCTCACTTTGGACTAATCCCGAAAAGAAGCAAAAACTTGCATCGACAGATTTGTCATTATTCAAAATAAAACGGACTGTATACTCACTTGGAATATATTCATGTGCATCTTTGATCTCAATTGGAACAGAGACAGATAGGTCCTCGATCAGGTTTTCCCTGGTTTCTTTTATAAGAGGATAAAAGTAATCTTTATAGCCAACCTCAATAGATGTGATTTCTTCCGTCTTGATCTGTAAGAGAGCAAAAACATCTTTTGGTGTTGGTTTCGAAGATGCACACGAACAGAGGCAGGTCAGCAAGAAGCCGACTATACATAAGTATATACAAAAACGAAACTGTTGCTGATAATTCATGTATTATTCCCTCGTAATATACAATCGAAATTGTTAGCTGAACAACCAGAGCTAAGGCTTCTTTGTAATTTGCTACCTACCTAACATGCCTTGTCGTGTCACTGTTTTCAATTATACTGTATTTGAAATCGCTTTTATTATCAATTGTTTATTGATGCGATTGAAAAAAAGATTGAAGGAAAGAATCAAGGGAGAGATCTCTTATCTCCCTTGATTCTTTTCTGATAAAGATATCCGTCATATGCAAAAACACAAAAGAATTCGTCACTTCATGAAAGATTACCATGGATTACCATAAAGATCTCGCAGTGTTACAATGTCATAATATTCTGGATCTAATGATTGATCATCTATATCTGGAGCCATCACCGAATCAGACCATGTATTATGGCCTAAACCAATCGCATGCCCCATCTCATGTGCCCCTATTTTCCGCCAATATGTATAATTAGTGGACGAAAAGTGATCTGTGTAAACGTCTATACATCTCTTTCCAGACATCATGTATGTAATAGCAAGCGTGCCTGCATTAACTGTACCTGTTTCCTCTAGATACACCAATATATCACCATTGTATGCATTCGTTGTTTTTGAAATGGTCAGTTGGCTTAATCCATTCCAAGAAGCGATTCCTGTTTCAAAATACGACTTTGCAGTTGATGAAACCCCTGAATCACTCGCATAGTAATATTCAACAAATGTCGTTCCCGTTGGAAAGGCGAAGCCTGTTGCCGGGGTTGGAGGCGTCCGTAAAGAAGAAATCTTTTCTTCAAATAGCGGACTACAATAATCTATATAGTTTTCTTTTGTAACTTTTTGATTGTTGAGCGCAAACACACCCTGTCCAGCCCCAAGAATGTGATACATATTATTGTTGCCTTCCAAGAAAAAAACGTATTGCTGTGATACTTGGAGTTTCTCTAATTCCTCTGGAAAGTCAGTCGATACACTGTTTGCTGTTCCGCCTAATTGTATAATCTGGACTGACTTATCTTCTTGGCCACTGATAGAATCATCTACAGTAACGATACTTTTCGTATAAACAAAATGATTATGCAAAAATGATGATTGATTGACAACAGTACCAATAATTATCAGTGACGCAGCATTATCTAATTCTTCAATCGACGAAAATGTCTCATCCCAGCAGATTTCTATAGATTGTCTCTGAATATCGTTTTCAGCTGAATAAGCATAATAAGAATTCGTTAAAATGAGTATAGTTGTCAAGAAAACTACAAATAGCCTTCTCATATTCATATTGTCCTCCTTGAATAATAGTAGCTTTATAATTTGAATAATAACATAGTTTTAGTAAACTGATGTGTAGAATTCCTACATCTCGTTAACTGACAGATTTGTCGTCCATCATGACTTCCGGGCTTCGATATCTCCTGAAGCAAGTCCACTGGTCAAGCTATAGATCCAATCAGCCAATGTGTCTAACACTTCTCCTAAATTAAGTAACAACTCTTCCATTGTTTTTCCTCCTGGATTTTTGATTTCATTGAGAGATAAATGACTTGTACTTGTTCAAACAGCAACCCAATTATTTGTCCATATCCAAAGTCCTCCTATCCATTCAAGAGTTTCTATGGTAGCACTTCCTGCATCACCAAAAACGTATGTCTATTCTGAGTGATATTATTCCCATAATACGAAAAAACTGTGTAAATAGCCACTAATT
>JAEEGL015800806.1_pt1 | contig 19140 bp, 15 predicted proteins | sample 9134231 | NCBI WGS metagenome assembly JAEEGL01 (sample SAMN16246548, study PRJNA631951) | gut metagenome | biome: gut microbiome; feature: rumen; material: fiber-attached | host: Bos | place: Iran: Karaj | collected 2018-10 | reverse complement strand
TTCGATATTGGTCGTCGGGAAGGTATCCTCAAGGGTTAAGTTCACGTAGATATCTGCCATGGAATAGATCGCAACCAGCTCCTCAATACTGTCCGTTCTGGCCAAACCGATGATGGAATCCGGCAGTTCGGAAAGCTGGTCATCATCCAACCCCAAAAGTACGATCGCGGTACGGTCATCGATCATTTTGGACAGATTGACAAACTGCGACAGCCCCTTGCGTTCTCTCCAGGGGTTTGCGACACCGAGCAGGATCGTCTTGCCGCGAAGTCCCATCCGGCGTTTCAGTTCAAAGATCAGATTGCCTCTCTCCCTGACTTCCGGCATCGGATAGAATTGTGACAGATCGATCCCCGTAGGCACAACGACCACCGGGTATTCCTTTAAGAAAGACTGCTTCACGCGCTCTGCCAGCCATTCGGACGGTGTCACGATCGTCATATGCTTAAGCTCCGTGAACAGCACCTTCTTTTCCAAAAAATTCCGCCTGGAATTATCCATGACCATGGACTTGGGGTATTCATTCAACTGTTCGCAGGAATCACAGCAGGTCTGCCATTTCAGGCAGCCGATGTACTCAAAATGCGAGCAATGGCCGGTAAATGCCCAGCAGTCATGCAGGGTCCAGATCACTTTGCGTTTGCGGTCATGCAGATAATCAAACAGAACCCGCACGTTCAGATAGTAACCGTGCAGGTTATGCAGGTGAATGATATCGGGATCATAATCCTCGATCACACGGATCAGGGCCTTTGTGGCGGACGTTGAATAGAAGCCCTGTCTGTCCGTCATGCGGCTCATCCCGCCATGGATATACACATCCGTATCCGAGCCGATCCGGTAATACCGGCAGTCCCTGGGCGGTTCGCCTCTTCCGTATGCGATCAGGCATTCATAACCGTGCTCTTCAAGGGCATGGTAAAGCCCGGTCACGATCCTTGCGACGCTCCCGCCGGTTGCCACCGTATTAATGAAAAGCACCCGTTTATTTTCATTCATGTAATCCATGGATGAAAAGACCTGATTGGCTTCCGAAGTAAACACCGGGCGGTTATAGTCGTCCTTTGTTCCCTGACCGATATATTCGTTTCTGATGTTATGAGAGAGGGAAACAGCAGAAATATCCTGCTCTTCCATTTCCTCATAATCATCGATCATTTCATCATAATCGTCTCTGTTTCGAGGCATCTGTTCTAATCCTCATCATCCGGGTCATTTAAGATCAAACGGATCACGCGATCCTGCCCCTTGGAAAAGTCTTTTGACAATTGGAGCTTCTGCATTTCCTCTCTGACCTTCGGCGTTGCGATCAGCCAGCGGATCGTGGAGATGATGGTCAGCGCATCCTGTTTGGAACCGATCCCCAGGTTGATGAACCCGTTCTGGATGCCGGCAAAGACATGCTCCGCCTCGCGCTCGTTCTGCGCCAGAACGATCGACGGAACGCCCATGCTGGCCAGCTCATATACGGTCCGGCCCTGGGAAGTGACGGCAAGATCCATCTTATTCATATAAGCGCTGACACGCTTGACATCATTATGTACATAGATCCTATGTTCCTCATCCGTAACGATCTGATCCTTGTGCGGATAGGCGAAGCCTAAGAGGAAATGGAAATTGATCTTCGGGTGCTTATCATGCAAGACCTTACAGATCTCATAGAGCCGTCCCGTCAGATCGGACGGATCGGCACCGCCGAAGATCACCAGGATATTTTCCACGGTTTCCGAAAATTCCTTGGGATGTTCCTCTAAGAATTCATCCCGGATGCAGAAATACTTCGAGCCGTAATATTCGTTATGCAGCTTTTCGCCCTTTTCATATAAGGCATTGATGACTGCATCTGCATATTTCGCACCGCTTCCGACATCTTCAAAGTTGATGACCCGCTTACAGTATTTGATCACCATCGTCATATATTCTTCCGTGGTGTCCAAAATATCATTAACCAGAATATCCGGACGGATTTCGTCTAGCAGACGTTCAAATTCCGCATCGTTTTCGACTTTTTTGATCGGGAAGTTCGCTTCTTTAATGCGGGCGATACCCAGATCGCTCTCCGCATCGGCAACAAATAAGATCTCATGTCCCGTGAGCTTATAGGCCAGCGTTAAGCACCGGTAAATATGGCCCATACCGAGCTGCATCTTGCCGACCGTCCGAAATACGATCTTTTTCCTGCGCAGGATATTCTCGCACAATACCCAGTCGGAATAGGTATCGATATCAATGGCTTCCTCTTCCGGAATCTCGAAGATATTGACTTTTTCGCCGATCCTCCCGTTTTCGCTCACACAGTCCCTGCGCGTGATCAAAAATCCGCCGGTCTCAATGTAATTTGGCGGAAGCTCCTGTGAATTCAGTCGTTTCTCATAGTTTTTCGTGATCTTTCCGTCTGTAACGCCCCACGAAAGATGCGGTTTGTTCATGGCCGAGATCACGGTGTCCCATTCGCTGTCTTCAAAAAAGCGTACCGCGGCTTTCAGGGTGTCTGCCTGCAGGGTCGGCGATGTCGCCTGCATCGTGATCACGGTATCGTACCTTAAGCCCTTCTTCTCTTCCATATATTGCAGGGCATGGAAAATAACCGGATCGAGCGTAACTTTGTCTGTTGCAAGCTCTGCCGGGCGTTTGATCACTTCCACACCGCGTTTTTCAACGATCCCGCCAAGTTCCTCATCATCCGTGGAAACCGCAATGTCAACATCCATTTCTTTCTGCAGAACTTTTGCATTTTCTATGGAATAGACGATCAGCGGTTTGCCGCACATAATGCGGACATTTTTCCGGGGTATTCTTTTGGATCCTCCCCTTGCGGGGATCACGATCAGAGTCTTCATTCTTTCGCGCCTTTTTTCAGATATCTGGTCTTGATATAGTCAAACAGTAACATTATATCATGTCTCTTAACAATTGCAAAAATCGAAAGCGTCACGATCATGAAGCCGTAGCGCAGTACGGGCGTATAACGGTACGCTTCTCCATCCGTCACATTTCGGTATACGAGCGTGATGACAAGGACCAGCGCGGTTGCAACGATCATCGCGCAGAACATGAACAGATCCGCATAGACCTTTTCCTTTAAGACAAACCGTGTGGCAATGTAGTGGAACAGCATCAGAAACAGGTAGGATGCGAACGTCGTATAGGCAGCGGCAATATAGCCAAACCGCGGAATAAAGATCAGGTTCAGCGCAAAATTCACAAGCGCAGCAAGGATCGAGCTGGCCGCGATGATCGGGGTCTTTTTGTGAAACAGCTCCACATTTACATAGTTGGTATAAAAATACTGTGCCAAAGCCCCCAGTGCAACCGGCGGGACCACCCATTTGGATATCCAGTATGCCCTGCCGCGCGGTGCCAAGAGCATCAGCGCCTCCGGTGCTACCGTCACAAAGCCGACGGTTAAGAAAACCCCAAGCAATACCAGCTTTTTCTGGTAGTAGCGGATCGATTCGCGATGCTCCGCATGCAGCTCCTCGTTAAACCACGGCAGCCATGCCTGGCCGATCGCATTCGTAAAGATCATGAGCAGCGTTGCAAATCCGTACCCGTAAATGTATAACCCGGCGTCGCTTTCCCCGCAGATCCCCTTGATCATGATCCGGTCGATCTGCGCAAGCACCACAAGTGCAAGCGCATGCGGGATCATGGGCAGGCCGAATTTCAGCGCATAGGTCCAGTATTCCCGGTTATAGAACTTTTTCCCGGATTTTAACAGCCGGACATAGAACCAGACGCCTAAGAGAAACGTGGTCAGAATGGAACCTAAGATCTTGCCGAAATACCGTTTGTCATTAAAGAGCAGCATCAGCAGGATCGAAAATACCACCGTTCCGATACAGGTGATCAGGGAGATCAGGATATTACTCTTGTAGCGGTATTCATATCTGCATTTCTGCAGCATGTATTCCACGGACGGATACACGACCAGATAGACAAACAGGATGATCACAAGCGGGACTTCATAACCGATCCACGCAGAGATCTGTTTCCTGAAGATCACGGCAAAAAGCAGCACGATGGCCGCAAAAGAACTGGACAGCCCCTGAAGGCTGGACATGTATTCATCAAAACGATCGGAAAAATCAATCTTTGCTCTTCCGATCGAATAAACCACGCACAGACACGTGAAGATATTAAAGATCTCGATCCAGGAATTAAAGGTATTCGCGATCCCGTAGTCGGATGTGGTCAGCATGGCGGTATAGATCGGGGAAGTAATGATGGCCACTGCCCGGATCGCCACACTGGATATGGTATACCAGATCCCGGATTTTAAAACCGGTTTTCCTTCGTTATGCATGTGTGAACATCTGCTCCTGCAATATTGTATCTTCCGGGATATCGCAAACGGCGATCTTTCCCAGCAGTTCCTGCATGGCGGCCGGGGAGATTCCCGTACCGGGACGTTTAAATGTCAGCATTTCTTCCGTGATCACACTTCCCTTTGCGATATCTGCAGCCGACACGATCGATCTTCTGGCATTCTGCCTGGCGATCCTTTCCGTAGTAAGACACGCGATCTCTCCGTTTCCGCGGATCAGATCCATGCGCTCGATCGAAGAGAGGATCCGCTTTGCATCATCCGGATCCATCGCATGATAGTGGTCGTTCCCTTTGAGCGTCTTATCAAGCGTAAAGTGCTTCTCCACGCAGAGGGCTCCCAGATTATAGGCGGTCTTGATCACATCGCAATCCTCCGTGGGCTTGGTGTGATCGGAATAACCGATGATCAGTTCCGGAAACTGGCGCTTCAGGGAAAGGATCTTCAGAAGATTCGCATCTTCAAGCGGTGTCGGATATTCCAGCACGCAGTGCAGCAGCACGATCTCCCTGTCATTGACGGCACGGATCGTATCGATCGCTTCCTCGATCTCGCTAAGATCAGAGGCGCCGACCGACAGCAGGATCGGCTTGTTTTTCATGGCCTGATACCGGATAAACGGCAGATTGGAAAGATCCGATGAGGAGATCTTATAAACCTCCATCAGGTCGTCCAGATAATCCGCGGAGGCAAAATCAAACGCGGTAGAAAGGAACTCGATCCCGGCTTCCTTTGCATGGTCTGCCAGCTCCCTGTATTCGGCTTCGCCGAAACTGTCGAATTTCTGAAACAGTTCATATTGCGAAGTGGTCGGTTCTTCCGAGGTGTCCCAATAGGACGGGGATGCTTTGGCCGCCAGAGTACCCGCCTTATAGGTCTGGAACTTTACGGCATGGATCCCGGCTCCTTTGGCTTCATCGATCATCCGCTTTGCCGCAGCAAGCGGTGTGATCCCCTCCTTGGTCGCGATATCATAATAATTGACGCCGATCTCCGCGATCAGCACGAACTGACCCTGTGACAACCTGTCCATGATCGTACTCATTGTTTATCCTCCGTTGCAACCGTATCCAAATAACGGCTGTATCCTTTTGCATAGAATTCCTCAAGACGCCCGATCTGTTCCCTGAACTTCTCACTCTCACTGACTTTTCCCGCGAGCACGCGGTCCGCCTCATCCATCAGGTAGAACAGGTCGATCTCAACACCGATCTCCTTGATCGTTTCCAGGTAGGCGGCACAGGAATGAATGTTATCGATCTCCCCGAAATTCCGGATCAGTTCCGGCAGTTCCTCAAAGCTTTTTACCTTATCGATCCCGTCGATCAGTTCAAAGGGAACATCACCGAAAATGACGGATCTCTTTCCAAGCAGTGCCTCCTCAAAAGCGGTCGTTCCGACAATGGTGGCAACACCCTTTGCGCCCGTGATCCAAGGTTTCGGATCCTCGTAATAGTTGACCTGCACCAGTCTGACGTTGTGCAGTTCCCTGACTTTTTTATAGAAATCGATCCCGCGTTCCCCAAGCATCGCCTGGTGCTCCTTGACATAGAGCTTCCATCCGACGGGAAGGGATTTGCTGACCTGCTCGATCAGATTCAGCTCATCCACGTAGTAGGAGGCCTTGACAAATACCGTGGATTCCGGGATCAGATGAAGCGGCATGTATACATAGTCTTCTCCGGGAACAGGGGCTTCAAACAGCTTGTTCTTCCCCATGTATTTGCGCCGGATCAGCATGGTCTGCAGATAGTGCCTGATGTAGGGAAGGCTTGGCGCATACAGGAATTTGTTCGTTTTTTTCAGCTTCAGGTTTTTTGCACTGATATCCATATTCCAGAAATAGTGCACTTTACCGCGCATCACCCTTAAGATCCAGAACAGGGAATCCCGTTTGTACTGCGCCGTCACGGTTCCCGCAAACTCCTTGTTCATGATCGTCTTGCGGCTTCTGTAATCCTCGATGTAGGCGTAGGAATCTGCCATTTCTTCTTTTGTTTTTTTCAGATTTTTCTCGTAAGCGTCCCGTACATAATCATCGATCCCGATCGTATTCTGGAAGGTCGGATATTTGTAATAGCCGAATTTGGAATATTCCACCGTGATATAGGGAATACCCTTGACATAAGCAACTTCGTTGATGATCGTACGCTGCAGTTCCGCGTTATCAAAATCCAGGATCATGTCCGGTTTAAATTCCGCAAACAGTGACAGGATCTTCTTATAATTCAGTTCCAGCCAGATCATGTTCTGCGCATAATCCGTAACACTCCAGTAATAGCGCCAGTGATAGTGCTTCGTATTCTCCTGCGAGCACATCAGCTGCATGTTCAGGTTCTTGAAATGCGTATAGGTTTTCTCGATCTCATTCAGATAGGCAAGATCCGCCACAGGCTCCGAAACGTTCAGGCGTTTCGTATATTCGTCGCAGATGTCTCGCACGTCATAAAGCTTTAATCCGGGGAGCTCGTCCTTAAACCTGTAATAGGTGTTCTCATTGTAATAGCACTTATTGTAGGAGCATTCGGAAGACATGATAAAGAATGCAGCCACCTCGTTGCCTGCCTTCAGATAATCCCTGGCCACAAAATAAAGCGGCTTGGAATAGGTTTCCCTGCATACGAACAGGATCCTTTTGTTTTGAAATACTTTGTCGTCATTCATAGCGACGGTTTTCTCCCATATCCCGGGTCTGATGATGCTTTGTGACCTGTTTTAAGATCATCGGTGCATACAGCGCCAGCGCTGTTTTGATCTTTAATTTTCTGTCAATGAGCGGATTATTCCGGTTATCCTTTGCGATCTTTCTGATCTCCCGCGTGAAGGTGTCCTTTTCATCCCGGCTGTACGATTTCGTCACAAGCAGGTTTTGCAGGGAAGTTAAGATCTCCTGCAGATAAAACCGCCCGGTTTCGTTTTTAAGTGCCGGGAAATGCTCCGTCACATACATGCAGAGCATGCGGTTTGCTTCCGCATTGTGCCATGCCATTCCCGGCTTCTTGGAGTTGGAGCCGCTCCGCTCCCTGAAATGGTACTTCGGCGTGCTGTTATAGCTGATCGATCCCGCATCCCCGATGATCCGGTTCACAATGATCCGGTCCTCCACGACATGATCGGTCGGAAATACAACATGATCCCACAGGCTGCGTTGAAACAGCTTGTCCCACAGATGCAGAAAGAATCCCGTCCCGTTAATGATCGTGCGCATGGCTTCCTGCGGTGTCAGTACGGTCGTGTCCGATGCCGCATCCGCACCGGTACGGTTCTGAAATTCATAATATCTGCCGCAAACCGCGATGTCGCTTCCGGTCTTTTCAAGCTGCGTGACAAGCGATGTCACATAATCTTCATCAACCCAGTCATCACCGTCCACAAATCCGATCAGCTCTCCCTGTACATGCGCCAGGCCCACGTTTCTTGCATCGGCGATCCCGCGTGCGGGAGATGCGACCAATGTAATACGAGAATCCCGGTCAGCGTATTCCCGGCAGATCGACAGGCACGCATTATCCCCGTCCCCGTTTTCTTTAACGCCGACCACAAGGATCAGTTGCAGGTTTTGATAGGTCTGCGCCAAAAGGCTGTCCAGGCACTGTCTGATATACGGTTCGACCTGATAGACGATCGAGATGATACTGACTTTTTTCTCTTCCAACGAAAGACTCCTTACGGCGTGATCCCCATGACTCTTGCAACCGCCTCCAGGTATCCGTAGCCGTCTTTTTCATCCGGCTCCATGACGGCTCCTTCGCCCCATTCGTTCCACGCGTTGATAAATACGAAATCCTCCCGGTCTCCGGAAACCTTTTCCTTAAGGGTTCTTAAAACCTGCTCAAAACGGGCGGGGCTTGTTCCCCGGTAAATCAGTCCCTTGTATTTCCTGCGCGGGGTATTGTCCCAATTGGGGATCAGTCCCGGGAATTCATTTTCCGCATAGTTCCTGTTTTCTATGGCGCGGTAGATCCATTCCGCCGGAATGCTGCGCTCCAGACGCTTTGTTTTGCGGAATTTGTTGCATATCGTTTTCGTCAGGACCGAAGCGTTGTAGGAAAAGCGTTTTGTAAGACCAAGATCATGCTTTAAGGTGTATCCCGGCTCAAAATAATACCAGGCATCCACGATCCCTTCGCGCCCTTCTCCCTTTGCGGCGGTTTTGCCGCCGATCAGGTAAATGCCGTCAAATCCGGCTTCCCTGGCCCATTCGTCAAACAGGTCGCGCATCTCCTTGAGCGGTTCGATATCAAAGGTCCGGTAGATCTGCAGCACGGGACGATTGCCCACCTTGATATAACGCTCGTCCGCAAAGAAATGCAGCAGGTAATCAAAGTGCATCTTCCAGTCATCATAGAATCCGTATTCCTGCTGCATCAACACCTGGTCGGCCAGACCGTACCAGGTTCTGGTCCAGCTCTCATTCGCCCAGCAGATGCAGTATTTCAGGTCAATCTCCGGATGTGCATGCAGGATCTCCAGCGGACGCTCCATGAGCTGCGTTCCCCGGAACCAGTACATATAAAAACTGAATCCGTAAATGCCGTATTGCTTCGCCAAAGAAGCCTGCCACGTAAACGTCGTAACGGCTTCGTTGACCAGATCGTAATAGCGGTGTTCCAGCGGGACTCTCGGCTGTACATGCCCTTCAAACAGCGGCTCGGCCGCTTTAACGGCTGTCCATTCCGTATATCCCCTTCCCCACCACTCGTCATTCTCCGGAAAGGTATGATATTGCGGTAAATACATGCAGATCGGTTTCATGGTTTCATCTGTATAAGTACTATTTATCGGTTTCTAACTATCTATAAGTTTGACTTATGTATGATCGTTTTCCGTCAGGACGTTCACAACCTGCTCCCAGCTGTTTTGCCGCCCGTTTACGGGAGAAACGGGCTTTTCATGGCGGATCTTTCCTGTCATGACGTCTTCCATCAGTTCTGCCAGCGCCTTCGCATCAAATGGGTCAAAATAATAAGCATTTTCATATCCGGCAAGCACTTCCCTGCAAAACGGACAGTCGGACGCCAGCACGAGAGATCCGACCGCCCTTGCTTCGGCCGGCGGATATCCGAACGTCTCGATATAGGACGGGAACAGCAGCACACTCTTTGTATACTGTTCATAGACGTTTTCGCGTTCGATCCGCCCCATACAGTCAAAACGGGCAAGAACTTCCGGTTTGGCGTTTCCGATGTTTGAACGCAGTTCCTCTTCGGTCAGCGTGACACGGATCACAAAATCCGAAATCCCTCTGCCAAGCAGGATTTCCGCTGCAAGATAAAGCAGCTTGTGATTTTTATAGAGGATATTTCCGGACGGGAAGAAGAACATATTGGGGCTGATCGCCAGGGAATCCCTGTACGAACTTAAGTCCTTAATATCCGGCAGGACGCTGATGACCTTTCCCGCATCCACATGCGTCTTTTTTATGACTGCATCCCGCATCCATGCAGTCTGTACGATCGTTTTGTCCGCACGTACGATCGAGCGGTCGATCAGTCTTGCGATCAGATGCTGGTAGATCGCATATTCCCGTTCGCTCTTTTTGAAAAGAGAAAACCGTTTCGTCTTTTGAAAACCGAGCGGCTGATGCACATAGAGAACCTGCCTGCAACCGCATTTTCGCGGAAGCGTATTCTGCATGGAAAAGAATACATCCGGCCGGTATTCGCGGATCAGTTTTCCGAATGAAAAAAAGTCAAAATACAGGCGGTGAAGCCAGCCCTTTTTGACATCCTTGATCACGCGGATCCTGATCTTATCCGTCTCTTCAAGATAATCCCCGGACAGAAGGAAAATCCACTCATGGCCGCTTTCCTCTTGCCTGACATATTGATAAAAGTCCTGCAGAATGGACAAAGCCCCGGTTTTGCTGGCGGCAATGTCGTTTACCAGAATGCGCATGGATCACCCCGTCATTTTTTCAGCCAGACCGTCTCGTTCACGATCTTGGTATAACTCTGGATCAGCTTCACGACCTTGACCGAGACATTCGTATCGGCATAATCGGAGGCTTCCACGACCGGTTCATTATTTTGATACATCGTAACGGCCAGCTCCGTTGATGCAAGCACATCGGCGCTTTTGATCCCGCCGATCACGATCGTTCCTTTGTCCAGAACCTCCGGCCGCTCCGTACTCGTACGGATCAGAACGCCCGGGAAATGCAGCATCGCGGATTCTTCCGAAAGGGTTCCGCTGTCGGAAAGAACACAGAATGCATTTTTCTGCAGCTTGTTATAATCCAGGAACCCGAACGGCTCTAAGGAACGTACCAGCGGATGGAATTTGAAAGCACGTTTTTCAATAAACTTTTTCGACCGCGGATGCGTGGAATAGATCACGGGCATCTGATAGGTCGTGGCAATGTCATTGACCGCCGTCATCAGGTCCATAAAGTTCTCTTCCAGATCGATATTCTCTTCGCGGTGCGCGGAAAGCAGGATATAGCGGCCGGCCTCCAGATTCAGGCGGCTTAACACATCAGAGCCCTGAATCTTTTCCATATGCGCAAGAAGCACCTCTTTCATCGGCGAACCCGTCACAAAAACGGTTTTTCCGTCAATGCCTTCCGATAACAGATATCTGCGCGAATGCTCCGTATAAGGGAGATTGATGTCTGAGATATGATCCACGATCTTGCGGTTGATCATTTCGGACACATTCCAATCCCAGCAGCGGTTTCCTGCTTCCATATGGAAAATGGGAATCTTCAGCCGTTTTGCACTGATCGCGCAAAGCGCCGAATTGGTATCTCCGAGGATCAGCAGAGCATCCGGCTTGACTTCCTGCATCAGCGTATAGGATTTGGCAATGATGTTTCCCATGGTCTCGCCAAGGTTTCCCCCGACACTGTCAAGATAATGATCGGGTTCCCGAAGCCCCAGGTCCTTAAAAAAGATCTGGTTCAGCGTATAATCATAGTTCTGGCCCGTATGGACCAGCACATGGTCAAAGTATTTGTCTGCACATTTGATCACTTCGGACAGCCGGATGATCTCCGGTCTTGTGCCGACAACCGTCATCAGTTTCAGTTTGTCCATTTACTACCTCCGCTGCTTCCTTTTATGATCTTTCCTCTTCCGGCAAAACCGCTTCGTAAAACGTATCCGGTTTATCTGTATCAAACACTTCATTTGCCCACATCACGGTTACCAGGTCTTCCTCCCCGACATTCGTGATGCTGTGTACGTAACCGGTCGGAATATCCACAACCGTCAGTTCTTCTCCGCTTACATTATAGGAAAGCACCTCAGACGTACCGATCTTCCGGAAACGGATGCAGGCCTCTCCGCGAACAACCAAAAATTTCTCATTCTTGGAATGGTGCCAGTGATTCCCTTTGGTGATCCCCGGCTTTGCAACATTCACGGATACCTGTCCGCATGTCCGGCTCTTCAGGAATTCGGTAAACGAGCCGCGTTCATCGCATTTCATCTGCAGACTGTAGGCAAAATCATCCTCCGGCAGGTAACTTAAATAGGTGCTGTACAGATCCTTTTTGGTCTCCGTAGACAGATCCGGTACCAGAACCTTTTCCCGGCTGTCGCGGAAAGACCCGATCGTCTCTGCCAGATCTTTTAACAGGATCCTATGTGTTTTTGCAACCCTGCAGAAGTCGCCGTCAATGACCGGGTGTCCTTCCAGGGTATCGATAAACGCGCGGACCACATCATCGATATACACCAGTTCCAGCTCCCGTTCCGGATCGTTCACCGTGATCGGAAGTCCTCTTGCGATCTGATGGCAGAACGTTGCCACCACACTGTTGTAATTCGGTCTGCACCATTTTCCGAAAACGCCCGGCAGACGATAGATATAGACGGGTGCGCCCGTCTTTTCACCGTATGTTCTGACCAGACCTTCCGCTTCACGTTTGCTGATCCCGTAAGGATTGTCAAGCGCCGCCTGTGCGGATGAGGAAAGCAGGATGGGACACGCATTGTCCGCTTCTTTAAGGAGATTTAAGACCGTCTCCGTAAAGTTGCGGTTTCCCTGCGTAAATTCCGTTTCTTCTTTGGGCCGGTTCACGCCGGCTAAGTGAAACACAAAATCACAGTCCGACAGATATCCTTTCAGTTCCTGCTCCGTTGTATCCGTATCGCATTCGTACAGATCCCGGTATCCGCGGTTTGTAAGCTCTGTGATCAGATTTTTCCCGATAAACCCTTTTGCACCCGTTACAAGGATCTTAGCGTTCGTTTTCATAAGCCTCTATCTCATCCCGGACATACTGAAGACTCAGGAGTTTTTTCTTAACCTCTTCCACATCCAGGATCGTTGTGTTATTGGAATTGAATTCCGTTAATTTGCTTCGCTCTGCATTGCCCTGCGTGAAGTACTTGTCATAGTTCAAGTCTCTCTGATCCGCGGGAACACGGTAGAAATTCCCGAGGTCCGTTGCCCTTGCACATTCCTCGTTGGTCAGCAGGGTCTCATACATCTTCTCGCCGTGTCTGATACCGATCACCTTCACCTCGTTATCGGCATGGAAGAGTTCCTTGACTGCCTGCGCAAGTACGCCGATCGTGCAGGCCGGTGCCTTCTGCACCATGATGTCACCCGCATTCGCGTTTTCAAATGCGAACAGCACCAGTTCCACGGCCTCTTCCAGACTCATGATGAAACGGGTCATGGTCGGATCCGTGACCGTCAGCGGATTTCCCGCCTTGATCTGTTCGATAAACAGCGGGATCACGGAGCCTCTCGAGCACATGACGTTTCCGTATCTGGTACCGCAGATAGTGGTTCTTTCGGGATCCACCGTCCGTGATTTTGCCACGAATACTTTTTCCATCATCGCTTTACTGGTCCCCATGGCGTTGATCGGATACGCAGCTTTATCGGTCGATAAACAGATTACCTTTTTCACGCCCGCTTCGATCGCCGCACTCAGCATGTTGTCCGTTCCGATCACATTGGTCCTGACCGCCTCCATCGGGAAGAATTCACAACTCGGAACCTGTTTTAAGGCCGCCGCATGAAAGATATAATCCACGCCGTGCATGGCATCCCTAAGGCTTTGGATATTTCGCACATCCCCGATATAATATTTGATCTTGGGATTCTGGTACTGATGCCGCATATCGTCCTGCTTTTTCTCGTCTCTGGAGAAAATGCGGATCTCTCCGATCCCGGTATCCAGAAAACGCTTTAAAACCGCATTTCCGAACGAACCTGTACCGCCCGTGATCAACAGTGTCTTTCCATCAAACATGATCTTCCATTCCTTTCATGATCGTTTCTATACATGCTACAGACTGCTTTACATCAAAGTGAGATTCGTAAAAGCGTCTGCCGTTTTCACCGTATTCCCGGCATTTCTCCGGATGCTCTGTCAATTCCCTGACGCAATCGATGAACGCATCCTTATCATCCGATGCGCACCAGAGGCCGCAGCGTGCCTGTTTTAAAACCAGTTCCCTGATATCCGTGACCGGATCCGTTGCCGCCAGGACCGGTTTTGCCATGGCCATGTAACTTAAAACCCTGGACGGATAGTTGGGGATCGTAAACCGGTGATCCAGCGAGATGATCCCGACATCACAATCCGCCATGAAACGGTCATATTCATCAGCCGGCATAAACGGAATGTACTCCATGTTGGCATATTTTTCCGCCGCCTGTCTGACTTTCTCCGTTTCCGACCCGTTTCCGGCAAACAGAAACCAAGCGGGAAGACGCTGCATGCGTTCATCGCCGATCGCCTTAAGCAGAAAATCGATCGCCTGCGGCTTCCCGAAATTCCCGCCAAAGACAAAGCGCAGCACTTCTCCCTCTTCGCGTTTCTTCCCGTATCCGGCACGTGCGCGGATCTTCTGGGTATTGGGAAAGATCAAAACCTTGGTATCATCCAGTTCCGGGTTATGCGCAAACAGATATTTCCTGTTTGCGTCGGACATACAGCCGATCCTGTCCGACAGCGCATATAATGCTTTTTCCTTGCGTCGGAAATAGGTATACAGCAGGCCTTTCTTTGAAAACAGCCCGATGTCCACCGCGTTTTGCGGAAAGATATCCTTTAACATCAGGAAGGACCTGCAGCCGTATTTTTTCTTTGCAAAACTGACCACGCCCGCAAACGTGATCGGCGGTGTGGCATAGAGCACCAGATCAAACGTATCCGTAGAAAGATACGTTTTGAGTGCCTTGATCAGCATCGGTTCGATCTTGAGCGTGTTGATGCCCTTTTTGATAAACCCGACACCGAACAGATCTCCGACGACCACCTTCAGGAGCCTGATCCCGTTTTCTTCTGTCAGACCCGTTTTCTTCGTATCCTTCGGTTCACATACCTGCAAGACGGTCACTTCATGGCCGGCTTCAGACAACGCATTGATCAGATCCGAATAGATCCCCTGCTTATCCAGTTCGATTTTGCTGAGTGTCAGATACAGGATCTTCATTTCCTACGGAATGATTTCCTTTCCGTCAAAATCACGAATGCATACTTCATTGTATTTCATCATGCAGATGTTTTCCGCATAGTTGCCGATCGCCGGTTCGTTTTCAAGTCCTTCCAGATTCCTGACCAGAAGAGAGGCAAAATCAACCCCGCAGGCATAGGCGTGCGGATATCCGCCGCCAAAGCGCGGATTGATCTCGGAAAAATAAAAAGTGCCGTCCACATCAAAGATATCAATGTCGATCATGCCCCTGAAACCGAGCTTCTCGGTCAGTGATACGATCTGGTCAAACAGTGCCGGGATCTTGACGGATACAGATTTATCCGTTTCGCCGGCCCGCATTTTGATCTTTTTCTTCAGGAAGATGTGCGTACATTTTCCGCTGATCAGATCCAGATACACATCGGCTCCGTATTCCTGGCCGTCCATGTATTCCTGGATCAGCAGGTCATCGTATCTGGCAAAAAGAACCGCGATCTCGTCATCACTCTTTACGTCATTGATATTGATGCTTGCACTGCCCGTGATCGGTTTCACGAATACGGGATACAGGATCCTGGCCTGATCGAGATCGTCGAAAAACTTATACATATCCGTATAGCATTTTCCGGTCGGCACCTTCATCCTGCGAAGCATTTTGTAAAACTGATATTTGTCAAAACACTTCTCCACCAGATCATAGTCCGATACGACCGGCGTTGCCCCGATCTGCAGAAAACGGTCCCGCTCTTTTGCAAGCAGCGACAGTTCCGGATCGATCAGGGAGAAGACCCCCGTGATCTGCTCTTTTACGCAGATATCCAGAATCCTGTCGATATAGCCTTCTTCCGTGATCCTGGGCACGATATAATAGGCATCGGCATCATAGATCGCCGGTGCGAGATTGGAGCAGTCTGTGGCGATCACACGCCCTTTTCCGTGCAGGGCATTCTTAAATGCCTGCACCACCTTGTTGCGCGTACCCGCGCTTAAGATCAGAATATTCATGATAATCCCTTCAGATGGTCAAAATAGAGCGGTGTGCCGCCCGTATGGATGAACAGGATGTTTTTCCCCGTGATCTTTTTTTCACGCAGATAATTCTGCATGCCGCAAAATGCTTTGCCGACATATGTCGTATCCATCGGAATGCCTTCTCTGGACATGACTTTTCCGATGATCTGTTCTACCTCTTCATTGTAATTGCCGTAACCGCCAAGACGGTATCTGTCCGTAAAGATCAGTTCCTGGTCCCTGTAGAGGCGCTCATAGTCTGCTGCAAGATACTCTTTGATCCCTTCGCGGATCACTTCCCGGCCGCGCTTTCCTTCCCTTGCAATGCTGATCCCGATGATTTTCGGCCCCGTTTTCCCTGCTGCCAGATATTTCAGATGTCCGACGGTAAGCCCCGCCTGTGTAGAGCCGGTTCCCGATGCATGGAAGATGAGATCAAAATTCGTGCCGTATTCCAGCTGTTGCAGACAGATCTCTTCATATGCTTTCTCGTATGCGCGTGTTCCTTCGATGCCGTGTCCGCCGCCCATAATGAAAAACGGCCGGTTTCCCTTTGCGCGGAATGTCTCCATTGCCGCATCAATGGTGGCGGATACCTCAGCAACGGGACAGGTTTCCACGGTTGCACCAAACTGCTCCGTGATCAGCCGGTTATAGGAATCCTCTTCCTTCGAATCCGGAGAAATGATATGACAGTGCAATCCCATGGCAAACGCAAGGTTCGCGATCACCCGGCAGTGATTGCTGCAGTTGCTTCCGTAGGTCATGACAAGATCGGCATCACTCTCCATGATCGTCCTGTAGAACTCGGCAGCTTTTCTGGCCTTATTCCCGCCAAAACTGAACGGGATCAGATCATCCCGTTTGATCCATATGCGGTTGTCGCCGTATTGCCCTGATAGCGGGACCAGGGGCGTTGATTTGAGCGGGTGCTCAAACAGCGCGATCTTGTTCATAGGTTTTTCCTTTTCGTATTTCAGCGAAACGATGCTTTCTCGTTCGCTCTTTGACGCTCACGAGAAAACTGTTTCGCTGAAATTATACATGTAAATCTTCTTTGTTAAGTACGCCTTGTTGGAGTTGATCCTCGCGGTAGGCGTCGAAGTCGGCGACGGTCTGGGCGGCACCCGAAAGGGAGCCCGATCCCTTGAGGACTTTGCCGACAGTCATGAAAATGATCTTTAAATCCATCGCAAACGTCAGGTGATCGACGTACATCAGATCATAGCGAAAACGGTCTTCCCAGTTCAGAGCATTCCTGCCGTTCACCTGCGCCAGTCCCGTAAGGCCGGGACGCACATCATGCCGTCTGAATTCTTCTTTGGTATAGTAAGGCAGATAACGGATCAAAAGCGGCCTTGGGCCGATCAGGCTCATATCGCCCTTCAGGATATTGAACAGTTCCGGCAGCTCGTCCAGGCTGCTGGCGCGCAGCTTTTTCCCAAACGATGTCAGCCGGTCCTCATCCGGTAACAGATTTCCGTTCTCGTCCCGCGCATCCGACATGGAACGGAATTTGTACATCGGAAAGATCCGACCGTCCCTTCCCGGCCGGTCCTGATGGAAGATCACGGGACTGCCCAGTTTCCATCTGACCAAAAGTGCAACGATCGCATACAGCCAGCAAAGCAGAAGGATCATGACTGCCGAGATCAGGATATCCAGTAATCGTTTCACAAAACGGGCATAGATCATGCGAAGAAGCTCCTGACGATTCCGATGATGCGTTCCATATCTTCCGGTGTATTCTTGATGTCGGAGGGCAGGCATAATCCGTCTTTGAATACTTCCTCCGAAACACTCATGCCATCCGTCACTTTGACAAAATCATTTTCCGCATAGACAGGCTGCATATGCATCGGCTTCCAGATCGGCCTGCATTCGATATTTTCCGCATCAAACGCCTCCATGATGGCAAGCGGTTTCACCTTGCAGTCCGGATCGATCGTCATGCAGCTTAACCAGAAATTGGGTTCGCTGTCTTTTAAGTACGGGTTCATGTGAATCTGCGGAATATCCGCAAAAGCTTCCGTATACTGTTCATAGATCTTCTTCTTGGCCGCGATATGTTCGTCAAGGTGCAGGAGCTGTCCCCTGCCGATCCCGGCCACCACATTACTCATGCGGTAGTTGAATCCGATCTCCTTATGTTCGTAATGTCTGGCTTTTTCCCTGGCCTGTGTGGCAAGGAAGGTTGCCTTTTTCGTGATTGCCTCGTCTTTGCTGGCCAGCATGCCGCCACCCGAGGTGGTAATGATCTTATTGCCGTTAAAGGAATAGATCCCGATATCACCGAACAGACCCGTCTGCTTTCCGTGCAATGTCGCGCCAAGGGATTCCGCCGCATCTTCGATGAACGGAACCTGATGCTCCCTGCAGATCGCACTGATCTCATCAAGCTTTGCCGGCGTGCCGTAGAGATTGGCACAGATCACCGCCTTGACATTGGGATAAAGCGTAAAGGCTTTTTTAAGTGCTTCCGGGTCCATGTTCCAGCTTTCCCGTTCGCTGTCGATAAATACAGGCTTTGCACCCAGATAGGTGATCGGGTTTACGGTCGCGGCAAATGTTAAGTCCGATCCGAACACGATATCGTCCCTGCCGACACCGTTTAAGATCATGGCCAGATGGATCGCCGCGCTTCCCGCGGAAAGTGCCGCCGTATGGACACCCTCTCCGAGGTATGCCGCAAATTCCTTTTCAAATGCGTCCACGTTCGGGCCAAGCGGTGCGACCCAGTTGGTATCAAATGCCTCGTGGATGTATTGCAATTCTTCCCCATGCATGGTCGGGGAAGATAAATAAATCCTGTCTCTCATGATGTCCTTCTTCTCTCCGTTTTGTTTAGTCGTTGATATGTACTGCGGAATCCACGATCGGATGCTTCTCTTCCGTCTTCAGGCGGTAGGTCGGTACCAGTTTTTTCACCCAGGTACGGATCGCTTCCGCATCCGCCTCATCATATGCTTCTTCCTTCAGTTCGTTCAGCTGTTCAAAGAATTCCTCTTCATCAAATTCGATCGGCCGGCCGATATGGATCAGCTTGTTGGCGGTCTCCTGCATCCCTTCCTCTTCCATGAGCATTTCCTCATAGAGTTTTTCACCCGGGCGCAGACCGGTGAATTTGATCTGGATATCTTCTCCCGGCACATATCCGGATAAGCGGATCAGGTTCATGGCAAGATCCAGGATCCTGACGGGTTCTCCCATTTCCAGAACGAAGATCTCTCCGCCTTTGGCATAGGCACCTGCCTGCAGGACCAGCGATACCGCTTCGGGGATCGTCATAAAATACCGGATGATGTTCGGATGGGTGACCGTGACCGGACCGCCCTCCGCGATCTGTTTCTTGAACAGCGGGATCACGCTGCCGTTACTGCCCAGCACGTTTCCGAAACGCACTGCCACGAAATCCGTATT
>JAEEGL013546259.1_pt1 | contig 19140 bp, 20 predicted proteins | sample 9134231 | NCBI WGS metagenome assembly JAEEGL01 (sample SAMN16246548, study PRJNA631951) | gut metagenome | biome: gut microbiome; feature: rumen; material: fiber-attached | host: Bos | place: Iran: Karaj | collected 2018-10 | reverse complement strand
GGCTCTCTATGCCTTCGCCCACGCTGCCGCCTATATCGCTGCCGTTCCCGGTGAGGTCTACGTCCTTAAGAAAGTCCTCTCCAAAGAAATCCATGAGCGTTTGGTACTCGCTCATAAACGCCGACTGTTCAGAGCTCAGTTGTATGCCCGACGCCAGCAGCGCTTCAAGCTCATCATGCTTCGCTTTCCACGCGGCAAGGTAATTGGGACTGAAGTACTCGTCCACTACGTTCTGGCCTTCGTCTGCGGACAATTCCCTGAGCGCTTTCTCGGACGAGCCCAGCTTTTCGGACAGGCGCACAAAGTCGGCGAGGAACCCCAGCGCTTCGTCCATACTCTGCTTCTCGTAATACATATCCGAGTAGCCATTTGCCATATACCCGCGCATGGCGCTTACTTCTGACTGAAACTCGCTGTATGCCGAAAGGAACTGCTCGTATGCTTTGGGCACTTCCAGCCCGTATTCCTTCATCGCGTCCACATATGTCTTCATGCCGCTGTAGTAGTCGTCCCAGGCCTTTGTGTCGGCGCTCTGCATGAGCGCGTTCGCCTTTTTCACATAGGTCTCATAATCTATTAACCCCTGTTCGAGCTGCTCGTTCAGTTTCCGGGTCACTGCGGCATTCTTTTCCGCCGTCCTTGTGTTTTTATCAGCCTTGGCCTGCATGCCCTCATTGGCGAACCTGTTCCCGTTTATGCGCCTGTCAATCTGAGAGGCCTCGAACCGCGCCTGAGCGTAGGACTCATAGGCAGTCAGATACGCCTGTTCCTCGGCAGTCAGCTCCCTCGTGAGCGCGCGTATTTCATTGGCTTTTTCCGTATAACTGCTCAAGAGCAGGCGTTCACCCTGGGCGGCCATGAGTTCTGTGACGTCGGCGCCCTCCGCCCGGGCCTCCTCTACCTCCCGGTTCATCTGGGAGAGCCGGTCCGTCATGCTGCCCAGGCTCATCGTGCCGTACCGCGCGCCCAAGGCTATTTTCCTCAGGTAGTCAGGCAGCTCCGACGCCTTTATGCTCACGCCCACAGACGCAAGCTCGGCCAGCGTCTGATTGACCAGCTCCATGTTCTTCCCGCTGGCGTTGGCAGCTTCGGCCGCGTCGGCCATATCGCTAAGGAACTGGACCGCTTCGTCGCTGTACGCGGAGTATGAGTTGGCGCTTTCGTTCACGGCGTTGGTCAGCATGGCAGCTGCCTGGGCGAACTCGTTTATCTCATCCCCACTGCTCGGCGAATGTGGAGACGCGCGGCGAGTCTGTGTTCGCGGCCAGAAACGTCATAGACGGGCTCAGGCTCAACACCTCACACGGCAAATGGCCGTTTCAGAGCTGGGGCGTCGGCGCGAGGGAAGACGCGTGGTGCAAACTGGATTTCGGGCGGCCTGTCACAGCGGAAAAGATGGCGCTCACAATGCGGGCGGATTTCCCCCACGACGCGTACTGGGTGTGCGGGCATGTGGTGGATTCCGAAGGCAGGGACACGTTCTTTGAACTTGCAAAGACCGGCGAAAGACAGTGGATCGAGTTGGGCGGGCGTGTGCTCAGCTGGCTCAGGCTGGAACGCCTGACAAAAAGCGGCGACCCGTCTGCGTTTCCCTCCCTAAGGGCATGGGAAGTGCTCGGAAGGGATGTTTAGCCTGCTGCACTGCCTTACAGCGCATGTATACACCGCGTCGCCTGCAAATTTGACATAACTGTTCAAAAATGGTATCATTCTGCTTGTGAAATACTTGAAAGCGCCCGTCCGGCGTTTACAGGAGGTGTGGAAAACAGTGTTTTGTCCCAAGTGCGGCGCCCAGTTGGTGCCCGGCGCGCGTTTCTGCCCCAAATGCGGTCAGGAAGTGGGTGCGCCCGAACAGGCGGCCGAAACGGCCGGCTCGCAGGTATATACCGTCACTTTCATCCGGGAAAAGCAGTGGTTCGCGATCAATCCCGCGGTCAAGATACTGGTGGACGAGCGGGACGAGTACAGGATCGACAGCGGCGAAACCATACGCGTGCCCATGGCCGCGGGCGTTCACGGCGTGACGTTCAAGTGCGGGATACGCAATAAGGTGATACAGCTGGAAGTCAGAAGCGATCTTTGCCTGAATCTCAAGTGGAACCGCCTGACCGGCAGCCTGGTCGTAAAATAAGCCGCGCGGCGCAAGGAGGATAGATCATGTTTTGTACCAAATGCGGAAAAGAACTGCCCGAAGGCGCGGTGTTTTGCCCCTTCTGCGGTCAGAAACAGGGTGCGCCCGCCGAAGCGCCTGCTTCCCCCGCCCCGGCGCCTGAGAGCGCGGGCTACGCAAAGCCCGTAAACCAGTCCCCCATCAAGAAAGCACGTTACAACATACTGTGCATCATCGGCCTGGTCATAGGCGCAATAGCGATAGTGTTCAGCTATATCCCGCTTGACCTGTTCAAGGTCTTGGGCGTATTGGCGGGCATAGGTGCCGTGATAGTCGCCGCGATAGGCGTGGTAAGGTGCAACCGCACCAACGAAAACGGACGCATACACGGCGTTTTGGGCATACTGCTCGGCGCGTTGACTATCATATTTGTGATAATCGATATTCTGTAAACGCCCGGCGGTATTCGGGAGTCAATACCTGTCGCCGCCCGGACAAAACAATTATGCATACGGCGCGGGGTCCTGCCAGGCAGGTCCCCGCGCCGTGATTATTCGCGTGTATGAATCGTCCAAGGTTTACCAACTCTGCGCTTACCAGTCCAAATGGTACTGCGGCTCAAAGTTGTACCATTTGAACCACCTGAGATTGAGCGCGTAGGAATACGCGCAGGGCAGCCCCGACTCCAGGGGATAGAACATGGCGAACAGCAGCGTCGCCGCAGCGATGAGCGTTATGCCGGTTATCCGAGCTGCTTTTTCGTTCAGCCTCGCCAGGCGCCCCAGCGCCAGCGCAATGCAGATGATTATGAATATCACGCTGGCAAAGTAGTGGTAGATGTATGTGCTTCTGGGCACCAGCACCCAGGGCAGGAACTGGCTCATAAAGCCTATTACTGTCAGCATCAGGGTATCGTCCCACTTCTTTTCAAACGCAAGCAAAAGTATGCAGACTATGAGCGCAACGAGCCCCGTCCACCACACCGCGGGATTGCCCATGGCGGAAATGGAAGACACGGTGCCATAGCCCAGGTACTGTATGTCCGAGGAATAGTACCACATTGGTTTGACTATCAGGGGCCATTCGTACCAGGGGGAACGGAAATAATGGGTGTCGACCAGGCTGGTGTGGTAAGAGTACATGCTCTGCTGCAGCTGCCACACTTTTTCCACGCTCAGGCCGCCGCTGGTCCTGAAATGCCAGTAATAGCTGAAATAGTATACCAATAAAGGCACCGCAACGAAGAACACCACGCAGAACGCCAGCGTAAGTATCAGCTTCCGCCAGAAGCCCCGTACCGCTTCCGGCTCCTCCCTGCGGTGTACCAGGTATTCCCTTAAGCGCTTGTATACGCTGATAAAGAATATCACGGCGAGGCCCGCACCGGCGTAGATGCCCGTCCATTTGCTGGCACAGGCGAAAGCGAACATGAGCCCGCTCAACCCCAGGGGGATGAACGTCTTAAGCAGCCCGTCCGTATGCATGTTCATCTTATAATACATAAACATGAACAGGTACATGAGCATTATGAAGAACACGGGATAGGTATCTATGGTGGCGATGCGGGTCTGGGTGAAATGCATGCTGTCCAGCGCCAGCAGCCCCATGGCGACCGCCGCCAGCGGTGTCTTCTTTGTCAGCAGTTTTACCAGCAGATACATGACCGGCAGCATGAACACGCCAAACAGCGTTCCGGAGAAGCGCCAGCCGAAAGGCGTCATGCCGAACAGCTTTATGCCTATAGCGATCAGCAGCTTGCCCAGGTGGGGATGCGACCACTCAAGTATCCTGTCGGACTTGTATCCGTTTATAAGCTCGTAAGCGGTGCGGGCATGGTAGATCTCGTCGAAATACATGCCGTTAAAGTAGCTGGGCGTGAGGCTGACCGTATCCTGCTCGTCGATAAGCGCGCCCGCGGTGGGGTTGTCCGTACTGCTCGTAACGCTTGCCACCTGGTACAGCGTCTCGTTGTCCGCGTCTATAAATGCGACCTCGTTAAGTATCAGCTGATTGCCCATTACGGTCATACGCAGGTAGCGGGAGGTCTGCTGCGGGTAGAATTCCCCGTTTTTATACGTCACCCTCGCGCCATGCTCCCCGGTGTCTTCCCGGCGGTCCAGCGCGTAGGCGTCAGAATAGCTGCCGCCCTCATAGGTCTTGGGAGAGTACCACAGCCAGCGGTACATCACGCCTTCCTCATAATAGGCGTAGTTCTCCTCCGTCCAGTTCTCGCCGTCATTGGACAGCGCCACCATGAAGGTGGAACCGCTTATGCCGCCGAAGTAGGTGAAACGGTATGTCCTGACATCGCCCAGATCGAACGTCACCTGCTCCATGTATTTCTGGCTCACATACGCGCTTTGCGGCGAGGATGTCGTGCCCAGGTTGACGAACGCGAGCAGCGAATACGCCAGCGTCACGCCCGCCATTATCATGCAGTCGAGCTTCGTGAGCCTGAGCAGCCTGCCTGTGGGTCTAAGCGCGTACTGTTTTTCTGCGCTTTCGCCCGCCGGTTCCAGGGGCTTTACATGCCCAAGCACTATCACGTCAAACGCCAGGTACGCCATGAACAGTGCTCCGATAACATTGGCAGCTCCGACTATGGCGTTTATCACGTGCTCTGATGACACCAGATGCCCGTACGCCTCAAAGCCCGGGGTAGTGCCCCACTGCAGCACCAGTATGATATTAAGCATCTGCGTGCAGGTGACCAGTATAAAGCCCCACAGTATCCGCCTGTCGCAGGAATAAACGTAGCCCATGAGCAGCAGGGGCAGCGCGCAGAACAGGTACCTTTCGTGCATCATGGGCGCAAAGGCGTATATAAGGCACATCAGCACCGCGCCCGTCAGGGGCAGGTGCTTTGCTTTCTTGCCCGCCCAAGCCAAAAACGCCGCGTACAGATAGGACGCCGCCAGCATGACCCAGCTGAACGTTCCCCACGCGCCGGCTCCGTCAAGTCTCACCCAGTTGAAGTCCAGCGCCTGATACAGGTTGCAGGCGTTGACAGTAAGGTATTTATACCCGCCCGTAGCGCCCAGAAGCTGTCCGAACAGCCAGGATACGGGCGACAGCAGCGTGAAGGCTTCTCCCTTAAACTCCGCGGCATACTTCGCGAATGGCAGGCTCCCAAAGTACATTATGACCAGCGCCGCCGCCAAGCCCACGCCCGCGTGTATAAGTTTTTTCCTCTCCCTGAGCCCCGGCAGCAGGAACAGCAGCCCTATGGGGCCGAACAGCAGCGCCTGGGGCTTGGTCATTACCGCCAGAGCGAACACGGGCAGCGCCGCCCACCATCTGTCGCTTATGGCCAGGTACACCGTAAGGCACACCAGCAGCGCCAGCAGGCTGTCCGCCTGCCCCCACGCCGCGCTGTCCGCCAGGTAAGCGGGATTGAACAGTATCGCCGCGGCCGGAAGCAGCCCTCGTCCCCATTTTCCCCGCGCGGAGAACAGGTGATACACCAGCCCCGCGGTGAACACGTCCGCGAGCACCGGGAACAGCTTGATAAGTACGATATGCCCCGCAGACAGATACTCAAAGCCAAACAGCCGCCTGAGCGCGCTTACGAGCCCCAGCAGCGCCATGTACACCGGGGGATAATCACAGAAGCTGTCTGTAGCGTAAAACTTAAGGCCGCGTTCGTAAAACAGTTCGCCCCAGTAGGCAAAACAGTTTATGTCAGTGGAGTATCCCCTTACGGAATAGGCGTAATAGCCCCTGACAGCCAGGCCCAGCAGTGCCAGCACCGCGAACCATGCGCAGCCGCTCAGCGCGCTCAGACCCCTGCCGTCCGCCGGGCGCCGCTTGACGGAATTGTAAAGGCATATCATCAGTATCCCACACAGGCAGGCGTACAGCGTCCATTTCTCAGTCTGCCTGTCGGGAAGTTCTTCCGCCTTCGTATCCGCGGAAGTGTAGGAACTGGGCTCGAAAGTGGCGAAGCTCGTCCCTGCGCTGCCGCCCTCGCCTTTGGTGACGCTTATCTGCTTGAACCACGCGTCCCCCGCGCAGTCGCCGCCGTAACCGCCCAGCCTGAGCGCCAGCGAGATCTCATACTGGTCTTTGCCGGTCTTGCCCGTCAGGCGCACTTCCTGCCACCCGCCCTCCGTATCGAATACGGAAACGGAGCTGGCGCCGGAATTGAGTATGGATATGTTAGCGCCTCTGCCGGTGCCGTCGCAGGAAGCCTTGATAAGACAGCTTATCTGATAGACAGTGTCCGGCTCCACAGTGATGTCCTGCACCCAGCGGGCGTCGTTGGCCTCAAAGGAAAAAATGTGCAGCGCGTTCTCCCCGTCTTCCTGGGCCGCCTCAAAAAAACTGGAGTTCTGTTTCCAGGCGTCGGTATACCAGCACGCCGGCTCATCCTCGCCGGGCTCGGTCTCAAACCCCGGATTGGCCGCCAGGTTTTCCGCTCCGGCTGCGAAACATGCCAGCAGCACGCAGACCAGTAAAAGCAGCAGTTTTTTCATTTCAGTATCCCATACCCGTCGCGTCGAATGCGTTTTTGAAATAATCGATCTGAGTTTTGTATATCGCGCACACGTCAAAGCGCACGCGGCTGTCCATGAGCCCGTTCTTCTGCATATACGCCAGAGCCGTGCGCACGATGCTCGCCTGTTTTCTGCGGTTGACCGCCTCCTGGGGCAGCCCCCTGCTCAGATCCAGGCGGTATTTCACCTCTATGAACACGGTGGCTTCCCCGTCGCGGGCGATTATATCTATCTCCTCGTGGCCGAAATGCCAGTTGCGCTGCAGCACCCGCATGCCCAGGTTCTCTATGTAGGCGCAGGCCATGTCCTCGCCCGCGTTTCCTGTTTGACGGTTGTTCATACTTACCTGTTCCCCGTAAAGTGGCTGATAAAACTCATACGGTGTATATCGCAGGGTCCCAGGCGCTTTATGGCGTCTATATGCTCGCCCGTGCCGTAACCCTTGTTGTGCTTAAAGCCGTAGGCAGGGTACGCTTCGTCCATCTTCTCCATGTACCTGTCCCTCTCAACCTTTGCCACTATGGACGCGGCGGCTATCATATAGCTAAGCGCGTCCCCGTGGACCATGCTTTTGTGGGGACAGGGCAGTTTTATGCCGTCCACAGCGTCAATGAAAATGACGTCCCCTTCAAATCCTGCCGCCGCCTGTTCCATGGCGCGCTTGGTGGCGTTAAGGATGTTTATCTCGTCTATCTCTTTGGGCCACACCCAGGCTGTCCTGACGTATAATGCCTTTTCTAGTATAAGTGGATACAGTTTCTCCCTTTTGGCCTCGGACAGCTTTTTGGAGTCGTCTATGCCCTCAATAAGGTCATCCATGGGCAGGCACACGCAGGCGGTGACCACAGGGCCCGCCAAAGGCCCTCTGCCCACCTCGTCCATGCCAGCGATAAGCGCGCCGCGCCCAAGCTCCGCCAGCGTCTCTTTCTCGATAAGAGTCATGCGGTCAAGCTTCTCTTTCGCGCTTTCCCTCGGCATTACAGACTGATCCTTTCAAGAGTGATCTTTCCCAGTTTGCCGCCCCGGAACTCGTCCAGCGCCAGGGACGCGCACCTTAACGTGTCGAACCTGCCGCCCGACAGGAGCAGCCCCCTGCCCCGGCAGCAGGCGTTTAAAAGCTCCTCGCCTTCCAGCGTCTCGTCGCCGGGCTTCAGCTTGTAGCGCTCTATGACCGCCTCGGGCTTTATCACCAGCAGCTCTTTCAGCAGGCTCGCCGCCAGCGCCTCGGTGTCCATTATTTCATCCTTTATGGAGCCCAGGTACGCCAGCCTCCTCGCCCCCGCCTCGTCAGAAAGCTTGGGCCACAAAAGGCCGGGCGTGTCCAGCAGTTCCAGGAACGGAGTGATCTTGATCCACTGGGTGGAGCGGGTCACCCCCGGCCTGTCCTGGGCTTTTGCCACCGCCTGGCCCTTTATGCGGTTTATGAACGTGGACTTGCCCACGTTGGGGATCCCCACAATCATGGCTCTCAGAGTCTTGTTGACTCCCTTCGCCTTCATGCGCGCGATCTTGTCGGACAGCGCGCTTTCCACCTGCCTGATTATCAGCTGAGGCTTGTCGCCGGTGGACCTGAAGCGCAGGGCTGCGGTGCCGTTCTGCTTAAAGTACTCCAGCCACGCCTTCGTGACCGCGTCGTCCGCCAGGTCTGCCTTGTTGAGCACCAGTATGTGCGCCTTCTGCCCGATCATCCTGCCCAATTCGGGATTTCGGGTAGCGTAAGGCGCCCTGGCGTCTATAAGCTCTATGACGCAGTCCGCCAGCTTGACCTGTTTTTCCAGCTCCCGCCGGGTCTTTGCCATATGCCCCGGGTACCAGTTTATCTCACTCATATTACAAAAACAGGCTGCCCGCGCAGCCGCTTGCTCAGATTGAAATTGGAGGGGTATGACCCCTCCAATCTGTCCCAAGTCTGTCCGGGGTTGTTTGCAGCCCCAACCTGGTTTAGGCTTCCTTGACCTTGGCAGCCTTGCCGCTGCGATCACGCAGATAGTACAGCTTCGCGCGGCGCACCTTACCTCTGCGGGTAACGGTGATGGAATCCACGCGGGGGCTGTGCAGCGGGAAGGTACGCTCTACGCCTACGCCATAGGAGGTGCGGCGCACAGTGAAAGTCTCGCGGCAGGAGCCGTTGCGGCGGGCGATGACCACGCCTTCGTAAGCCTGCAGACGCTCTCTGGTGCCTTCAACGACTTTGACTTCCACCTTTACGGTGTCGCCGACGCGGAAAGCGGGAACACTCTTTTTAAGCTGGGCTTCTTCGATGGAGCGGATAATCTCATTCATGGGGATCATCCTCCTTTCCTCACAAGGGCGTTCATTAACGGTAATTTGTCGCCAGCGGACCGCCCGAAATAGACAGCGTATATTATAACACGGATTCCACGCAAGAGTATTGAGTTGAAGTTAATTTATTTGTTAAATTTTCGCCCGGATTCCCGTCTCAAGCCCCCGTTTTTCATTATAGAAAACTTTGCTTCGGTGCGTTTCTTTACAGCGAAACTGTGGTATAATGAAAATAACTGACCGGAGTATCTCTTACGCATCTATCGCGGAAAGGAGCGTATGTATGAGTGATTTCGCAAGGACCGAGGTGGCGGGAGTCTCTCTGCCGCGCATGCTCATAGGGACCAACTGGATACTCGGCTACAGTCATACAGGTCCTGCCGCCGACGAGATGATACTGCGCCGCAACTCGGTAGTGGACAACTGCGCCGCGCTGCTGGACGCCTACATGCAATACAATATCGACGCGATAATGGGGCCCTCGTTCGACGGGGACATGCCTTTAAGGAAAGCCATGTGTCTGACTGAGGAAAAATGGCAGAAACCCTTCATACAGATAGTGACGCCCCAGATAAACGTGGATGACAACGCCGAAGCCCGCGCCCAGGCCGAGAAGACCATAGCCAAATGCGCGGCGGACGGTGCGACCTTCTGCCTTATCCACCACTACAGCGCCGAGCAGCTGGTAAACAAGAACCGGCAGACCATGGACCGCCTGCCTGATTATCTGTACATGATCCGCGAACACGGAATGATCCCCGGCCTGTCCGCACACATGCCGGAGCTCATACTGTACTCGGATCAGAACGGCTACGACGTTCAGACCTATATACAGATATACAACTGCATGGGCTTCATGATGCAGATAGAGATAGAGGGCGTGAACAGCGTGATCTGGAACGCCAAAAAGCCCGTTATGACCATAAAGTCCATGGCGGCGGGCCGCTGCACGCCTTTTGTCGGGCTCACCTTCTCTTATTCCACCCTCCGCCCCTGCGACATGGTCACGCTGGGCGCGTTCACACCCGACGAAGTGCACGAGGACGTGGAGATCGCCGCGGCGACGATAGAGCACCGCCATCCCATGCTCGGCAAACGCAGCAGTCCCGCCCCTTCGCCCGTGCTGAACGTAAGAAAATAGGTCCCCGCCTCTGAGGTGGGGTGAGAAAAAACCAAATACAAGGGATCCCATTGGTTTCCGCATTAAAGAAACAGCCCCTCTGCCGGGTCTGTTTCTTATCTTATTCCAGTATTATTCTCTTGTTTTGGGAAAGGACTTACGGCAGCATATCCTCCGTAACTTTCCCCAGCACTCTGCCGAAGCAGCGCAGGGTGCTGTTTTCGTCCGGCCTGATCACCTCGTAATCCGGGTTGATGGGATACAGCCCGTCTTTCTGGTAACGCTTCATTATGCCCTCGCCGTCCAGCGCGAACACGCCTATCTCGCCTTCCCTGAGCGTGTCGGTATGCTGCACCAGGGCGATGTCCCCGTCGAAATACTCCGGCTCCATGCTGCGGCCGGAGACCCGCACCAGTTCGTCGCAGTCATCCAGCACGGGGCTGTAGACCAGCTGCATGGTCTCACCCTCTCCCCCTTCGTCCAGATACAGACCGTCGCCCGCGCACATGCTCAGGGGGTTGACGGGCAGGGAGATCAGCTTCGCCCGTGATTTTATACTGTTGAATTCTATGACGTTCGCATCTTGCTGCGCGCCCAGCATGGTCTCCGCCAGGGCGAGCAGATAGGAGCATTCTTTTTCGGGAAGCCCGGCCACTATCTCCAGCAGCTTTTTCTGGGGCGCGGAAAGCGTGTCTGCGGCGCAGCGGATGCCCAGCAGCTCGTTGCCCGAAACTCCCAGGGCGCAGCACAGCCTTCGTATATTCTCTAAATCCGGACGGGTGCGCCCGTACTCCCAGGCACTCACGCCACCCAGGGTAAGATCCAGCTTCGCCGCCAGCTGTGAACGGCTGATGTTCCTTTCCCTGCGTGCCTTTTCTATGCTCTCGTTCAGCTTCCAGTTCTTGATCAGCCTGTACGCGAAATGCCTGTCCATATGCGCCGCCCCTTTACCGTTTGTGCACATTATATCATTTCCCCGTAGGGCTGTAAACCTGTTTTACGAAAAATTAATACTATTAGTATCGTTTATAGTTATTGACAAATACTATTAGTATCGATATAATGTGTGTGTACACGAAAGAGGGGGCTTTATGGACAGACAGGGTTTCGGAGGCTTCATCGCCCGCATGCGTCTCAAAAGGGGCATGAGTCTTAGGGAGACGGCGGAGAAACTGGAGATCTCCCCCATGTACCTGTCAGACGTGGAGCGGGGCAGGCGCAGCGCCTTCGGGCTGAACAAGCTGCGCAGGTTCGCCTCCATAGCCGGATTGAGTCCGGAAGAGACTGAGACCATGTTCGACCTGGCGGGTCAGAACCGGGGCGAGATATCCCCCGACCTTAACGAGTACATAAGCAGCAACAGCTATATCTGCAGCGCGCTGCGCACCGTAAGAAGCCTGAACGCGGACAAAGACGACTGGGTAAAGATGCTGGAAGAATTAAGACAGAGGAAGGGTAAGTAGTATGTACATCAATTTTGAGACGGATCCCGCGTGCGTGCCGTATCTGAGCAGCGCGTTTATCGATGAGTTTTGCGACGACCTGGTCGCCCGTTTTGACAAAGGTGTCGCCCGCGACCTCCATCCTTTGAACATAGACGATTTCGCCGTAAACCAGATGGGGCTCAGGCTCGTGTACGAGAACATGTCCTGCAACTTCAGCGTGCTGGGCGCGATGCTTTTTGAGGACACCCTCCTCTTCCCCGTGTACGACCCCAGGCGCGGCCGCGCCGAGTACATATCTGCCAAAGAAGGCGACGTAGTACTGGAAAAGAAGCTGCTTGAAGCCAACCAGAACGACCGCCTGCGCTATACCCTGGCGCACGAGGTAGGCCACGCCCTGTGGCACGGTATGTACTACAACTCCCTTAAAAAGAGCGGCAAAGCGCTTAACGGTTACATGATGTGCGGCCGCGACAACCTGCGCAGCATCAGCGAGGACGCCGCCCGGCTGTCCCGCCGCAGGCTGATCGAGTATCAGGCCAACCGCTCCGCTTCCGCGCTGCTCATGCCCCAAAGCGCGGTAAAAAAGCTGTGCGAGCGCCTGGGCAAGCCCGAGACTCCCGACGAGAAAGACGACCTGGTCATCTACACCGCCGCAGCTTTCCGGGTGAGCGACTTTGCGGCAAAGATACGGCTCAGGGAACTCGGGATGCTGCAAACGCATTGAGGCGGAAGCGATGCCGGCCTATATGCCCTTTTGCGGAGCCTTGTTTAGCAGGGCTCCCCTTTTTCTCCCGCGTGCTTGATTAAATCCCGGATACGTGGTATATTATCGGAAAAGGAGGTATCGGCATGGAACTCAAGATCGGATCCCCCGCCCCGGAGTTCTCCCTTCCGGATGACGGCGGCAATACGCGTTCCCTTTCCGGCTTCGCCGGTAAAAAGCTTATCGTGTTCTTTTACGCCAAAGACAACACCGCCGGCTGCACCTGCCAGGCACAGGGCTACGGGGAGCTGTACGAAGAATTCGCGAAGCTTGGTTATGAGATAGTCGGCATAAGCCGCGACAGCGCCGCTTCCCACGCCCGCTTCAAGGCAAAGTACTCCCTCCCCTATCCCCTGCTCTCCGACCCGGAAAAGTCAGCCCACGAAGCGTACGGCGTGTGGAAGGAAAAGACCATGTACGGCAAAAAGAGCATGGGCACCGAGCGCTCGTCCTTCGTCATTGACGAAAACGGTGTGCTCCTGGGCATTTTCAGAAAAGTGAACGCCAAGACCAATCCAAAGGACATGCTGGATTTCTGCGCAGAAAAACAGAAGGAGCTGTGACGCCAGCCCCTTCCGAACCGTTTATATGTCTGTTGCTTTCCCGGGGCGCATGTACGCCCCGGGTTTTGTTTTTTTGTAAGTTTAAGGCTTTATTCCCGCCTCCGCCAGCGCGGTAAGCGCCCTTAGGCGTATGCCCCGCTCCAGCTCCCAGCACTTGTCCACCGAGCAGAAGCACTCGATGCGGCAGGTGGCGGCGCCCCTGTCCATGGAGATATAGCCCTTTACCACCGGATCCTCGGTGATGAAGTCGAACTCCTCGTTGGTCTGGCGCATGGCGTCCTTAAGCACTTCCAGCGCCTTTTCGTAATCCTGCCCGTGGGCTATGGTGATGTCCACCACCGCGCAGCGGTAATCGCTGGTCATGTTCATCACCGTGCGGATCTCCCCGTTGGGGATCACGTACACTGAGCCGTTCACCGCCCTTAAAGTGGTGGTCCTGAGCGCCACGTTCTCTATGCGCCCGGTCTGCCCCGCCACGGTGACTATGTCGCCCACGTTGCAGCTGCCCTCAAGCCACAGGAACATGCCGCTGATGATGTCTTTTATCAGCGTCTGGCAGCCGAAAGCCAGGGCAAAGCCGCTGAAGCCCGCCAGCGCGATCAGGCTGGCCACGTCCACTCCCAGGGTGCTCAGCGCGGTGAGCGCTATGGCAAAATACATCACGATATTGAACAGGCTCATGCTCAGGGTCTGGACGGTGTCCCCCCTGGTGTTCACGCCGTGCTTTTGCCGGTAGCTTTTGAATATCTTTTTGAGCACTATCCTGCCCAGGCGCAGCACCAGGTACCCTATCGCCAGCACGCACAGGGCGGCAGCGATACGGGTCACCGTTTTGGGCAGCTTGTCCACGAATTCGTTTACCGCGCTGGTGATCTTGTCGAGCATCTTTGCCTCCATAAACAGGGATCGTCAGGCAGAGTATCGTCAGTTCGGGGCGGGATCGCAAGGACACGTCCTTTCCGACCCCACCCCGAATTTGGTCTGCACAGCGTCTTTTAAGAACGGATCTCCATCCAGTACTTGTTGTACACGTCCATGTAGTCCATTATGTCATGGAAGAAATCGCAGCGGGCGATGATCTCCTGGCTGGGATTGACGGCGGGATTAGCTGCTTCTTCCTCATCCAGGCCCTCCACCACCTGGCGGATGGGAGAGCAGTAATGGATGTAGTCGTAGTTGCGCTGGGCGACGTCCTCGCGGCAGAGGAAGTCGATGAACTTCATGGCCGCCTCGGCGTTATCGCTGGTCTTGGGTATGCACAGCGCGTCGATCCACACGTTTGAGCCTTCCTCGGGCACCACGTATACCAGGGACTCATTGTCCTCCATGGCGTACATGGCGTCGCCGGACCACATAACGGCCATAGCGGCTTCGCCGCCCACCATCTTGTCCTTCACTTCGTCCACCAGGTAGCCCTGCACGATGCCGTCCTGCTTCTGCTTGATGAGCAGGTCGCGCACCTTGGCGAGCGCTTCCTCGCTGCGCTCGTTCAGGTTGTAGCCCAGGTACTTAAGCGTCACGCCCATGGTGTCTCGCACGGAGTCCAGCATGAACACGTCCCTTTTGTACTGGGGATCGAACAGGCTTGCCCAGGAGGTGATCTCCTCGTCCACGTACTCGGTGTTGTACAGTATGCCCACAGTGCCCCACATATACGGCACGGAGTAGACGTTGCCCACGTCGTAATCCGCCGTCCACATATTGTCCAGGAGGTTGGCTTTCGCATTGGGCATCTTCTCAAAGTCCATGGGAGTCAGCATGTCGTCCTTTATGAGGCGCTCGATGATATAGTCGCTGGGCACGATGATGTCGTACTTGCCGCCGCCCGTGGTCATTTTTACGTACATTTCCTCCACGGTGGTGAACATCACGTAATCCACTTTGATGCCGGTCTCGGCAGTAAAGTCGTCCAGCACGGATTCGTCGATGTAATCGTACCAGTTGTAAACGGTCAGGGTGCCTTCGGCGCGGGCCGCCAAAGGCAGCATGCACAGCACGAGCGCGATGATCAGAACGAGGGAAAGCTTTTTCATTGGGTTACCTCCTTTTGTCAGCCAATATTCTCCAGTGTGGTGCGCTTGTTGATCACTATGAGCAGCGCAAGCACTGTTATAAACATTATGGTGGACAGGGCGTACATGTCGGGCTTTACGCCGCGCTTGGCCGCCGAGTAGATGAGTGTTGACAGGTTCTGCGCCTTGTCGGTGGTAAAGTAGCTTATAACGAAGTCGTCCAGCGACATGGTGAGCGCCAGCAGTCCGCCGGTTATTATGCCGGGGCTGATCTCCGGGATTATCACCCTGGTAATGGCCTTCATGGGCCTGCAGCCCAGGTCCAGCGCCGCCTCGTACGTGTTGGGGTCCATCTGTTTAAGCTTTGGCAGCACGGAGAACAGCACGTAGGGCGTATCGAAAGTGATGTGCGCCAGTATCATCGTGAACATTCCCCTGTCCACTTTGATGAACACGAACATCATCATGAGGCTTATGCCGGTGACGATGTCGGGCATGGTCATGGGCAGGTAGCTCAAGTTGAGCAGCGTGGTGGCCCAGCCCTTTTTGCAGGCGTGGATGCCTATGGCACCCAGGGTGCCCAGTATCACGCTCACCACTGTGGCGATCACTGCCACCGTGAGGGTCACCCGCAGCGCTTCCATTATGGCCTCGTTATTGAACAGCTCCTGATACCACTTGAAGGAGAAACCCTCCCACTTGGAGCGGCTCTTGCCGGCGTTGAACGAAAAGGCGATCATTATGGCAATGGGCGAATACAAAAACAGCAGTATCAGCGCCAGGTAGGAGCCTTTCAGGCCTTTGAAAAACTTCTTCACCAGTTATCGCTCCTTTCGCTCTTATTCGTGTCCAGACGGTTGAGCAGACCTATGGAGATCAGTATCAGCACCGTCATGAACAGGCTCAGGGAGCTGCCGAAAGACCAGTCGTTGGCCACCATGTACTGGTTCTCGATCCCGTCGCCCATGAGCATGAAGTTGCCGCTGCCCAGGAGCTTGCTTATGGCAAAGGTGGTGACCGAGGGCATGAACACCATGGTTATGCCGCTGATCACGCCGCTCATGGACAGGGGGAGCGTGACTTTCAGGAACACGCGGGCAGGGTTCGCGCCCAGGTCCTGAGCCGCCTCTATCACCCGCTGGTCCATCTTTTTGAGGGAGGTGTGGATGGGCAGCACCATGAAGGGCAGGTAGTTATATACCATGCCGTAGAGCACCGCGCCTTCCGTACCTATCATGTTCCACCTGTCAAAGCCAAGGCTCGTGACGATGGCGTTTATTATGCCGTTTCTCTCCAGCAGGGACATGGACGCGTAAGTCCTTAAAAGGAAGTTCATCCACATGGGCAGCAGGATCAGCACGAACAGGGTCTTGTATTTGGAAAAGTCCCTGCTGGCCAGGAAGTACGCGCAGGGATAGCCCAGCAGCACGCACAGCACCGTGCACTCCAGCGCCAGCTTCACGCTGCGCCAGAGCACCTTCATGTACGTGCCTTCAAAGCAGCGGGCGATGTTGTCTATCGTGAAGGCTCCCGTATTGTCCTGGAACGCGTACAGCGCCACGAACACTATCGGGAAGATAGTGAACATGATCATCCACAGCGCGTAGGGGCCGGAAAAAAAGCTTCGCTTCATGCCCGCGCCTCCGCTGATTTGTCATCCGTGGCCATTTTGCGCATTATGTGTATGTTGCTGGGCACTATGCTCATGCCCACTTCGGAACCCACGGGGAACATGGTGGTGGAATGCACCTTCCACCTGAATCCGCCCGCGGTGATCATCATCTCGTAATGCACGCCTTTGAACAGCACGCTTTCCACCATGCCGGTCAGCATGCCCACGTCCGTGCCCACCAGCATGATGTCCTCGGGGCGCACCACCATGTCCACGGGCACGTTCTCGCCGAAGCCCTCGTCCACGCACTCGAACACCCTGCCCGCCGCCTGGACCTCGAAGTCCCTGAGCATGACTGCGTCCAGTATGTTGCTGTCGCCTATAAAGTTGGCTACGAAGGCGTTCTTGGGCTCGTCGTATATGCTTTTGCCGTCCCCTATCTGCTGGATGGAGCCGTGGTTCATGACCACGATGGTGTCGCTCATGGTGAGCGCCTCCTCCTGGTCGTGGGTGACATATATGAACGTGATGCCCAATTGCTGCTGCATGCTCTTGAGTTCCAGCTGCATCTCGCGCCTGAGCTTAAGGTCCAGCGCGCCCAGAGGCTCGTCAAGCAGCAGCACTTCAGGCTCGTTTACTAGCGCGCGGGCGATGGCAATGCGCTGCTGCTGGCCGCCGGAGAGCGCGTCCACGGAGCGGGAAGCGTACTTTTCCATTTTGACCAGCTTGAGCATCCTCTCCACCCGGCGGGCAATCTCGTCCTTCACCTGGCGGCGGGAAGGATTCTCCACGCCCGGCAGCAGTTCCTGGGGCGTTTTGAGCTTGAGCCCGAAAGCGATATTGTTGAACACGTTCATGTGGGTGAACAGGGCGTACTTCTGGAACACCGTGTTTACCCTGCGCTTGTAGGGCGGCACACCGCTCAAGTCCTTGCCGTCGAAAATGAGCTCACCGGAATCCGCGGTCTCAAACCCGCCGATTATACGGAGCATGGTGGTCTTGCCGCAGCCGCTGGGGCCCAGCAGGGTCACGAACTCCTTGCGGCGGATGTATAGGTTTATGTCTTTGAGTACCTGGGTGTCCCCGAAGGATTTGCATATGTTTTTCAGCTCTATGAGCTTTACGTCTTCCAGCATGGTCTTCCTCCCGAATCAGAATGTGGGCGGCGTGCTCACCCAGATGAAACGGCTCGCGCTTTTGCCGTTGTTGACTATCCTGTGGGGCGCGTTGGGCTTGAAGCAGAAGCTTTCGCCCTTTTTCGCCTTTTCCCGGCGCTCGCCCAGCTCTATTACGATCTGCCCGCCCAGTACGTAGCCCACTTCCTCGCCCTCGTGGGGATCCTGCAGCTGCGTGGCGCCCCCGGTACCAAGTTCCACCAGTATGGGTTCCATCTCGTTTTTCTGGGCGTCGGGCACCAGCCAGCTTATGCTGCCCCTGATACCGTCCTCGTCCTGCTTAACGGATATGTCTTCCTCTCCGAAAACGATCTTCTCGCTGCCGGAGCGGGCAAAAAACCTGCCCAGGTCGCTGCCCAGCGCCACCAGCATGTCTTCAAGCGTGGCGATGGACGGAGAGGTCAGGTCTCTCTCCACAAGGGAAATAAAGCCCTTGGACAGTTCGCACCTGTCCGCGAGCTCCTCCTGCGTGAGGCCCCTTTGCAGCCTTAACCGCTTTATTCTCTCGCCGATTAGTTCCACTTTTTCGCCTCCGGAAAACCGACCTTGGTTTAGTTTTGTTAAACTTTAAAACCCGTTTTATTAAACAACAAACGGATCGCGTTTGTCAACACAAAATGCCTTGCCTGCGTGTTAAATTTTATACTACTCAAAGTTTAGTATACTTAAAATGCCCTGCTTCGCTTTTTGCGCCGCAGCACTTGAACACTATCCAGTTTTCTGTTATAATGAGATTATGATATACGGGGAGGCGTTTTGCAATGAAAAATATCGCCCTGATCTTCGCCGGCGGGACCGGCTCCCGCTTAAGCGGCGCCACTACGCCAAAACAGTTCCTGGTGCTGTCCGGAAAGCCCATAATCATCCATACCCTTGAGTATTTCCAGCTTTCCCCCGGCATCGACTCCATCTGCGTGGTGTGCCTGGAAAGCCGCATTCCCCAGCTCAAACAGCTGATCAAACGTTTCGACATAAGCAAGGTGAACATAATCGTCCCCGGCGGCGCGACCGGCATGGACAGCATATTCAACGGTCTTAAAGCCATAAGGGAGAGCGAGCGGGACACAAAGGACATACTGGTGCTGCTGCACGACGGCGTGCGCCCCCTGATAGACACGGATATAATTGAGAACGTGATCGAATGCGCCCGGGAAAACGGCAACGCGGTGACGGTGTCGGGCGTAGTGGAGACCATAATGACCCTGGGCTCCGACGGCCGCATCGCCGACGTGGTGGACCGTTCCTCCGCCCGCAGGGTCAGGGCGCCCCAGGCGTTCTTCCTGGAAGACCTGTACTCCGCCCATGTGCGCGCCCGCAAGGAGGGCTATCTTACCCCTGTGGACTCCGCCACCCTCATGCACCACTACGGCGCCACCCTGCATCCGGTGGAAGGGCCCATCGAGAACATAAAGATAACCACCGCGTCGGACTTCTACATGGCCAGAGCCATACTGGACGCCCGGGAGAACTCACAGATCTTCGGGCTGTAATACGGGAGGCAGCGCATGAATTTCCATACAAGGCCGGAATGGCAGAACATAGAAGTGCAGTCCATAAACCG
>JAEEGL016420878.1_pt1 | contig 19141 bp, 20 predicted proteins | sample 9134231 | NCBI WGS metagenome assembly JAEEGL01 (sample SAMN16246548, study PRJNA631951) | gut metagenome | biome: gut microbiome; feature: rumen; material: fiber-attached | host: Bos | place: Iran: Karaj | collected 2018-10 | reverse complement strand
GAGGTTGTCGGTAAGCATCAAGGGTTGCTCAACCACATAGTGGAGGATGCTCGTCGGGAAGTACTCCTTGTAGTCGCGCTTGTTCACCGTAATTTTACCGTCGCCGACCTTCATGTAGATGCGAGCAACAGCGGTCTTTCTTCTACCTAAAGCGTTGATTACTTCCATGATTATTTCTTAATAGTGTTAATTTTAAGTTCTTCTGGCTTTTGTGCCTGATGCGGATGCTCGGAACCGGCATAGACGTAGAGGTTTTGGAAAATGGTGTCACCCAACTTGTTCTTCGGCAGCATGCCTTTGATGGCGTGCTCGAGCACGGCGATGGGTTTACGGTTCAATTGTTCCTTGACGGTACGAATGCGCTGGCCACCAGGGTAACCGGTGTAGCGGACGTAATACTTCTCATCCATTTTGTTACCTGTGAGCTGGATCTTCTCAGCATTGATGATGATCACATTGTCGCCACAGTCACTGTGGGGAGTGAAGCTGGGTTTGCGCTTGCCACGGAGAATCATGGCAACCTCGGAGGCAAAACGTCCGAGAATCTGTCCTTCAGCATCAACGACATACCATTTCTTGTTGGCATGTTCCTTGTTGACGCTGACTGTTTTGTAACTTAAGTAGTTCATTTTCTTTTTAATACGTTTATCCAATTAATGCTTGCGTAACATCATCTTCGCCCATGGTCTTACGCATGATTACAAAAATAGATAGAACAGTTTTTACTAACGAGGGCGCAAAAGTACGAATTTTTTTCATACCTTTGCACACAAATCGAAAAAAAATGTCCATTGAGATTCAAAATATCACAAAACAATACGGTGAACAGCTGGCACTTAACCACGTCAGCCTCAGCATCGACAAGGGCATTGTAGGCCTTCTTGGCCCCAACGGTGCCGGAAAATCGACCCTGATGAAAATCATCACCTGCTTCATTCCCCCTACTTCCGGTACCGCGAGCGTCAATGGATTCAACGTGCTGGAGCAACCCATGGAAGTGAAACGCATTGTAGGTTATCTGCCTGAGCACAACCCCTTGTACCTCGACATGTATGTACGTGAGTACCTAGAGTTCGTGGCCGGCATCCACCATTTGAAAGGCAAAGCCGCCAAAGACCGTATCAAAGCAATGATTGAAGAGACCGGACTGGGTCCTGAAGCCCACAAGAAAATCGGTGCCCTTTCCAAAGGCTACCGCCAGCGTGTGGGATTGGCCCAAGCCATGATGCACAATCCTCAGGTGCTCATCCTCGATGAGCCAACCTCGGGCCTTGACCCTAACCAGCTGGTGGACATTAGGAACCTCATCTCCAGTTTGGGCAAGGAGAAGACCGTACTCCTCTCCACCCACATCATGCAAGAGGTAGAAGCCATCTGCCAGCGCGCCATTATTATTAATAAAGGTGTATTGGTTGCCGACGACCGGATCGAGAACCTGAAGCAGAACCAAGCCGCTGCAAACGTCGTCATCGTCGAGTTCGAGAGTGAAGTAGGTCAAGGTCAGTTGCTGAGCATCCCTGGCGTCGCCAAAGTGCAGCGTGTCAAAAGCAACCATTGGATCATCGAACCCGAGGGCGACATCGACATCCGAGGCGAGTTGATGCGTTGGTCGGTCAACAACGGCCTGATTATCAAAACCCTCCAGAAGGAAGATGTCAGCATTGAGGAGGCTTTCCAAAAATTGACAAAATAATTCCTGCTTCTTACTACTTACTTCTAAATTCTTTTGTATCTTTGCCGCCGCAAACGTGGAAAGATTTGTTTTGATTGCAACCACAAGAAAAAATGCTAAACCAATGCTTTTTCCTTCCCCTTCAGTCAACAGCTTCCCACACAAATTAATTTATTAATCATTTAATAATCAATTTGTTATGGGTTATTACTTCACTTCAGAATCCGTTTCGGAAGGCCATCCAGACAAGGTAGCCGACCAAATTTCAGATGCCGTATTGGACGAAATCCTTCGTCGTGATCCCAAGTCGAAGGTGGCTTGTGAAACGCTTGTAACCACCGGTTTGTGCGTGGTCGCCGGCGAAATCCGCACCAATGCCTACGTCGAAATTCAAGACATCGCGCGCCAAGTCATCGAACGTATCGGCTACAACAAGTCAGCCTACCAGTTCGACGCCCAATCATGCGGTGTTATGTCCGCCCTCCACGGCCAATCAAACGACATCTACATGGGAGTAGGCCGCGAAAAGCCCGAGGAACAGGGTGCTGGCGACCAAGGCATGATGTTCGGCTTTGCCACCAATGAGACCGAAAACTACATGCCCCTCACCATCGATCTGGCACACCTATTATTAAAAGAACTTGCTGCTATCCGTCGCGAGGGCAAGCAAATGAAATACCTACGCCCCGACGCCAAGTCGCAAGTCACCGTGGAATACGGCGAGGGTTGGAAGCCTTTGCGCATCGACACCATCGTCATCAGCACCCAGCACGACGATTTTGTGCAGCCCGCTGACGACAGCAAGGAAGCCCAACACGAGGCTGACATGCGCATGGTTGACAAGATCGAGGCAGACATTCTTAACATCCTGTTGCCCCGCGTCAAGCGCAAGTTGCCTGCCAGGCTCCGCAAACTTTTCGACCAAGACATGAAGATCTTCGTGAACCCCACGGGCAAGTTCGTCATCGGAGGCCCCCACGGCGACACTGGCCTCACCGGACGAAAGATCATCGTCGACACCTACGGTGGTCGTGGTGCCCATGGCGGTGGTGCCTTCTCTGGCAAGGACAGCTCCAAGGTAGACCGTTCCGCAGCCTACGCTGCACGTCATATCGCCAAGAACATGGTCGCTGCCGGGTTGTGCGACCGCGCTTTGGTGCAGATTGCCTACGCCATTGGCATTGCCGAGCCTGTTGGCTTCTACATCAACACCGAAGGCAGTGCCCATGTCAAGATGAGTGACTCGGAAATTGCACAGAAAATCAAAGACTTGGTCGACCTACGCCCCTACGCCATCGTGAAGCGTTTCGGCCTCACCAACCCGATCTTTGGAGAGACCGCTTCCTACGGCCACTTTGGACGTCAGCCCGAGACCCGCAAGGTGGAAGTGTTCTACAAAGACAAGACCACCTTCGTCGAGGACGGCAAGACCTACAAGAACGTGGAGTTCTTCGGCTGGGAAAACCTCGACCTGGTGGAGACGTTCAAGAAAGTTTTTAAGCTTTAAAAACTGTTTCAAGAAGCAACCCCTGGTTAAGGGGTTGTTTCTTTACTCCCCCTGTTGTTCCTCAAACATCCTCACCAACTCCTCGGGAGTCATTCCCAATTGGGTGATGGCAATGGAGGCGTCGTTGGCAAAGGGGGTACCTGGATAGTCATCGATAATCCGTTGGTAGGTTTCACGGGCCTTGTCGAGGTCGTGCAACTGTTCGTCGTAGACAAAACTGGCCAGCATAAATAAGGCGACAGGGGTATTCTCGTACTTAGGGTAGTCCGTCACCAGCTGGTTCACCATCATGATACTCTCCTGTGGATCCTGTTTGGCATAGATCCCCTCACCGATGGCATTGAACATGGCCTCTGGCGAGTCGTAAAGTTTCACGTCCCCTACTTCTAGTTGAGTCTTCACATTACGATGGCATCCCATTATGGCAAATACCATCACGAAAGCCATAAAAACAAATAACTTCTTCATATTCTATCTTCTATTCTTCTGTTTCTTCGGAAAAATCATCCTATAATCCACATCACACTTTCCTTCGGAGATGTCGCGCAGCTTGCTTTGGAGCAACATCTTACGCAGCGGAGCCAAGTGGTCCACATGGACATGACCCTCAAGATGGTCGTATTCGTGCTGGATGATGCGCGCCTTGATGCCTGTGAACTCCTCCTCATGCGCAACAAAATTCTCGTCGAGGTAACGCAAGCGAATGCCATCTGGGCGCATCACCTCTTCATAGATTCCCGGAAGGCTGAGGCAGCCCTCTTTGAAAGGCACCTCGTCTCCGAAAGTATCAATCAATTCAGCGTTGATGAACACCCGTTTGAAGCCTTTGGCATCTGGGTAGTCTGGATAGAATGGGTCCGCATCCACCAGGAAGAGACGGATCGAATGATTCACCTGAGGTGCCGCCAGTCCCACCCCTTCAGAGTGAGCCAGCGTCTCCCACATATCGGCGATCAGCTTCTCCAGTTCAGGGAAATCTTTGTCAATGTTTTTGGCGACCGCTTTCAAGGTCGGATGTCCGTAGGCAACAATGGGAAGAATCATAATAATTGAGGTGTTAGATGTTAGGAGTGGATTTGCACATTTGCATATAGGATTGCAGCAGGATGGTGGCAGCGATCGTATCAACAAGCTCCTTATCCTGCCGTTGTTTTTTCTTTAAACCGGCATCGATCATGGTCTGATGCGCCATCACCGAAGTGAAACGCTCGTCGTAGCGGACAATGTTCATTTCAGGCAGCAGCTTTCGCAAACGGTTCACCAGCGGTTCGATATACTTGGAACAATCAGAGGGGTTGTTGTGCATATCCTTGGGCTCGCCGATAACAATGGTGTCCACCGCTTCGTTGCGCACATAATTGACCACCCAATCAGCCAACTTGCCGCTTTCCACGGTAGTGAGGCCGTTAGCGATGATCTGTAACGGATCGGTAACCGCGATGCCACAGCGTTTCCGTCCCAAGTCGATAGCCATGATTCTTGCCATGATCCCCTTTTGTTTTTCAGTCTGCAAAGATAAAATAAAATTTTTTTTCAAAAAAATGTTTTTTGTATCAGAATATTTTCTAATTTTGCACCGCTTTTCAACCCCACTTAAGGTTAAAGCATAAACAAATGTAAATCAATCAATAGTAACAAACAATACTTAAAAACAACAAACAAAATGAAAAAGATCGCAATGACGTTGGTTATTCTTTTAGGTCTCACTGTTGGCGCTTTTGCACAAGAAGGTGGTCTCTTTGGAATGGGAGCCAGCAAAGGTGAAAACTACAGCAAAACCGAGCCTATGATCAACCTGCCTGGCTCTCACGGCAGCCCTGACGACCAAGGTGCCCCTCTGGGTTCTGGTATTGTCGTTCTCGCTGGCCTTGGTGCTGCTTACCTCGCTTCCAAAAAGAATAACAAGGAATAATCTACGAATTCCAAAGTTTGCGGAACATTAATGGTTCATACCAGATCTCATAGAGACGCACATTGGTGCGTCTCTTTTTTTTATCCTTTATGGTCAATGGCAGATCGCAGGGCATTACCCACCAACATGAAAGCCAACACCAACAACATGATGGCGATACCGGGAAGGATGGCCAAATAGGCGGCATCCAGAATGATGAAGGCATAGTTTTCCTTGATCATGCTACCCCATGAGGGCATGGGAGGCTGCACACCAATCCCCAAAAAACTCAAGCCAGCCTCTAGCAGAATGGCAGAAGCAAAGTTGGAGGCGGAGACCACAATGATTGGATTGACAATATTAGGAAGGATATGACGCAGAATAATGCGGATGTTCTTAAATCCCAAGGCTTTACCTGCCTCAACATAGGTCATTTCGCGGACGGAAAAAATCTGTCCTCTCACGATACGGGCCACTTCAACCCACATGGTCAAGCCCACAGCGATGAACACTTGCCCAATGCCTTTTCCCAAAGCGAAGGTGATGGCGATGACCAACAGCAAAGTGGGAATGGACCATACCACATTGATGAGCCATACCACCAAATCGTCGACACGCCCACGGAAGAAACCGCCCAAACTGCCGATAAGGATTCCAATGGCAAGGCTGAGGGCCACAGCGATGAAACCGACAATGAGACTGATGCGGCTTCCCAACACCAATCGGCTCAGGAAATCACGTCCAAACTGGTCGGTGCCGAGCAAGAACTTCTGATGCTTGATTCCGGCAATCTCGCTGTTGGGGATCTCTTGCACACGAACGGTGCCGCTATGCTCGGGATTGAATAAATATACTAAGGTGTAGTCGTCAAACTGCTGAATGCTGTCGAAGGGCAGGTAAGTGCAATCGTCGGGTCGCCCATTGATCAATCGGTCAAAGAAGCCTGGGGCCGCAGGAGGGTTTTCCTTGGGAAGGACCAGCATGTCAACCTCAAAACCAGGCTTACGGGTACTGAGTTCGAGCAACTGACGGTTGGCATTGGGGGTCGGATCGGGGATGATGTAATAGGCAAAGAGGGCCAAAAAAGCCACCACCACGATGAAGGACAACGAGGCCATGCCAAGCTTGTTGCTCTTGAATCGTTGCCACGCCAAAGCGCGCGGCGATTGTCGGTCGTTCTTCGCTTTCATACTGCAAAGATAGATTTTTTTTCAAAAAGACTTGCATTTTCAAAAAAAGCTGTATCTTTGCACCCGCAATCAGATGGTGGATTTAGCTCAGCTGGTTAGAGTACCGGATTGTGGTTCCGTGGGTCGTGGGTTCGAATCCCACATTCCACCCTCAGCAAAAAAGGACGGTCACCGTCCTTTTTTGTTTTATTTATCTTTCAATCATAAACAATTCAACAATTATTCTTATCTTTGCCGCCCAAAGCGGGTGTGGCGGAATTGGTAGACGCGCCAGACTTAGGATCTGGTTTTGAAAGAAGTAAGGGTTCGAGTCCCTTCATCCGCACCGACAAAACAACAAACTGTTAAGAATGAACACTACACAAACTCCAAAGGGAGAACAGCTGATCTCCATCCAGATCAACGTGGCCAAGGAAGACTACGAGCCACAGGTCAAGAAAGAACTCAACAAACTGAAACAGAAAGCTCAGGTCCCTGGCTTCCGTCCCGGCATGGTGCCTTTCGGAATGATCAAGAAGATGTACGGTGCCCAAGCCACCATCGAGGTGCTCAACAGCCTCGTCTCTGAGACACTCAACAATTATATCATCGAAAACAAACTAGACCTCATCGGATATCCTCTCAGTGATCCCGACCATCAGCAACCCGTCGACTTCGAGAGCCAAGAGGCACTCGACTTCTTCTTCGAGGCTGCCCTTCGCCCAGCGATCAAGGTCGACTACAAAAAGGCAAAGATCGAATTTGCCCACGTCATTGCCGACGAAGCCGCCATCGACAAGACCATCGAGGAGCTTGTGGAACGTAATCCCAACATCACCCATCCTGAAACTGCCGGAGAAGAGGACATCCTTGAACTGAAGGTCCGCGAAGCCGAAGATGGCAAAGAAGTGGAAGGTGGATTCAAGAAAGATTACGTACTGCTCGACATCAAGGACATCCGCACCAAGACCAACAAGAAGAAATTCATTGGCAAACCTGTAGGTTCGGAATTCATCGTCAACCTCTCGGTCATGCTGGGCTCCAATGAGAAGGCTGCCAAAATCTTGGGACAAGATGCTCCGGCCGACAGCGACTATAACATCATCATCGATGACATTCGCCATGAAGAGAAGCATGAACTCAACGAGGAATTTTTCAAGACCATCTTCCCCGACAAGGAGTTGAAAGATCTCGAAGCTTTCCGCGCTGCCGTCAAGGAAGAGATGGAAAAACAATATGCCAATGAGACGGATCGCATCCTCTTCACCAAGATGATCGACGCCCTGGTTGACAATACACCTTTCACCCTGCCGGATGCTTTCCTGAAACGCTGGATCCACGAAAACAACGAAGGCAAGCTCTCCATGGAAGAGATCGAGAAAAACTACGAGGCCAACTACAGCAAAGGTCTCCGTTGGCAACTTATCGAAGATAGCATCGTGAAGGAAAACATGGAACTCGCCATCACCGAGGAAGAGGTTCGCGGCTTCCTTCGCAGTCAGATCTTCCCTGGCCTCAACTACGAAACCATGGATGATGACATGAAGGGCCGCATCGACAAGATCGTTGACAACTACCTCAAGAACGAAGAACAGATCAACAACGTGAAGAACCAGTTGGCCGACATCAAGATGACCAACTTCTTGAAGACCAAGCTGGCCATCAAATACACCGACCAGACCTACGACGAGTTCATCAAAGACCTCGAAAAGGAAACCAAACAGGAGCCAAAAAAGGCCACCCGTAAGAAAAAGAACGCTTAACCCCTCCCTTCTAACTCCTAACTAAAATGAACGAATTCCAGAAATACGCCACCAAGCATCTTAGCCTGAACACCTTGGGCGTCGAGAAGTACATCTCGCAGATCAACAACAGTGGCTACATCAGCCCCACCGTCATCGAGGAGCGCCAGCTCAACGTGGCTCAAATGGACGTGTTCAGCCGCTTGATGATGGACCGCATCATCTTCCTCGGCACCGCCATCGACGACTACGTAGCCAACATCATCCAGGCTCAGCTGCTCTTCCTGGAGTCGACTGACCCCAAACGCGACATCCAGATTTACCTCAACTCTCCTGGCGGCAGCGTGTATGCTGGACTGGGCATCTACGATACCATGCAGTTCATCAGCCCTGACGTGGCTACCATCTGCACGGGCATCGCCGCTTCGATGGCTGCCGTGTTGATGTGTGCTGGCACCGCTGGAAAACGCTCTGCCCTGCCCCACTCCCGCATCATGATCCACCAACCCATGGGCGGCGTCGAGGGACAAGCCACCGAGATCGAGATCACGGCACGTGAGATCCAAAAACTCAAGAAGGAACTCTACGAGATCATTTCCAAACACTCTGGCCAGCCCTACGACAAAGTTTGGGCCGACTCTGACCGCGACTACTGGATGACCGCTGAAGAGGCCAAGGCATACGGGATGATCGACGAAGTGTTGATCCGAAAGAAATAAGCTACGATGACCACCAAGAAACAGGACCACTGCTCTTTCTGCGGACGCCCGGCCAGCGAGACCTACATGCTCCTCCAAGGATTGGAGGCCAAAATCTGCGAACAGTGTGCGGAACAGGCCTACCTCATCATCAAAGAGGAACTGGGGACTAAGACCACAAAGAACAGGAAGGAAAGCAGTGCTCCTGTACTTGAATTGAAGAAGCCCCGTGAAATCAAGGACTTCCTCGACCAGTACGTCATCGGCCAGGACGAGGCCAAACGGACCCTCGCCGTGGCAGTCTACAACCATTACAAACGCATCAGCCAAAAGGTGCTTGCCGACGAGGTGGAAATCGAGAAATCGAACATGATCCTCGTCGGTGAGACGGGTACAGGCAAAACCCTGCTGGCCCGTACCATCGCCAGGATGCTCAACGTACCTTTCGCCATCGCAGATGCCACGGTACTCACCGAGGCCGGCTATGTGGGCGAAGACGTGGAAAACATTCTGGTACGCTTGCTCCAGGCAGCCAACTATGACGTCGCCGCCGCCGAACACGGCATCGTGTTCATCGACGAATTGGACAAGATCGCCCGAAAGAGTGACAATCCCAGCATTACCCGTGACGTCTCGGGCGAAGGAGTGCAACAGGCCCTCCTCAAGCTCCTTGAGGGCACCATCTCGAATGTGCCGCCAGAGGGAGGACGCAAACACCCTGAACAGAAGATGATTGCCGTCAACACCAAAGACATCCTCTTCATCGCTGGTGGCGCCTTCGACGGCATCGAACGCATCATCGCCGCCCGCAAAAGCACCAACATCATTGGTTACGGTGCCAATAGCGACCAAGTGCTCGACAAGAGCAACCTTCTGCAATATGTGGCACCCGCCGACCTCAAGAAATTCGGCCTCATCCCCGAAATCGTCGGCCGAATGCCCATCATCACCCACCTCGACCCGCTTGACGCCATGGCCCTCAAGCGCATCCTTACCGAGCCTAAAAATGCCCTTGTGAAACAATTCACCAAATTGTTCGAGATGGACGGCATCACTTTAAGCTTCGATGACGACGCACTCGACTTCATGGTGGAGAAAGCCATCGAGTTCAAACTGGGTGCTCGCGGACTACGTTCCATCGTTGAGGCCATTCTCAATGACGCCATGTTCGAAATGCCTTCCGACACGACATCGCGACAACTCACTGTCACCCGTGCCTACGCCGAAGAGAATCTTTCCAAGAACCATAAATTGGCACAATAATTGTTTTTGGGGTCGCTTGTACCTTCAAAAAACACAGAAAGCCATGAAAAAGACCCTGCTCGTCATCGCGTTCCTGCTGACCTCAGTCTCTGCATTCAGCCAATTCATCGCACGTCCTGTTCGCAGGCCAAAGCCCGCCCCACAAATTACCGAGGGAATGACTGGCACTGTGGTGTATGCCCGTATCGAAGGCAACGACACCATCCTCATCGTGAACCTTCCTGAAGTGGATATCGACCTCATGAACCGCTATTACCAGATTTCCGAGACCCGCCAAGGCCGGAAACTTGTCAGCAACGTGCGCAAGGTGTACCCATACGCCAAGCTGGCCAGCGACAAATTGCAGGAATACGACACCATACTTGCCCATGCGGCCAACGACGCCGAACGCCGTCGACTGATGAAACAGGCCGAACAAGAGATTACCGACCGATACACCGAAGAGCTTGAACACCTCACCTTTACCCAGGGGGCCATCCTCATCCGCCTTATCGACCGCGAGACGGGCAACACCTCCTACAAACTCGTGCAGGAACTCCGCGGCAAGGTAAGAGCCTTCTTCTACCAAGGATTCGCCCGCCTTTGGGGCTATAACCTCAAAACGGAATTCGATCCCAAGAACAATTCGGAGGATGAACAGATCGACGTGATTGCAACGCTACTCGAAAGAGGACAAATCTAAATTCACTTCCCTCGTCCTTGAATGACGATAAGTACCGTATAGATTAAGATCTTGAGATCCAGACTGATGCTGACATTCTCAATGTAGAGGATATCATACTTTAGGCGTTCAATCATCTCGTCGACATTCTCGGCATAGCCAAACTTCACTTCGCCCCAACTCGTAATGCCAGGTTTCACCAACAGCAGCATGTTGTAATAAGGGGCACGCTCCACAATCTGGTCGATATAGTATTTCCGCTCGGGTCGATAGCCTACGATGGACATGTCTCCTTTCAACACAGTCCAAAACTGCGGTATCTCGTCAAGACGCACCTTACGCATGAACTTGCCGAACTTGGTAATGCGTGGGTCGTCATCGCTGGAAAGTTGAGGCGTGCTGTTAGCCTCGGCATCAACGCGCATACTGCGGAACTTGGCCATCTTAAAAGGCCGACCGTTCTTGCCGATACGCTCCTGCACATAGAAAACAGGCCCAGGTGAAGTCATCTTCACGATGATGGCCGTAATCAGATACACCGGCGAAAACACCACCAGTACAAATAACGACACTACAATATCGAAAATACGCTTGATGACGCGTTGCCATATCGGCATGAGTTCAGGGCTGACCTGCACCAAGGGGGCGCGCCAGATAGCCGACTGCTTCACGTTGCCAAACACCAGATCCTGCATCTCAGGAATGATCTCCACCTCAGCATCGGTCAGGCTCATCACCGGAAGGACAAGGTTGATGCACTCCTTTTCGGAACGCTCAATGGCGATGATCACCTCTTCCACTTCATATTGTTTGACGATGTCGACGATGTTCTTCACCGAACCCAAATGGGGCAGGTAATCGTCCAATGGCCGACGCGGCACGTCGTGCACACTGACATAACCCACAAAACGCTGGCCAGTGGGCTTCTCCTGCTCATCAATCTCCTTGTAGAGGGACACGGCATGTTCAAAACCACCCACAATGAGCGTGTTGAATCCTATCTTCCCTGTCTTGATGTTGTGCTTCACGATGCTGGTGATAGCCAGACGGCCAAAGTAGGTCAGGAAAAACTGGAGCCCAAATAGCGTGATAAACGACTGGTAATAAGTCTTATAGGTCATGATCTGGTCATCAAGAATGGCCACAAAGAACAACACGGTAACCCCCAACAGGGTGATGAAAAAGGTCTGGGACAACTCCTTGATACGCGACTTGGAATAAACACTTTGATAGGCGCCCGTGATGCCATAAAGAGCCACCCAGCAGGCAGGAATGACCGCCACGGCAATCCAAAAACTGCTGTCGTGAAAAGCAATGCCGAAACGTTGCCACATATTGGCATCAACGACCTCGTATGTCTTCCGAAAATAATAGAAGAGCGTCCATGCGACCGCTGATAGGATAAAGTCGACAAAGCCGTACACGTATGGCAGGAAGCGTTTCTTTTTCATCGGTCGTTGTAGATGATTTTCAGGTTGTCAAAATAAAAATACTGGGGACCGTCATTGCGGTTAAACCACGACGAGAGGTAAACCTTAAAGTAGTCTGCATCCTCATAGTCGACAAAATAAGGTCCCAGATTGATATAGATCTTATTCCATTCCACGGGTTCCTCGCCCGATGCGCCCGTGGGCTTCAAGCGCACCAAGGCCTCTTGGTTGATGGTATAATCAAGCCGATAGAAAATGCCCACGGTACACGTGTCAGAACATTTGTAGTCCATCTCCAACATACAGGGTGAGCCCTTGGTGGGGAGGTCCCTGAATTCTTCACTGTTGGCATAACAGAACTGCGCGGTATCGGAATTCAGCACAAACTTGGCCGAATAGGTGGAATGTACCCCTTCGGCATCATGCCAAGCCAGTGGCCCCGAGACACGTGTCATCGGGACGTCGCTTTGGGCGGTGGTCTCCATGCTAATGGTACCTGAATCAAAGTCCTCGATCCAACGCACATGTGTGTTCTCTTCAACACCTTGGGGCCAATAAGTGACCATAGGGGCGATGGTAATGACGCTATCTGGCACCAAGTTGAGATTCTCGTAAACAACCGGTGCGGTAAAGGGATAGTTGGCCCGTGAGTCTTTAATCCCATTGACAGCGATGCCTGCAGCAATCTCTACCTTGTGCGGCCCTTGCTTGAGAATTGGGATAACGGCTGGGAGTTCATAGCAACCGCGATCATCTTCGTCAATATATACCCAGGCATCGACAAATCGATGGGTGTTGGCTCCATAGGTATAGTAGTCGCAGACCAGACCCAGGGTGTCGATACGAATATATGCCGGCACGGTCTGCCCTCCTTCGAACTTCTTACAAGAGGTAAAGCAGGCAGCAACAAAGGTCAAAAGAAACAAAAGGAGGGTAAAGTTTCGTTTCATAAAATACATTTTATAAATCAACGAATGAAGATGCTATTTATTATATAGGTACTCAACTTTTGTGCTCAATAATCTTTTCCTTGGTAGCTTCGGCGGCCTTAAGGATGTCGTAGGCAATATTGAGCACGCGTACCCCATCGTGAATGGAGACCACAGGCGTAGTATTGTGGATAATGCTGTCGCAAAAACTCTCCAACTCGGTCTGAATGGCATTTAGTGGATGTATCTCAGGCTTTTCAAGGGTAATCTGTCGGGTGGCACCATTGGCCAAGTCGAGGGTCAGCGAGTAGGGATAGCCGCTCACCTCATGGTCGTGGATCCGGGTGATCTCAGTCTTTTTTTCAAGAAAGTCGACGGTAATGTAGGCATCGTTCTGGAAGATTCGGGTCTTACGCATGTTTTTCAGCGAGATGCGGCTTGCCGTGAGGTTGGCAACCGACCCGTTTTCAAACTCGATGCGGGCATTGGTGATGTCGGGGGTGGGACTCACGATGGCCACCCCACATGCGCTAACTCGGGAGATAGGCGAGTCGATGATGGTAAAGAGAATGTCGAGGTCATGTACCATGAGATCGAGCACCACAGGAACATCGGTGCCTCGGGGGTTGAACAAGGCAAGTCGATGCGCTTCGATAAATTTGGGCGCTTTGATGAAAGGTTCGGCAGCGATAAAAGCGGGATTGAAACGCTCCACATGGCCTACCTGCACCTTCACCCCAGCTTCGTCGGCCAAACGGATAAGCTTGGTTGCCTCCTCGGGAGTAGCCACAATAGGCTTTTCGATGAAGACATGACGACGACGTTGAAGAGCTCTTGAAGCACAGTCGAAATGCTGTACCGTTGGGGTCACGATATCGACTACCTCAACGGCATCAATCAGGGCCTCCACCGAGGCAAAACAGCGCACACCTGTCTCCTCCTCCACCGCCTTGGCCGTGGCAGGATCAGGATCGTAAAAGCCGACCAGCTCGTAACAACGGGTCTGACGGATGCACTGGAGATGTATCTTCCCCAGATGGCCGGCACCCAAAACACCTATTTTCAACATCATGGTAAATTTGGGCAAAGATAGGAAAAATGTCAGAAAAAGCGTATTTTTGCCAGCAAAATGAACTTCATCGAAGACAACTATCGGCACAAAGGGTTACGCCAACAGATGGTCAACCAGCTGCGTAGCGGCGGATTCGACGACGAACAGGTGCTCGCTGCCCTCAATGAGGTGCCGCGCCATATCTTCCTCGACTCGTCTTTCGTCGAGTTTGCCTATTCCGACCAGCCTTTCTCCATCGGATCGGGACAAACCATGTCACAGCCTTCCACCGTAGCTGCCCAGAGCAAGCTCCTCAACGTGGAAAGCGGCATGAAGGTGCTCGAAATCGGCACAGGATCGGGCTACCAGGCCTGCGTGCTTGCGGCCATGGGTGCCAAGGTCTTCACCATCGAACGGCAACGCAACCTGTATTTTCGCACCAAAGAGATTCTCGAACAGCTGCCCTACAGGGTCAAGACCTTCCTCGGGGATGGCTACGAGGGCCTGCCGCAATACGGACCTTTCGATCGCGTCATCATCACCGCTGGCGCTCCATCCATTCCTCCAAAACTCGTCGAACAAATGAAGCCCAATGGCATCATGGTCATCCCCATGGACGACAACAAAGGCGGCCAGACCATGATCCGCCTGACCAAGAACCCCGATGGCACCTTGGCCCGTGAAGCATTCGGCAATTTCAAGTTCGTCCCGATGCTGACCGGAACGGCGAATGATTAAACTATTTAAAGATTCCTCCCAAGAGCGATCTGAAAATGCTCTTCCCGAGTTGTCTTCCAAAGGTTGTGGCCGTGGTGTTGATAGCCTTCTCAGCGGCTTTACGTCCCGTGGATTTCTTTGTCGACTTCTTGGCTTTTTCCTTTTCTTTCTCCTTGGCTTCTTTTTCTTTCCGCTTGGCTTCTTCCTCAGCCTCTTTTTGGGCGCGTTTCTCGGCCTGCTGCTGCTCGGCCACCAGCACCTCATAGGCACTCTCGCGGTCGAAACTCTTGTCATAGATGCCGTACAGCCTTGAAGAACGAATGATGTTGCTGCGCTGTTCGTCGGTGATGGCACCGATCTGACTCAACGGGAAGAGGATTTTGGCACGTTCCACGATAGAGGGAGCACCTTTTTCATCGAGAAGCGATACCAAGGCTTCACCGGTACCCAACTCAAGGATGGCGTCTTCGGTGTTGAAGCTCGGATTGGTGCGGAAGGTCTGGGCAGCGGCTTTCACGGCTTTCTGCTCCTTGGGGGTGTAAGCCCTCAGCCCGTGAAGGATACGGTTGCCCAGTTGTCCTGCAATGGCCTCAGGAATGTCATCGGGGCTTTGGGTGACGAAATACACCCCCACGCCCTTTGAACGCACCAGACGGATCACTTGCTCAATCTTGTCGACCAAAGCCTTCGAAGTGTCCTTGAACAGCATGTGGGCCTCATCGAAGAAGAAGATCAACTTGGGCAGTTCCAGGTCACCCACCTCGGGCAGTTGGGTATACAACTCACTCAGCAACCACAACAGGAAGGTGCTGTAGAGCTTGGGATTGAGCATGAGCCTATCGGCTGCCAGCACGTTCATCACTCCTTGTCCACCTTCCGTCTGGATGAAGTCGAACACATTGAAGGCGGGCTCACCAAAGAACTGGTCGGCACCCTCTGCCTCCAAGGCCAACAAGGCACGCTGGATGGCCCCCACCGTCACCGAGGATACCGTTCCGTAAGTGGTGGTGAACTGCTTGGCATTCTTGGCCACGTAGTCGAGCATAAGACGCAGGTCTTTCATGTCGATGAGCAACAAACCATTGTCGTCGGCAATCTTGAACACGATGTTGAGCACGCCCGTTTGGGTCTCGTTAAGGGCAAGCAGACGCGCCAACAATTGGGGACCCATGTCGGAGATGGTAGCCCTCAGGGGATGGCCTTGCTGACCATACACATCAAAGAAACGGGTGGGACAGCCGTGGAACTGGGGATTCTCGATACCGAACTCGGGACAGCGCTTCTCGATAAAGCCGCTCATCGCACCGGCTTGGCTGATGCCTGACAAGTCGCCCTTCATGTCAGCCATGAAACAAGGAACGCCAGCCTGGCTGAAGGACTCGGCAAGGACCTGCAACGTAACGGTCTTACCCGTACCCGTGGCACCGGCAATCAATCCATGGCGGTTGGCCATCTTACCTACCAGGTAGAGCGGCCCATTGTCGCAATGTGCAACATAAAATTGTCTTTCTTCAGTAAACATTCTTAATGATTTATTTTAAATTTCAAATATTTGATCGTAAGGCCTTGGTCGAGCCACATCTGCTCATAGAAGGTGCGTATGTTTTTTACCTCAAGCACATCGGTATTGGCGTAGAGGTCATTGGTGGCATAAAGCAGGGGCAAGCCCTGTTTCTCGATCACCTCGTGGAGGGTGAATTCATACATGATGGGGCTGTCGGTCTTGAGGTTGAGGATGCCCTCAGAGGTGACAATTTTGCGGTATCGCTCGAGGAACTCCGGGGAGGTGAGACGGTGACGTGCATTGCGTTCCCCCTCGCCAGGATGGGGATCGGGGAAAGTGACCCAAATCTCGCTAACCTCACCAGGGCCAAAGAAATGCTCAATTTGGTCGATGCGGGTACGGATGAAGGCTACATTTTGAAGACCTTCGTCACGAGCCTGGGTAAGGCCGCGCCACATACGGGCTCCTTTGATGTCGACACCGATGTAATTGATTTCGGGATGTACCCGGGCCAAGCCTACGGTATATTCACCTTTACCGCAACCCAACTCCAGCACGATGGGATGGTCGTTATGAAAAAAGTCGGCACCCCAATGGCCTTTCAGAGGAAAACCTTCCGCCATGATTCGCTCATAGGAGTACTGGAACAGGTTGTCGAACGACCGGTTCTCTTCAAATTTCTGCAGTTTGTTCTTCTTGCTCATAGGGGTTATTTCGTCAAGATCCAGGACTTGGGGTTGTAGTTGGCCAGTGCTTCGGGCAATGCAGCCTTGGCATCAGCAGTACTGGGATATTGTCCGTAGCATACATAATACATCTTGCCCCGTTTCATCACAAAGGCATCTGCACATCCTTGGGCTCGAGCCTCGGCAGCCATGTTCAAAGCGTTCTTCTCCATGGAGAAGCAGCCGCCCACGATGAAGGCTTTCGAGCTGGGCTCGGGAACGATGACCTCCAGCGTTGCTTCTTTCGGGGTGGTCAACGCATGGGTTGGATCGGCTGTCGTTAACGTATCAACGGGTTGGATGGTTGTTAGGGTATCGTTTTCTGTCGGCACCGGCTCCCTTGGCAGCAAACTCACACGGGGGTGTATGGTGAGCACGGGTTGGGGCCAAGGCTTGGTGGGCACGGGACGGAACTTGAAATACCACAAGGCCACACCGGCGGCAACCAAAATGAGTAACAGTACCCAAATCCACCAGAGAGAACTGGTTCGTCCTTCCGAGGGATCATCACGGCGAGGTACAGTTACCTCAGACCCCGACGGCTCTTCTGCCGCTGGAGCCCCATGATAGGATGAAGACCCCTCGGAACGCAACGGTTCATCTCCGGCAAGGCGCTCCGAAACAGTGCCACCGGCCTCGGGTTTTCCTCCGTAGACCGGCTGAGGGCAAAGGTCTACAAGGCCAAAAGCCTCACCGTTGAAATTAGTGTCGGCCAAAGGCTCGAATATCAGGTTCTGTTGATCGTCCATGGTGAGCTTCCCCAATTCGGGGAGCGACACGCTACCCGTTTCTTTGAGGCTGGTAAAGCATTCACTCACAAAACTGGCGATGGCAGTGCGGGCTTCTTCGTCGGCGAGGCCATCACAAGCCATGAGATAGTCACTGACAAGGGTGTTCTCTTCCCGTTGTTGGGGATCAAAGCCGAGGGTCGATGAAGGGCGCCGGAACTCGTTGGTGATGACATTGACATGGGCACTCTGGTCGTGGCGCACAAAAGCGCCAAGGCCAGGCACAATGACGGTGTCATGGTCGTAGAGCAGGGATGCTATGGCAGAGGATATGGTGGTCATCGTAACAGTTCTTGGGGAATATTGCGAATATCGTCAGGGGTGTCGATGCTGTAACTCATGGCGATGTCGGTAACGGCCACTTTGATTTTAAGGCCACGTTCTAGCCAACGAAGTTGCTCCAACGATTCGGCCTGTTCAAGCTTTCCGGCTGGAAGGGCTGTAATGTCACGAAGCGTGTCGACACGATAGGCATAAAGGCCAATATGTTGGTAATAATCTGTCTTCTGAATCCAAAGAGAAGGTTCCACACCTCTTAGAAACGGAATGGGATGCCGACTGAAATAAAGAGCATCGCCCTCGTGGTCCATCACCACTTTCACGGTATTAGGATCGCCCAACCGTGCGGGATCGCCGATCTTGCAGGCAAGGGTGGCCAGCTGTACCTCAGGCTGACGGATGAGTGCTGCCACACAGTCAATGTGGCGAGGGTCGATGAAAGGTTCGTCGCCTTGGATGTTGACGACGGCATCGTACGCCTCCCCTGTCAGATCAAGGGCTTCTCGACAACGGTCGGTGCCGCTGCGGTGGTCGGATCGGGTCATCACGGCCCTGCCACCGAAAGCGAGCACCTCGTCAAGGATGCGTTGGTCATCGGTGGCCACCACCACGGCATCGAGCGACGACAGGGCGGCACGTTCGTAGGTGCGCCGAATCATCGTCTTGCCTCCAATCAAAGCCAAGGGCTTGCCTGGGAATCGGGTGGAGCCATAGCGGGCAGGTATGATGCCGATGACGCTCATCAGAACAATCCGTTCAGCGAGGCCTCGATCTTCTCAATGATACCGCTCAAGTCCTCAGGGTTCTCCAGTTCAATGTTGTCCATGTCGATGACCAGCAGCTTGCCGTCCTTGTAACCGCTGATCCACTCCTCGTAACGGTCGTTGAGGTTACTGAGGTAGTCGAGACGGATGCTCTGTTCGTAATCGCGGTTGCGCTTGGCAATCTGACGAATGAGTGTCGGCACCGAGGCACGAAGGTAAATCAGCAGGTCGGGCGGCTGCAAAAACTTGGTCATCAGCTCAAAGAGCGACTTGTAGTTCTCAAAGTCACGCGTCTCCATCAAGCCCATCTGGTGCAGGTTGGGTGCGAAGATCATGGCATCCTCGTAGATG
>JAEEGL014471734.1_pt1 | contig 19141 bp, 14 predicted proteins | sample 9134231 | NCBI WGS metagenome assembly JAEEGL01 (sample SAMN16246548, study PRJNA631951) | gut metagenome | biome: gut microbiome; feature: rumen; material: fiber-attached | host: Bos | place: Iran: Karaj | collected 2018-10 | reverse complement strand
TTTATGGCATTCCTTCTTCTCGAAGTTCTCACCATCGGAGTAAGAGTACAGACTTGCAATTCTGTTTTCATCATCACCATGAATCACCGTATTTATGGCATAGTGACGCGCTCTGTTCTCTATCTGACCACCACTGAAATCATACTTTGAAGCCAGAGCTGTACTCTCATCCTCTGAGAGGGCTGGGATCATAGTCTTCCAAATGCTAGACCTTGCCTCCAGAGAAGGCTTATTAAACTTAATTTTATACAGGAATCTGCGTTCGAAGGCCTTATCCATATTCTGCTCCAGATTCGTGGTGGCAATCATGATGCCATCGAGCGTTTCCATCTCCTGAAGGATGATGTTCTGGATAGAATTCTCCATCTTGTCCACAGCACTCTCAGCCCCCTCGCGACGCTTACCAATGACAGCATCAGCCTCATTGAAGAGCAGAATGGGAGTAATCTTCGCGTGTTGAGCCTGCGTACGATAACGATCGAAGATGGCTTTGATATTTTTCTCGCTCTCGCCTACCCACATACTTTTCACCTCAGAGATGTTTACCTGCATGATGTCGCGCCCAGTCTTACGTGCCAGCTGAAGCACCGTTTCCGTCTTTCCCGTACCAGGTGATCCATAGAACACACAGGCAAATCCACAACGCATCTTCTGGGCTTTCATGCGCGACCTGATATTCTTGAAATTACCTTCATTCAGGAGCCCTTCCAGTTCTTTGACCTGACAGATTGTCGTGCCATCATAGAAGAGACTCTTCTCTACGATGTCCTTGCTGCTGATAATATCGCTAGTAGTCTTTATCTTGGTCTTCAGTTTGAAGTCCTTCAACAGTTTCTTCCTGGCAATATCTGTCAGGCAGTAATGATCTTTGTCTTCAAAGCCATCTTCGAAACTGTATTCTATCAGCTTCCTTTTTTGTAATGTATGAATACCTTTTTGAAGATTTTCCACAAGCGTTCGCTTTTCATGTTCATTATTCAGCAAGAAGACCAAATTGTCTGCTTCGAGAACATCGTCATTATGGATCACCAGATGACGGCAGAAGTGCGTGAGGATTATTTCGTCCTTAAAATCAAGACCAAGTTTCCTAAGATCCCGTACGTATTTTAGCTCCTCGTTTTCTTCGAAGAGCAGCTTAATCTCATCAGACATCAGAGCATACGTGAGCTTATCAAGAAAATAAGCATGAGTAAACTCGTAGAATTTATCCAGAAACTCTTTGGTGGTCTTACACTGGTAGGATTCACGCACATACTTGGTGTCATTTGTTAGAGCCTCTATCACCTTACCTGGTACGGCGTAGTTAATATTATCACCAAAGTTTGTTTCCATTCTGAGGAAATGAAACTTAACCAGTTCGTCCAATAATGGGCGATATTTGAGAAGTGATATCGTGCGGCAATCAAGAATTCTCGCGATATCCGAGAAGTCTGTATCTCGGCTTGACACGCTTCGCTCCACAAAGAGAGAAAGGAACAGTCCCTGCATTTCCGAAATCCCTTGCTTAGAAGCCAAAAGCTGGAGATACGGAGTCACTTTCTTGAAGAAAGCCTGAGTCAACTGGCAATTATCGGCCAATTTTACGATCTTTTCGATGAGTTCAATAGCAGTCATGCTTTTGAGCTCAGTCAGATTCTGAGTCTCCTGCTTCTTGTTTTTCTGATTCTTTTTTGATTTCTTCTTTCCCATATTGCTTGTTATTTTTGATTTCTGATGCAAATTTAAGCAAGAAAAGTAATAGTAACAAGCAAAAAAGAAGGCGAGGTATGAACCCTCGCCTTTTCGGTATGAAAATGTAATTAGATATTAAATTTCCTTTCGTAAAGAGTCTTTTCGTCCGTAAGGTCCCTTTTTCGTCGATCTGTCACTTCCTTAATGATGGCGAACAACCAAGTGTTTGTCCATCTGGGAAGGTCTTGGGGAGGTAATAATTCGACAGAATCACATTCCTCAAATTGAGGAGCGTCAGTATCCCATGGCTCTTCTGCCAGAACCCAGCAATCATCTCCTAGTTTTTTCTGGGTAAGTTTTTCTTCCTCACTTACGTAGAAATCTATCATTTCCGGGGTTACAAGCCAGTCTTTTTCTTCGAGATCTTTTTGTTCTACTTCCATATAATACTTCATAGCCTCCGACATCTTCCTAGCAGGCTCTACCAGGAACTTGATGCGACCCTTGATTTTTTGTCCCCAGAAGCAGGCTGTATTCAAAGCTACAACCACATCAGGATCAAAGTTCTTGAGAGCATTGACTATCATATTGGCAGCTTTATCATAATCGACAGGAGGTGTAATCCTTTTAATCTCCCATCCGTCCATGGTGGGATCAAGCCCTTGCATAATGATATCGTCATCATATGCAAAAAAGTCATTGAGTATGAGCATTCGCTTCAAGTTCCCCTCTTGTTCTGAAAGACCGCCTTTGGAAACGACCGGGCGGATAGGAAGCCCCAAATATGGATCTACAGAAGTCACCCATTTGTTAATCTCTAATTCCTCACTCTCATACTGTATTATCTTAATAGCCTCAGGTCTGTTAAATTCACCATTTGAAGAAGACCAATAACAACAGATCTTTTCATATCCCTGTAAGCCGAGGCCTTGACGATAACCTATAGCTGGCAGGAAGATATGATTACCATTAGGGCCAGTAAGTAAAAATCCGTATTTTCTGTCCTGAGTGATACACCAACAGATAATACATTCTTTCAGAAGTTCTTCGCATTCTTCCTTGCTCGGCATACGCCAGCCTCCACCTCTAAAATGGTGTGCTGCATCGTATTTTGAAAGTAAAGTTGAGGTTTGGGGGGCAACAATGTAGTTAAAGCCATTCTTGTGAATGTACTCATCCTTGCCATAGACATCATTCTCATAAAGTTCGCCCCATGCGAAGTAAGAACTCTGATTCAAATCATGCACAGCCCAAAGAGTACCACTGGTAAGGCCAAGATCCACATATTCATAGCCAGCCTCCATCAGGTGTTCGTCATTGAGTTCTTCAATGGGGCATTTTATTTCTTTCATGATGGCATACGCCCCAAGAACTTCTTTCCTTTTATTCTTGTCTAAATTATTTATTAGTTCCCTTGTGGGCTTCTTACCAAGAGGAATAGTTATTTCACTCTTTTCGTTACCCTTCTCATTCTTGTTATCAGCATTATTCTTGAGATTCTTTATTGCTTCAACATGTTTTTTGACTTCCACAGGAATGTCGTCTTGAGGTATTTCATTTTTAGCCAATTTGTTGAGGATAGGGCTGCCAGGCTTATAGAGAGTTATAGTGCCCTTGATAGGATCTGCATGGGCAAAAAGCTGCAGATTGATAATAAATGAACGTGCTATTCGTTCCAGATGATGAGGATAGCCTTTTCCTTGGGCCTCAATTTCGTCCCACAACTTTCCTATTTGTATCCGAATATTATATTTTGTGTCACTAAGGTAGATGTCACTATAGTTTCCGTCTGCCTTCACGAAAATAATGTCATCGATAGGAAGATACCACTCCTTCTTCCCATATACGATATGAATTTTTTTATCTTCCATATAGCTGTTATTTAAAATTGTTCGCCGCGAAGATACAAATTAAATAAATATCAACAAAGAAAAGTAGAAAACAAAGTATGAAACTCTGCCCTTATGGTATGAAAATGGATGAAATTCACTTCAATGATTCTAATCTTCTATAAAGTTATACAAACCGTATTCGTTGAGAATTTCTTCAGGAACAGAGTCTTTAACAGAATTATCAATAAAGCAGAACATCGGACGATGAATCTGGGAAGCTATCTCTATACATCTATAGAGAGTTGGATTGCAGGCTTTACCATAATATGTATTATAGAGTAAATATGGAATATCAGGTCGAGGATCATCTTTCTCGTATGTTATTTTCCAATAAATATTACCTAAAAGGCGATCAAGTATGTGCCATCGTCCATCATCATGGCGTTCGCCAAATACAAACAATGGTTTGTTTACAGGGGCATCCGCATATTCAGTGATAAGATCTACAAATTCATTATTATTGATATTTTTCATTTTTACCATTATATATAGCTAACCTACTTCCTTTCAAGCGTTTCAGTTTCCTCAATTATATATATAACGTGTCATCATTGAAACGTTTAAAGGCGAGATGATTCTCTTTCTTACTTCTTTCCTTATCTAGTTTAAAAACTCCAAGGAATCTAACTGCGGTATTACCAGACCATCCTTCTTTCATCTGATCACTCGGACAATAACATGAAAAAATAGCTATTTGCTTATTATCTTCAAGTTCATCTAGAGCATCAAGGTTATTATCTAATTGCCATTTCGTCTCTATACAATAATCCTTATCCTCTCTAATATAAGGCAGGCATTCATAGCATATTACATTATAACGCAATAAACTACTCTGAATTTTCCCGATAGCATGAAAATAGCTCATACTGCACGCCCAATTATGATCTCCATGTAGCAATTTGTCCATGATAAATCTCCAACCTCTTTCCATAAGAACAGAAATGCCATTTGTTATTTCTGTGTCCTTTGCAATATTTTTTTTCGACAATGGGCTAACATGCTGCAACATCTGATTTGCCATAAGAGCATCATTCAAGGAATAGAATACATATCCTTCCCTTCCTATTACTTTCAATATCTCATTGATATAATAATCAACATCATCTTTATATTGTGAACCTATGAAATATTCCTGTTCACTATTAAACAAGTCAATAACCACTTCTGCCTCTGGTAAGACTATTAATGATTTATCCTCAACCTTAACAATATTAGCTTTGGAATTATAGAGATAAAGATTCTCCGCAATTTGCAAAGAAAACCCTTTTCGATGCCAATTATAGCTGTCTGCCAATTTGACGAGATCTTTATAACTAACTGATTTTGTTTCCTCATACTGTTCCCAGGGAGCCACTACAATACTATAACCTACTAACCTCTCAGAGTTTACTCTTTGTTCTTCTTTTACACATTCATTAAAAATGTTGTCGAGATTCATTTGTTCCTTTTCCACAATTCATTATATTTTTAAAATTAGAAATGTTTACGCCACGAAGGTACAAATAAAATGTGAATTCTAATTCACTTTGCATTAAGAAAGGTATGACATCCATCTTATGTGGTATGAAACGATTGCATTTAGGTTGCACCTCACGTAATTTACGGCAAATATAGGAATAAATTGGCAATTAAACAAATAAGTGTATTTTTACACCTACGTAATTTAGTCTTTTTTAAGATTGGATGGTGGGTTTTATTCATAATAATGGCAGTTTCATACATAATGGTCAAAAATGTTTTCAGATATAGAAAAAACATTATCTTTGTACCAGAAAAATCGAAAGAAGATGAAAAGATTATCCAATTCGCCTTATACGCAGTTCTGCAAGTACCAAAAAAACTTTGGCTCAATGACTATAAGCCTGTTAAGGTTTGGGGGAAGTTAAAAGAGGTAATAATATAGATAACAAAATTTTCATACCAGCTAGACAGAGTTTCATACCTATTAACCCAAGTTGTTTTGAAGACTGGAAAAGGTTTCTTATCTTTGCACCATCAAATAATTACAAATAAAAAATTATCGAATATGAAACGTACAATCATCTATGTCTTCGGACCTAAGCGCTTAGCAAGCGAGTATCAAAATGGAAGCGAGGTTTCACAAGAATCTAGCGATGTGACTAATTGGCTGAAGATTGGCCTTACCACTACAGAAGACGATTCCCTTGACAAGTGGGATGCAGCAAAGAATCGTATAGATCAAGAAGCCAGAACGGGAATACCAGAGACTTGCCAGATTCTGGATGTCTTCGAGTATCCTTTCCTATCAGGAAAACCTGATGATGAGGTAAGGCGTCTGATGACTGAAGACGTTTATAAATTCGCTAACTCTAAGGCCAACAATGGCTTAATCGAAAACAAATATGAGATTAAGGCTGGTCAAGAATTCGTATATGGAGCCTCCCGGAGCCATGTGCTCGCTGCTATAGCAAAGTTCGAGAGAAACCTGATAATCAAAACATACAAGCATTCTAAGGATAAGCTTGAAAGCTTTATCCAAATGATACAAAGTAATATGGATGATGCAGCTGATGAGCCAGAAGTAGAAGGAGCATCAAACAAAGTTTCTCAACAAGACACTAAAGTCTTCGATTCTTTCTACGAGAAACTTATGGATGCAATGCCTGAGTATATCAGCGAGAGGTGTAATCATACCCCAGGCAAAAACTATATGACAATACGTACAAATCGTCCTCTCTGCAAATGGTATTACCTCGCTTTTTCAGTAAAGCGTGGTACAACAGCTGTTCAGCTCGAGACTTATGATGGAGAACAAGGAAAGAATTCTGTAGATCAATATATCTTAGACAACGACATCTATGCCATTCTTCCTAAACTTGAATCTGCACGTCAAGGTAAGAGTGATAACAAATATTCCTGGGATATCCATGGTGAATATAAAGGTGATGAGAAAAGTGTCATCAGCTGGTTCATAGAAACTACTCAAGCAATGTATGACGCTTTTGAGCCAAAAACTCAATCTGTAACAGAATAACAACAATTGCATACCATTTAGGCGAGGAATACCTCGCCTTTGGTTGTTTTTTTGCTCTGAACTATTGTGATTTCCGGAAAAAACACTATCTTTGCAGCGGAATTAGAAAATTAGGTTGATATGACGACTATAGATTTAAGAATGGAACTGGCTCAGGAGATACAAAATATCCCCGACAGTGAACAATTGCTGACAAGGGCTATCAACTTTGTTAAGAACTTGACAAAGCATGAGGATGTGACTATTGTTCTTACTGGTGATGCTCTGAGACTATGGAACCGTACTGCAGAACTTGCAGCCTTGGATAAAGGTTGGGATGGAGCCTCAGCTATGCCTATTGAGAAAAAGGCTGTACAGAACATGCAGCGACTCATCAAGGCAGGTGTAAGTAAAGACTTCAGCGGATGGGTGCTTTTCCCTGATGATAATGGTACGCTGCTGATGCAATCGAAGGACGGAATGGCCAGCATCAGCATTGGGAATAGCTCGTATTCGTTCGTTTACACCAAAAATGGCAAGGTGAATGCTGGTGAGAATATTAGATTCTCAGCCATCAAAGTTCTTAAAACGCTTCGCGACATAGCACTTGCAGCATAATGAATGAACTTAAGGTAAGCATGGACTTTGTGGCAAATGAAGAGGATGTGGCAAGAATGTTGTTTTCGCCACTCTTTATTTGCGACGGCATACTCTCGCAGAAAACTTTTACGCTAGAAGCAGCTGTAAAAGAGACTTATATTTCCGTACTCAGGACTGCGATCGATTCTTTCAAGGCAGATATGGAGGGTATCAGGAAAGAAGGAAATACGCTTTATGGCTATGCGCTATTGAATGTGGAAACAATTCGGAAGATCAGAATTGATTATCCTGAAGAGGTTGCTCTTGATGTCCTCCCTCGTAATGCCGGCAAGCGGAAATCTCATGCAGGCATCTTCGCATCGATAGGCAAAAAGAAGGTGCGTGGTGGCGCTCCTCAGACTGTGGCAAGAATGCTTTTGCGAATGAAGCTAGTTGAGATTGCTCAGAAAAGGATCGTTGAAATGAATCCACAATAGTTTTTTTGAGAGTATATCATTTGTTTATACCATATAGGCGGGGTTTCGTACCTCGCCTTTATTTTTTCTTGATGGGTATTTTTTATTGTCGTAAATTTGCAGTACAGAAAAAGCTGAAACGCTGATTCAAAGGGAGTAAGCAGACATTAAAAGATACAGTATTATGATTTCATTGGCATTATGGTTCCTCGCAGGATGCAGTCTCGCATTCTTAGGTTATCACCTCATTACCTTTGTGATTGAATTGATCAGTTTCTTAGGTGAGTGCATAATGGGTGACAATGGTGGTATCTTTATCTGGATCATCCTCATCGTTGGTGGTCTCGTGTTACTGTTCTTATGAATATGAGAGGAAGGCGCAGTAGGCTGATTGATAAAAGGAACAAGCGAATATATCAGCTCTATCATAGGTACATATCGATAAACAAAGAACTATGGAAGAAATACCACGTTCACTTAAACGGACTTTTGTCGTTTAATAGATCTGTAGACGAAATAGACGAGTTCCTGAAACTGAGAGACGAGGGAGAAAGAATAAGTGATACAATATATAATAAGGAGTATAAGAGATGTGTAAAGTATGTAAAAGGAGGGGGGACCTACTTCTACACCCCCATGATGAAGAAAGAGAGAAGAAAGGCGTTGAGGAAGTTCTGGCTGAATCCTCCAGGATACTACCTGAAGATCTACGAAGACGACCAGGAATTCTTCTCAGAATGAAGGAAAGATGGTACGAGAATATCGTACTCAACATTCCTCATGCAGGCATCAGGGGGCTTAGTCGCATCAAATGTGACAACAAGGCCAATCTGCTTGCAGAAGTAAAGAAATGGACAGACTGGTACACAGACCTCATCTTCATCCCAGAAAAGGATGAACGTATCAAGCATATCATAGCAGACTATTCTCGTTTTGCAGTAGATGTGGAAAGGCTGCCGGATGATCCTCTGGAAAAGAAGGGACAAGGTATCATCTACACGAAATACAACGGACAGCATCGCTATGTGGATGAAAAGGAAAGAACAAGACTAATGGCCTACTATTACGATTATTACGATAGGCTGAAGTCGATGTTGAGTGAACATTCGCTGCTGATAGACTGCCATTCGTTCCCATCGGATCTGAGCGATGTGGATATCTGCATCGGATTCAATGATGATTGGAGCAGACCTACGGACTTCGTGATAGATCTGGTCATAGAGTCATTCAAGCAGCAGGGCTATAAAGTGGGGATCAACACCCCCTTCTCTAATGCCATCGCTCCTGAGATGGGTTATACCTATAATTCTATAATGATAGAATTGAATAAAAGAGTATATTTGAATGAGCAGACATTGGATTTCAATGATAATGCTCCCAAGCTGAGAGAACAGCTGGCAAGTCTCTATAGCATCCTATTAAGATATAGTGAAGAAGTCTAAAATTGACAAAATATGAAAAGTATTATAATCAACGGAACAAAGATAAAAATCTGGGCACGTAGCCTGGATGCTTTTGGATGGGAGCAGGTAATGAACATGTCAAAGTTGCCGTTCTTATCAGAACAGGGTATTTCACTGATGCCGGATGCTCATGCAGGCACTGGTGTGCCTATTGGAACTGTGCTGCCCTGTATCAAGGCTGTTATACCTACTGCTGTGGGTAACGATGCCGGTTGTGGTATGCGAGTCATGAAGACCAATATCAGGGTTGAAGAGATCTCTCAGGACACCTTGAAGAAGGTGATTATGAGAGGTATCAGGAAGAGGATCATGATTGGTGATATGGTTTGGAAAGAGCCTCAGCCTGAGAATCTGCTCCCTCAGGGATGGGATTTCGATACCCTCCCAGCTCTCTCTGCCAATAAAGGATGGAAGCTCGCCACTCGCTCTATGGCCTCACAAGGTGGCGGCAATCACTTCGAGGAGCTGCAGAAAGACGAGGAAGGCTACCTCTGGGTGATGATTCATTCTGGAAGTCGTGGCCTTGGCGGCAGAGTGTATATGTATTACAATCAGTTGGCAAAGAATCTCAATGCAAAATATCACTCGAAGGTGACGGAAGATATGTACCTCCCATTCTTACCCAAGGGTACGCCTGAGTTTGATTCTTATCTCCGCGAGATGCTGTATTGCTTAGAATGGGCACACTGTAACAGACAGGAGATGATGAACAGAACGAAAGAGGTCTTATTGGAGGTTTTCTCTGAAGCTGAATTCAGTGATGAGATAGATATCCATCACAATTATGTTGCTTTGGAGAGGCATGGTGGCCAGGATCTGTATGTGCATCGTAAAGGTGCTGTATGCACGGGTGAGACCATCGCTGATGAAGACGGAACAACTTCATTCACTCCCAATACCGTCATTATTCCTGGGAGTATGGGTACATCCTCTTATATCTGCACTGGTATTCAGAGCGAAGAGGCTTTCAACAGTTGCTCCCACGGTGCCGGACGTGCTTTGTCGCGCACAGAGGCCAGACAACTCGACCTTAAAGCTGAAGTGGAGATGATGGATAAGATGGGCATCGTTCATGGTATCCGTAGCAAGCAGGATCTGGAAGAGTGCCCCTCTGCCTACAAGGATATCAATCAGGTCCTGCAAGATGAGTCTGATTTAGTTAATCCTATTGTTAAACTCACGCCCATTGCGGTTTTAAAAGGATAGAAGATGAAAATATAGATATAAAAATGAGGGATTATGGGATAAAAAGTGTAACTTTGCAACAGAATAGATATTAATAAATGGCATCTCAAAGCGAAACATATAATCATTCTTACCCTGATCTTTCAAAAACGGAGTTCAGATTACTTTGTTTTCTAGCATATTATGGGGAGCTGAAACCTGAAGATAAAGCAGCGAAAGCTTATCGTAAGTTATTCAGAGTCAGTTCTCCCAGCTATAATAATGATTCTTGGAAACTGGTTGAAAAAGGCTACCTTCAGACAAAAACCTTTGTAAAACCAGAAAAACGATTGGATGTTTTGATGTGCTTGTATAAGTCCGATCCAAGCTGGGTAGAGTCTTTTAAGCACCTAGAAGGCACCGCCAGAACAAACTCCGCAGAGTATCTCTGTAAGATAGCCCAGCTGTTGATTAAAGATGACTTTATTAGTGCATCGAAGATCATGCGACCTTTCGAAGGATTAGGCTATAAGCAGTTTAACCTCTTTAAGTATATCCAAGAGCAGATCATTGGTGACGTACGTTATACCAAACTGCTCAATGAAACAGAGATTGTTGAGATGGTGGATGATTTCCTTCGAGAAAAGTTTGAGAAAGACGAACTGGATGAAGAAACGCTCAAGCTGCTCTCAGACGCCATACCCCAGAATCACAGATATCACGATGAACTGATAGATGAGATGTCTGCATATAGGTTCTTCCAATCTGGACAAGCAAAAGCTCCTTCAGGCAAATCAACCATGTGGTCAATGGCTGTGGAGGGCATCCGTCTTGCATATAATGGGAATCTGGAAGAATCCCTAAAGAGTCTCAAGGCTGCCTTGAGACTATCAAGCGGAGCTAAGAATGCCTTTCCTTCGGATATCATCAACTATGTATATGGTATTGTGATATGCAAACTTATAAGTAAACACCCTGAGGATGACTACTACAAACAATGTCTGGAGGTTTTCAGACAATCAAAGGCTATCAGATTGTCTGATGAGAATACGGCGATACGTATCCTTATTGACAATATGGACAAGGATGTTATTTATGCCCAAAATGATGCAAAGAAAAGGATGGAATACATACTGAATAGACATCAGGAGGTGTTATACCAATCGTGGGCATTATTGCTATACCACTTCTTTGATATTAAGGATTATTCCTCTCTCACGCTACACTCTTCTGCATTTTTCCATCACGAGCTGTCACAATACATGCCTATTGGTCCAGAGGCCAGGCAGCAAATGCAGGATTACTTTGGCGGGAAGCCATTGATAGGAAGTTTCAGAAAAAGGCAAGCATGGGAAATCCTACTTACAGACATCTCGGATCAAGTATCAAAGGAACATGATACCATCGAGAGGAGAATCGCCTATTATATGGACGGGAAGAAACTTCATGCCATTGTTGAACAGACACGGAAAGAAGATGGGAAATGGCATGACGGAAAATTGCTTTCAAGGTCACAAATGATAGAAACGGGCTACGATGCAATGGACAGCATTGATATGGCTATCGCCTCCAAATTGCCTAATGTTTCTTCTGACAGTGATGCATCTGTCCTTGTACCATTACTGGCGGATACGGATAGGCTCCTATATGGAAACTCCTACGATGGTAGATACGTGCCTATAGAGGTTACGAAGGAAAAGCCATATCTGGAATTCAAGGGCAAAGGTGCACAAATCGAGATTTTATCAAATGTGACACTTGACACTTCAGGACAACTGCACCATCATATCGTGCAGATGGAATCAAATACGCATTTCACACTAATCACCGTCAATGCCCTACAGCGTGATGTAATCAAGCGTTTCTTACAGATTAAATCTTTTCCCTCATCTGCATTGCTCAGTTTGAGAAACACGATTGATAGTCTTAAAGGTATTATTGAGGTAAAAGAACAGCTACCAGCCCCTTCTTATGAGACAGCTGTCCTCAGCAAGGGCATTCTTGCTGTCAGAGTCTCACCTGACAAGAATGAGTATCTGATAAAGATCTCATCAACCGGACTGGAAGAGGGAACGTCACGCTTCGTTCCTGCAGAAGGCGACAACATCGTCTATGACGAGGTGGATGGATTAACTCACTGTGTCAATCGTGACCTTGCGAAAGAATACGAGAACTATTGCCTGTTGAACACTTTCCTCAAGGAATTCTCCAAAGCAGAAATGACGGGCTATAGTGAAGGAAAGATATGGACACAAGAAGGTCTTTTATTACTTTTGGCCTTCGTATACGACCATCAGAATCAGTATTTTATGGAATGGCCTGAGGGCGTATCCCTCAAATTCAAGGGTGACGTCAAAGGCTCAGATATCGACATTGCCGTTCAAAGCGACATGGAGTGGTTTACGGTAGAGGGTGACGTGAAGATTGCAGGAAAAAGATACTCTCTGGAAGATCTCGTCAGAATGTGCAGTACCAGTACCATTGAAGGATTTGTCAAGTTGAATGACGAGGAATATATCCGCATGAGTGAGAAACTGAAAAGGCATATCGCCATGATGGATGCCTTCCCCGGGCAGGAGGGAAAGAATAAAAAACGCGTATCCAAATATAATGTCGGTGCATTGGCTAATATGATTGAGGATCTTAAATTGCGTACTGACGGAGGATATACGAAATTCATGGAAAAGACGAAAGCCGCCTATGCCATAGATCCGGAAATTCCTTCAAGCATAACTGCCAAACTACGCGATTACCAAAAAGACGGATTCCGTTGGATGTGCCGTCTGGATGCATGGGGCGCAGGTGCATGTCTGGCAGATGATATGGGACTGGGAAAAACCATCCAGGCTCTTACGTTCCTTGCATATAAAGCCAAAGAGGGTGCCTCGATTGTTGTGGCACCCAAGTCTGTAGTACTAAACTGGGCCTCTGAGGCTGCACGCTTTGCTCCAGAACTCAATGTCGTCGTTCTGAATAGTGTCGCCAATAGAGATGCTGTCATTGAGAATGCAGATGCCAATGATGTTATTCTCTGTACATACGGCCTGTTAGTTACTGAATCTGTGGCACTGACCAAAAAGGACTGGAATGTGATATGTCTTGATGAAGCCCATCAGATCAAGAACCGTCAAACTATGGCATCCCAGACTGCTATGGATATGAGATCTAAGAGCCGAATCATTCTGACAGGTACGCCTCTTCAGAATAATCTGAGTGAACTTTGGAACTTGTTCCAGTTTATAAATCCAGGACTACTCGGGCCTTGGGCACGATTCCGGGACAGTTTCATGATACCCGCATTGGACAATGAGCATAAAATCCTGTTAAAGGAAATCACCCAGCCTTTTATCTTGAGACGAACAAAACAGGAGGTTCTTTCTGAACTTCCAGAAAAACTCTTGCATACCTACTATGTGGAAATGACAGATAATGAAGCAAAAGTATATGAAGAAATGCGTAGGCAGACAGAGGTGAAATTCAAACGCCATAAAACGCCTAAAGAAAGGAAAGAGGCTAAGAGTCTTGACTTGAACTTCTTCACCGAACTGATGAAACTGAGACAGGCATCATGTTCTATGCGCCTCATCTATGACCGATGGGCTGAGCAGTCATCTAAGATAGACGCTCTGATGGAGATTATCGATAACATCTCGCAAGAACCTGAGAACAATATACTTGTTTTCAGCCAGTTTACGAGTTTCCTTGAGATGATTAAGCCCGAATTAAAGAAGCGGGAGATGGATTTCTTGTATCTCGATGGGCAGACTCCATTAGAGATGCGCCAAGAGATTGTAGGAAAGTTCCAAAGCGGGCAATGCAGACTCTTTCTTTCAAGCCTGAAAGCTGGTGGTCTGGGACTCAATCTGACGGCAGCGAACTATGTCATTTTGTTGGATCCATGGTGGAATCCTGCCATTGAGAATCAGGCTATGGACAGAGCACACAGGCTCGGACAAAAACGGGTAGTTTCAGTAATCAGACTAATCAGCAGCAACACGATTGAGGAGAAAATACTCAGACTTCATGAGACTAAGCAGAACTTGTCTGACGACATCCTCGAAGGAACAGCAGACAGCTATAAGCTCACTTATGAGGATGTCATGGATATGGTTTCACCTTTCTATTAAGATAATTGGATAGTTATGAGAGATAAAATAAAAGAACTACTGAATGCTATGTCGAAAGGGGCATTCGAACGTGAGGAGATAATCTCACTGGCACTACTGAGTGCCCTTTCTGGAGAGTCAATCTTTCTTCTGGGATTGCCTGGTGTAGGTAAAAGCATGATAGCAAGAAGGCTGAAGATGGCTTTCAAGGATAGTCTGAGTTTTGAATACTTAATGAGCCGTTTCTCTACCCCAGATGAGATATTCGGCCCCGTAAGTATCAGAAAACTGAAGGATGGGGATACCTATGAGAGAGTTGTTGACGGCTATCTGCCAACAGCTGATGTCGTATTCCTCGATGAAATATGGAAAGCCGGTCCTGCCATACAGAACTCACTACTCACAGTACTCAATGAGAAGGTTTTCCGCAATGGCAAACAAGAGATTCATTTACCATTGAAGGCTGTCATTTCTGCATCGAATGAACTACCAGCAGAAGGAGAAGGGCTTGAAGCCATGTGGGATCGTTTCCTGATTCGATATGTTGTAAAGCCTATTGCCGACAAATCTAAATTCATCAGTCTGATCAGTGAGGAACTTGAGGCATGTGTTATTCCTCAGAAACTACAACTAAAAGAGGAAGAGTTGGAGAAAATCAGCAAAGGTGCAAGCCAGGTGGAGATACCATGGGAGATCGGAGAACTGGTTTTCTCTATCAGGAAGACACTCATGGATGAAAGAAACAATATGAATGAGTCCGTGGATATCACACAATCGGATATGATAGATCCTCCATATGTCTCAGACCGTCGTTGGCGAAAGGTCATGGGTGTCTTGCGTACATGTGCCTATCTGAACGGTAGAAAGAAAGTCAACGCTTCTGATTGTTTACTCCTCATTCACATGCTCTGGGACAAAGACGAGCAGATCCATTCAGTCACAAAGCTAGTTGCCCAGGCCATCGTACAGAACCAAAAGCGATTCCACGTAGACGCTATGGGAAAGATAGAAACTCAGAAAGTAACCAAACCTATTGGAGAGCCCGTCTCTCCAGACGGAAAGCATTATGTGTTTAGAGTAGACAATGAGGATATAAAGATTAGCAAGAGTGACTATGAAAGTCTGTCTGATCAAGTAAAATATGGAGTCATGGCAGAAGACGGACGTCTGCTCATTGGCAATAACCCCACAGGACTTTCTGTCAGAAAGACAGACACCGGGCTCTCTATTAATTCGTATGTATACCCTCTAAAACGAAACACCAACCTTCGTACTGGTTCTGTTAAGGGTATGCTTGAAAGTGTTATGGGTGAAGTCGATAAAATCGAAAATGAATTATCTGAGCAAGTGAACGAAAACTTATTCCTTATGTCATACAAGAATTACCCATTCATGAGAAAAGCATTCGTTGATGCCAGGTCAAACTTCTCAAAGAAAGGCTACTAAATGAAATACACTACGCTCATCAGGAGGCTGGTGAAAGCCTCAGAGGAATCGAAATACCGGCAAGAGGATATTTCGGAAATCCTTCGTGAACGTTGTGTAGATGGGACAGACATCATACGTCAAACACTCATGAACGTTGTATGTGATCCGAGGTTCAAGATGCACGTGTCGGTATTGTATAGGTGGCAGCAAAGGGCGCAGGACAGTCTGGAGGATTTTGCAGAAAGACTGATGAACATTCCCAATTTGTCGGAAGAGACAGCCTTGTATGAAATGAACGATATGCTGAATGAATGGTTGGGACAAGCCATGGAAGAAGCAAAACTTGCAGACAATGAAGGACTGAAGTTTACGATGGTATCTAAGAACCCTCACGACAGACATTACCAGTTTATTCGCAAAGCTTTGGAAGAATATGTCAATGGGGGTAAGGATGAAATAGAGGAGAGAGATTTGGAAGAATTACCACCACTGGAATGGGATAGCGAACAGGAAGATGATGGCGAAAGCGATGAGGAGGAAGTAGAAGAAGAGAAGGAAGAAGGGAACAATCCTGAAGATAAAGCAGAATTTAACCCTGAGGAGATGTTTTCAAATATGAATCCATTGTTGGGGAACCGGAAAAACCAGAAAGCAATTGAAGATAAGTTCCTTACCCAGGTTCCACCTTCTCTCATTCGCCTCGCTAAGTTAATAGGAAGATCTGGTGATGGAATTATGAACACAGAAGGTACATTTGCCTCTGCCTCAAAAAGTGATATTGGAGGTATCACAACTGGCGATGACCTTAATAGTCTGCTGCCATCAGAATTAGCCTTGCTATCTGAATCAAGTACACAGAATCTGTTTTATAAGAATTTCATAACTAAGCGTTTACAGGTATTTGCCTCGATGTCACATGAATCTAAGGGAAAGAAACATCGTGATGGTCCCATCATCATCTGTATGGATGCGAGTGGCTCCATGGAAGGTGATCCTGTTCTCGTTGCCAAAGCCCTCACTGTTGCCATTTGCATTATTGCCCAGCGAAAGAGAAGACAAGTTCTCGTCGTAAAATACTCAGACTCACATGAGATGTTTACCCTGCACAATATTGAGCAACAGCGCAAGGACTTATTGTCATTCCTTAGTACAGCAGAATTAGCTGGCAACGACGAAAACAGTTTATTCCAATGGCTGTTTAACGACGTGTTGCCTTACGACGGTGATTATGATTGCGCTGACATACTTTGTATCTCGGACTTCGGGTGGACACCCATAGAAGATGATGTTATGTCATTAATTAAAGAGGAAAAAGCAAAAGGAGTCATGTTCTATGGGTTAAACATAGCCAAGGGTGATGAACAGGAATCCTTTTATGGCTATGATTTCAATAACGCCTTCGGAATGGAAAACAATAATGGTACTCCCAAAGATGTATGTGATTCTCTCTGGGAGTATCGGAATGGAGTCTGTAAACAAGTCTTTTATTAAAGGTCTTTACAAATCTCCTTTGTATTTTTTGACGGGGTTACCTCGTTCGAGGGTGTTGTGGTTCATCCATACAGCATGTGTCTGCTGAAGTAGTTTCTCCTCTTCCATGGCAGAAAGCTTCATAATAAGGCGCTCGCGTGCCAGTTTCTTATTCTGCGTCTGAGAACGTTCGTCTGATGCAAGAACTGTGATGCCTGATGGTGTATGAATCGCTCTGACAGCCGTCTCGACCTTATTGACATTCTGGCCTCCAGGGCCTGAAGAACGCAGAGTTTCATAGGTGATGTCCCGCTCTTGAATGTTATCTGCCTGTAGGGGATTGAAAAAATGAACTCCTACAAACCAATTTTTGCGACGATGCCAAGGGCGGAAGGGATTCTTCTGTGCCACCCATAGCACAGAGCCCTCCCATTCGCTTTTTAATGAAGATATACTTTCGCCCTCTATAGCCAATGTCGCAGAAAACATGCAGCCATCATTAGGGCCATCTTCATGTTCTACAATCTCTACCTCATAGCCTAGACTCTTTGCCTGTTCCACGATCTTATTCATAACGAGTACTACCACCCGGCAGCACTCTACTGGGCCTCGCCCTGATGTTATTTGAATATACTCTTTTTCCATATTATTCTTCACTCATTCTTACGATACGAGGGATGATCTTCCCCTCAATGTTTACTAACTCTTGTTGTGATCCCATCACATGATGAATATCCTTATATGCCTGTGGGGCTTCCTCTGTTGTTCCACCAATAAGTGTTACGTTGTGCTCTGCAAGATACATCTTCAACGCATGGCGACTGATGCTGTTTTTGGCATCTAGACGCGACATGGTTCTACCCGCGCCATGAGAGGCAGAGAAAAGTGACTCTTCCCTACCCTTACCTGAGACAATAAAGCCAGGTGTAGCCATACTGCCTGGAATGATACCCATCTCACCAAGATGGGCTGGTGTGGCTCCTTTACGATGGATGACAGCTGATCTTCCATCAGGGAGATGATCACGCCATGCAAAGTTATGATGGTTGCTCACATTGCCCAAAGGCTTTAATCTTAATGCTTTTGCCACATTGAGGTGGATGCACTCATGATTAACAGCGGAGTATTCACCAGCTATCTCCATACACTTCCAATACTCCTGCCCCACCTCATTATTCAAGCTAAGCCATGCGAAAGGTCCTGCCTGACGTGGAAGACGACAAATCTCTTTGGCTATTCCCGTGTAATAATCCGCTATTGCAGCTCCTAAGCCACGACTTCCGGAATGGCTCAGGATACCAAGATATCTGCCTTCTGAGAGCCCCAAGGTATTTCTTGATGATAACTCTATCTCGCAGATGTCTACGAAATGGTTACCTTTACCACTGGTTCCCAACTGTCGCACAGCCTTCTCTCTCAGATTCTTCAGAAGAGGAATCTCGCGAAATTCACTCTTGTCAAATAGAGGATGAAATTGTTTGAAAGGAGGAGTGCCATCGAGCCCAAAGGCCGTATTATTCAGCAATGCCTCAACGGCTCTGTCATGATGCTTTTCTAAATAATCAGCACCAGCATCAAAAATAGTTAAGCTCATGCGACAACCTATATCCTTGCCTACAGCATAAGGAATGACAACATCATCCGTTGTTGCCAGAACACCACCAATAGGAAGGCCATAACCAGCACAGCCATCTGGCATCAAGGCCCCGGATAATGTAATAGGCAGTCTCATCGCCATCTCCATCTGTGAGATGGATAGCTGGTCGATGTGGTCTTTGCCATACAGAGTGTATGGCAGAGGAGACTCACGCAGTTCATAAGTAGTTGTTTCAACTTTCGTTGGGGAGAGAACTTCTGCAAGTTTCCCCCATATTATATTTTCTTTATATCTCTCAGGAGACTGTACGATGTCTTGTAA
>JAEEGL013899598.1_pt1 | contig 19141 bp, 2 predicted proteins | sample 9134231 | NCBI WGS metagenome assembly JAEEGL01 (sample SAMN16246548, study PRJNA631951) | gut metagenome | biome: gut microbiome; feature: rumen; material: fiber-attached | host: Bos | place: Iran: Karaj | collected 2018-10 | reverse complement strand
CTGTCGCAAGCAACGGCGGTAGTGTCACCAGTGGTGGAAGCATTCACCGTCAGGTGCAGCGTCACCGTACTATCACATCCGGCCATATTGCTGAAGATATGTGTGACCTCCTGGCTCGTCGTCATATTGGTGTGCTCGTGCCAGTCGAAGCTATCGCAAGCAATAGCAGTAGTATCACCAGTGCTGGAAGCATTCACCGTCAAGTGGAGTGTAACAGTAGAATCGCACCCCTCAACGCTGGGGAGTATGAAGGTCGGTGTGGTGGTGGACTCACGGTAGGTGACGCCGTCGCGCCAGACGAGGGAGTCGCAGGCCACCAGCTCGTCCTGAAGGGCGATACTCTCGCTGATGGTGAGGTGGAGCGTGACGGTGCTATCGCAGCCCTGGGCGTTGGTGAGGGAGAGGGTGCGATCGACATCGCTGCCATAGGTCTGGTTGTCAATCCAGGTATAGGGCTGGCAGGAGGCGATGTTCATCACGCTGTCTGTAGAGTGGCGCAGGGTGAGGTGCAAGCTGTAGACGCTGTCGCATCCGCCGGGGACGGCGCCCACGACGGTGTCGTTGTACACGCCGCTGGCATAGTAGGTGCTGCCGCGCCACATCATGCTGTCGCAGAACGACTCTATGCGGCTCTGGATGCGGTCCGCACAGTCGCTGCTCCATACGGCATAGAGGGTCATATCCTGGTCGATGTTCAGCACCGCGCCGTCGGCGTATTCCGCGGCTCCGCCGGCGCTGGTGGCCCAGCCGGAGAAGAAGAATCCTTCGTTGGTGAAGGTGCTGTTGTTGAGCACGCTGTTCTCCGCGTCGCACACTGTCTGCGTTGCCATCGTGCCGCTACCGCCGTTGGCGAGGAAGGTGAGGGTATGGGTGGTTTTGACATGCAGCTGCAGTGTCACCGTGCTGTCGCATCCGGCGTCGGTGGAGAGTGTGCGGACAAACTCACCCGAGGCCGCCGTCGCGGTGGCCAGCAGGTTGAAGCCGTTGGCGGCGTATGGGTAGTTGGGGCAGGTGGTGTCCTTCACCACTCCGTTGCCCACGGCGTTGGCCGCAGCGGTGGAGGTGAGGGCTATGGGGCCTGTCACCATGACGACGGTGTCGTGCAGCAGCTCTTCGCTGCCCAGGAAGAAGTGGATGTCGTGGTAGCAGGGCTCCGAAGCGAGGCTGATGGCCAGGCTGTCGAAGTGTGCCACGGTGGTGGGATTGCTGACAGCGTTGCTGCGTGTCTGAGCGAATGCCTGTGTGGTGATGGTGGTGCCGTCGGCGGCGCTGACGGTGAGGTCGTAAGGGATGGCCTCCATCTCGACGGTGAGGGTTACGTTCTCGTTGGCCGTGAGGTTGAGCGTGTTTTCTGTACTTTGGGGCACGCCAGCCAGCAGCCAGCGTTTCAGGCGGTAGCCGGTGACGGGTGTCGCCGTGAGGGTCACGGAGGTACCGGCCTCGAAGTTGCCGGTGCCAGTGACGGTGGCAGCTCCATCGGGGAGGGTATTCGCCGCCACATCCACCATCGTAGTGCCATAGCGTGTCGGTGGATTGTTGTTCATTGGCTCGTTGTTGCCTACATTGTCCTCGGCGAGGGCGAAGAAGGCGTAGCTTACGTTGGGTTCTTTTGGGAATGCGGCGCGAGTGCCGACCTCGTAGGTGCCAGCAAGGCGGTTGGCGCTGTTGTTCGCGGTGTAGTAGAGACGGTGACGGGCGATACCCGTGGCGTCGTCGGTGCCGCCGAAGGTGAAGAAGAGGCTGTCGGCGGTCTCTTCGTCCAGCTGCATAGTACTCTGGGGTGCTACGGCGTCGATGGTGTTCTTCCAGCGGTTGGTAGAGATGGACTCGTTCTGATCGAAGATGATGGAGGCCTGAGACGTGATGGTGTCGCCGGTGTGGCAAAATGCCGAGTCAGGTCTGATGACGAAGTTGACGAAGCCCTCGCCCGCATGGGTGCTGTCGTTGATGGCGAGGAAACCGTGGTTGACCCCGGTGGGCACAGCGCCTGTCTCCGGGTCTATGGAGGAAAAAATCCAGAAAGCCTCGCGGGTGGTGATGTCGTAGCCTGCTACCACGTCGACGTAAAGGTTCATCTCGTCACGCAGGTCCAGACGTGTCTGGTATTGTAGGGGGAAACCCTCGACTTGAAACGTCTTTCCGGCAAATCCGAAGGAACCCACGCCCAGGCTTCCTGGTGCCATGAGGGAGTCGAGTGGCACGCGTATTTTGACAATCTGAGCTGCGGCAGTGGCCTGCAAGGGGTCGTTCTCGTAGTACACGGTGTAGGCCAGGTACTGTTGAGGGGAGACCCAGCGGACTGTGTCGCCGCCAGCTGTGATTTCCATCCAGCCGTTGACACCCACCATTTCGTTGGGGTCGCGAGGCGCGAAGATAGGAATTGTTTTTTTGTGTGGCCTGTGTGGCCTGGGCCTGTTCGGGTCGTCATGGAAGTTCGGGTCGTCAGGGTCGTTAGAGTTGTCAGGGTCGTCAGGGTCGTACCATTTCGGCTTATTTTTCTTCCGTTCCTCCGTAGGATCCTTCTGCTCACCCTCGTCGCATTGGACTTGGGCAAAGCCTGTCATGGACAATGCCAGCAAAAACATTAGAAGTGTATATGTCTTTTTCATCGTTCTTAACTATTCATTACATTGAAATGTTTTTTCAAGCCATTCATTTGCGGCATTTGCTGATTTTTCAGCTTGTTGCTTCCAGTATGGTGCCATGGTATCTTGATAATAATCCTTCCAGAATTGCTCAATGTATTTACCTTGATCTACCGCTTGGTTATATCCATTGATTGCCGCATTCTTTGCATTTTCGGCTTGCTGTTTCCAGAAGGGGGCCATGACATCATTGTTATAGTCATTCCAAAACCGGAATACGTTCTCGGAATAATCTATGTTTGACTGATAGCCGGACGATATGGCATCGGCAGTTGCATGAATAGCATTGCTCCAAGCAGGCAGCATGACATTTGCTACATATAGTATCTGTTCTGCATATGCATCCAAAGCCGTGTTAGTCACGGAAACCCTACCCGCCCAATGTGTCGCGGCGTGGAAACCAGCACCAAATCCATCCTTGCTAACACCTGCGCTTAACGATACATTTCCATTCTTTGGGTCAAAGTCCATAGCAACAGGTCCCATACCGACATTTCCACTTACATCACCATCAAATTTGTAAAAAGAACTCTCTTGGACTTTGACACTTCCTCCACCCCAAGGTGTATGGACCGCTCCTTCGAAATACTCTCCCTTATAATATATCTCCTCATAGGATGAAACTGGACTATTGTTATTGTATCCATTAGCAACATCCAAGTGGGCTGTGATATCAAAGCCTACACCAGCTCCGAAATCTCCTTCGACATAAACATCGTACCACGGGATAAAACCGTAATCTGGATGATAAACCACACGACCTTCAAGACCAAGCTTTGCGTCAAGACATACTCCAAAGGCAAAAAGCGCGCATCCACCAGCTTGAATTGCCGTATTATAGGATTCTTTTGAGAATCGCTGTAACTCACACATCCATGGCCATAATTGGCATCGAGGAGGTAGTGGATTGCATGTGCCACCACAACTTGACAATCCCGATGGGTCTTTGTAATTAATAGGATGGTTGTGGACATAGGCATATGCGTTTAGTCCATCATGATATTTAAGAGGATCTTGCTGAAGGAAACGACCTGTTGCAGGATTCATCGCACGCGAACGGAAATAGTAGAGTCCTGTCTCGGAATCGTAATCGCGTCCTGTAAAGAGCATATCGTTTCCAATAGCACTGGCGTTCAGCACTTCTCCATCGGTATCGTAAAAATTCGGCTTGCCGAAAGCATCGTAACGATACCGCTCTATCACATCACCATTCCCGTTGGTTACAGCCATGATGCTGCCCAATTGGTCTTTGTGATAATAGTATCTATTACTCCCTCGTATAGACATCAAAATATCGTCCAAACTGGAACTATAGACATACGATGTGGTGTCGCCGGCTGTGATAGCTTCTATCAAATGGTCTCCCGCGTAATGATAATCGGTAGTAATACCTCCAGAAACCTTCCGGATACGGCGCCCTATTGGATCATACGTATATGTGGCAGTGGCGCCGTTGTCCACACTAATTAGGCGATTGTCGTAATTATACTGATAGGTATGAACACCATCGCTGATAAGATTGCCATTATCGTCATATTGCATGGCGCCCCCCCCCACATTACTATATCCGTTGACATCATTGGATGAATAAGTGGTGGTAATAGTACCATCGTTAGTTTGTGTTATTGTGCTCTTACGGTTGCCTAGAATATCATATGTAAACAATTGCGCTAATATTTGGTTGACAGGTTGTGTAAGTGTCATGTTGGGAGTACCGACAGCAAACCGAACGAGGCGGTTAAAGTTGTCATATTTGTAATACTCACTTCTTTGGAGGTTTGTAGAGTCTATTTTTGAAATAATATTGCCTAAGTAGTCGTCATATTCAAAATGATGATATTGTATCTGAGAATTCGCACCTTTGTTGGCCTTAATAGATCTCAGGCGATTTTGAGCGTCACGCTCATATCGAGAGATGACACCATTGCCGTATTCAATCGAATCCAAGCTATTTTTATAATCGTAATTATAATTTGCAACCGTTTGTCCGATAGCCATGGCAGTCTCCGCCTCTTCTATTCCTACGAGTCGATTGCGATGGTCAAAATTGTAGCTAACCGATCTGCCACTAGGGTATATTATCGAATAATTATTTGCGCTATATGAATACGACGTCGTATGCGTTTGTGAAAATGCCGATGTGGTTTCCGAGTGTATTCGTCCCATGTTATCATATGTCCTGCTTATGGTTGTGGTACCATCTGAAACTGAGAGAAGATGGTTGAGCGCATCAAAACTGTATTGTTTATAACTACCATCTGGATAGGTAACCTTGCTGACTCGGTTGGCATCATACTCATAGGAAATAATACCTCCTGCTCTATCAATAAAATTGATGAGGTTGCCATATGAATCATATGTGTACTGTTCCATCTTACCATTTGGATAAACAATTCTTCCAAGGTTTCCTTTGGCGTCATATTGGTACTGGGTTATGTGTCTAAGTCCATCTGTAATTGCGCTAAGTCTTCCTTTATCATCGTAGCTAAAAGACGTAATGTTTCCCTGATTGTCTATTTGAGAAACAAGCCCATACATGTTATCATATGAATATGTTGTGGTTATTCCCTGAATATTGGTAAAGGAAGTCATACGACCGGAGGCATCATAATAATATCTCTCCGATTTGTCATTGTCATAGATGGCAGCCGTGCATCGGCCTAACAGATCGTATGTGTAATTGATAGTCATATTGGGTGTTTGTATCATCGTCAATCGTCCAACGGCATTGTATCTCATCTTTGTGGTATCGTATACATAATTGTCACCCAACCTCGATGCTGCCTTGATAATCTCTGTACGGTTTCCAAGTGCGTCATAGGCTATCTTGTATAATAGTCCATCTTGGTCTGCTACCTCTGTCACTCGTCCAAGATTGTCGTAAATGTATTCAACCTGTTGTCCTTTGGAGTTGCTTGTCCCTATTATATTACCGACGCCATCATATGTTAACTGCTTCGTCCTGCCTTCAGAATCTCTAATAACGCTTATACGGTTGCGTGCATCATACTCATAGTAATTAGTTTTATTGAGTGCATTTGTCACAGAAGAAAGCATCCCTTTTGCATTATATGTGTATGTGGTTGTTCCCTTGGCATTAGTAATTCTTGTTGCATGCCCTAACGCATCATGCTCAATGTAAATTGCGTCACCCGGCATTTGCATTTCTGTAATATAACCTTTTCCATCATACCTAAACGTTGTTGTATTCCCATTTATATCAGTTGTAGATTGAAGATTACCTTCCACGTCATAGCTAAATGTTTTTGTGTTTCCAAGTGGATCAACCGATGAACGTAAATGTCCTGTTCTTGTGTCATACATGTAGGTTGTTGTGTTTCCCAAAGGGTCTGTGGCACTCGTTAAATTACCGTATATATCGTATTCAAATGTCACTTCATTTCCCATAGGATCCACGACCCTACTCTCTTGATTATATTGATTGTATTCTATCTGTGTCACTGCTCCTTCAGGATTTGTCATTTGGGTCAAATTCCCATTACCATCGTGACTGAAAGTATATTCATTATTATCTTTATCAATATACTTAACTATATTGTAGAAGTTAGGCTCGTAGGTAAAGTATTCGCTGTTCCCCAGCGGGTCCGTCAAACTCAGCATATTCCCGTTGGCGTCGTAGGTGTAGGTGGTCACGTTGCCGTTGGCGTCCTCGCTCCTGATAACGTTGTTGTGCCTGTCGTATTCATATTTCGCCACGCTGCCGCAGCAGTTGCCGGTTTTTTCTATCACGCGCCCCTCGCTGTCCCACTTGTAGGTGGTGAACTGGTTCGGCAGTTCCTGTCCCGGATTCGCAGGGTCTTCTCCCATATAGTCCACGATCACCGTCTGGTGCAGCCGCTTCTCGTAGCGGATACTCTTGTCCGTCAACTCAGTCTGCACGCGGTGCGCCTGGCCGTCTTTGTTGTACGTCACCCAGGTCGAATGGCCCTCCGGGTCGGTGAAGGTGCTGATACGGTTCTCCTTGTTGTAGCCGTAGTGTACCGTGTGGTTGGCAGGATTGGTCACGCTGGTAAGGTTGCCGTTCTCGTCGTAGGCGTAGCGCCACACTCGTCCCGCAGGGTCCGTCAGACTCTCTAGGTAGCCCTCGGCATTATAGGCAAAATCTATCGCCCGTCCGACAGGGTCACTGAGCCGCGTCATCTTGCTGCCCGTGTATTGCAGGCTGATGCTGTTGTTGTTGCGGTCCCTGAACTGTGTCAGCTTCTTCGTCTCCTGGTCCTCAAACTTGTACACCATCCCCTCACGTGTGGTGAGGGTCACCACCTCGTTCTCGTAGGTCAGCGTCGAGAAAACACCCACGGGCGGCACGTACACACCCTCGTGTATCCAGTACTCGTCCCCACGGCCGTTGCCGTAGCGAATGGTGATGAGGCTGTCGTGGTGACTTATCTTGTAGCGGAACTCATACCCCAGGCTCCAGCCGTTGCCGTAGTTGTAGTTCTCCTCGTTAGCCGAACTGTTGTAGTAGAAAACGGCTGCCAGCGGCATATTCCGGCAGGGTATACTCACATCCGTCCGCTGGTACGTCAGCACCCCGCTGTAGCTGTTCACCGCAATGCCGTTCGGACAATATATCTTCGGCCGGATGATATTTTGGGCCTCAACTCGATTCGAAATCGAGAACTCAAAACTGAAAATCAGGCATGCGCAAACCCATATTTTTAGTATCTTTTCCATAATCATTCTTGGTTTTTTCTCTGTAAGGGATAAATGTTGAACTCGATAAAGTCCTCTCCTGCCTTTTTGTTGGCATAGATAAAGAACCTCATTGTCCCCGCGTGTCCCGGGCGGATGATGTCGTCCTCCATCCCCGTCTCAGTTACCTCGAAGGTCACCTGGTTCGGGAGCCACACCTCGTTCAGGCTCATCTCGTGGATCTCGTCCGCCGAGAAGGGGCCTTCACGACGGATGGGGTGGTTGTTTTCACTGGTGACAAGGAAACCGGCAACCTCGATGTCGGTGGAGCCTGTGTTGCCGTAGACGACTGTGACTTCGACGTTCAGGCCGGCGCGCACCGCGTCGGGAGCGTAGATGACGTAGTACAGCTCGCCGGGGAGGCCGTCGATAACCTCGAAGCCGTCCGGCAGCGTCGCCAGGGCGCCGCCCGGAAGTTCGCCCTCGACGGTATAGCTTCCGGGTGGGAGATCGGTGAGGTTGAAGGTGACGAAGCTCTCAGTGGCGTCTTTGATGTTGACACGCTCGGCCGGGTAGTAGGTGCGGGGTGTTGTCGTGTTCTCCCTCCTCACCAGCCGGAAGTCCATCACCGTGTCGAACAAGGCTCCCGTGATTTTGGTCGACACGGAGCCTGTGTTGCCGCCGCGCGCGGCGTCGAGTGTGAGGATGGAGAAGTCGACGGGGTGCGCCAGGATCGTCACCTCCTGCTGCGAGTTGTCGGCGGTGGCGGCGGTGAGGAGGATGTAGTAGACGCCCTCGTGAAGCTGCGGAATCACCAGGTCCTGCACCGCCTTGTAGGGCATGTGGGAACCGAAGTGGTGGTTTGCGGCCGTGGGAGGAGTGGCGAAGGAGCAGTACAGGCCGTTGAAGGCGAAGTCGCCGCGATCGGTTTCCGCTGTCAGCCGCAGTGTTTTACCCGCATATTCGGCGGGAATTTCCAGCTGGTAGGCCACCTGCTGGCCAGAGGCTAGTGTCAGCTCTTCTGCGACATCGATGGTCAGCCAGGGAAGTGACACAGTGAGGGTACCCTGTGAGACCGCGAGGTTGTTCGTGTAGGAGGTCTCGTAGAAGGCGTTGGGCATGTTGGCGCGCACGATGACATGGTATGTACCTTCGGGGATGCCAACGAGAGTGAAGGAGGCGGCGCGGTAGGTGTTAGCGCCGGGGGCCAGCGTTAGGCGCGAACTCAGCTCCCCGATGAGGATGTCGGCGTTGTCGAGGGTTTGGTCGGTGGAGAGGTAGACGCCGTCGCGGATGGTGCCTGTGAGGGGGAAGTCGCCGATGTTGGAGAGTGTCCACTGGACGGAGAGGTTCTGGCCGACGGTGGCGGTGGCGGAGCCGACCTGGATGGCAGAGGCGACGAGGTCGGCGGGTTGGGCGTAGTGAAGCTCGTAGGGGAGGGAGAGGTTGTTATTGGCGCGGACGTTGTCGGGTTCCTGGAACTGGCCCGTGCCCTCCAGGGCGGTATAGAAGGTGAGGTAGTGCGGACCGGGGGTGTCGCGCGGGAAGGTTACCTCGACCTCAACGGTGTAGCTCTCGCCGGGGGCAAGGGAGGAGGAGCGTGTGTGGGAGGCGAGGATGCGGGAGCGGTCGACGACAAGGCTCATCACGCCGGTGTAGGGGTCGGTGTGCCATTGGTAGATGTCGGCATAATCGCCGTCGAAGACATAGTCGGTCCAGGAGGATTGTACCGTTGTCTGCCCCACGTTGGTGACGGTGAACTCCACAGAGCGGCGGTCGCCCTGCTTGATGTCGCCGTCAGAGGGAATCTCCGCTGCTGTCACCGCGAGGTCAGGGGGTGGTAGTGGCGGGGCGACGTGGATGGGGATGACGAGGGTGTTGTCGGAGCGGTCGAGTTCGAAGCTCTGCTCGCCGGCGTCGATGACGAAGATGAGGTAGCCGTCGCCCTGGAGGGAGGAGGGGAGGGTGATGCCGGTGGCGGCGGAGTAGGAGGCCATGATGGCCTTCTGCTGGTTGATGACGGTGCCGCCGAGGGGGGTGTCGTCGTCGGAGAGGGTGTTGTCTGAGGAGAACCAGAGGTAGTCGACCCAGACGCCTGCGTTGTCGGTGAGTTGTTTCCAGAGGAGGTATTCGTAGTAGCCGTAGCCCTGGATGTCGTGGAAGTAGCCGCCTTGGTGTGGGCGTCCGTCGGGGTTGTAGGTGACCTGGTCGTGGAGGGAGGTGAAGGCTGGGTCGCTTTCGGTGAGGAAGACCTGCCACTGGACGAGTAGGCTTTGGTCGGCGTAGACGATGAGCGGTGAGGATTGCGTCAGCGGGGCGGAGCCGTCGATTTTGAACCTTGAACCATCGACCGCAATGGAGAGAGGGTAGGGGAGGACCTGGACGGAGGAGGGTAGGAGGATGATGTTGTCCTCCTCGTTAGCTTCGGAGATGGTGCCGGAGATGTCGAGGGAGAGGCGAGCGGAGTAGGAACCGGCGGGGAGGTCGGGTGGGATGGTGACGTACTGGAGGTAGTGGGAGGAGGAGTGGGCGGCTGTGGTGGGGTGAGCGACGGGGAGTGGAGCGGACTGGCTGGCGAGTGGGCACCAGTGCCAGGTGGCGCCGCCGTCGTTGGAGAGGTGGAGAGCGGTGACGATGGCGGAGCCGTTGAGGTCGACGTTGCCGTTGTTGAGGAGGTCGAATTCGAGTTGTGCGGTGCGGCCGGCGGTGAGGGAGGAGGGTAGGACGATGTTGGTGGCGGTGATGTCGGGCAGGGGGCAGTCGTGGCAGAGGGTGAAGGGGTAGTCGACGAGGATGTTGTCGTCGTAGGAGGATTCGGGGAGGCTATGCCAGGGGTTGACGCAGAGGAAGATGTGGTAGTCGCCGTCGGGGATGGAGGTGGGAAAGGTGAGAGGGATGGAGAATTGGGTGCTATTTGAGGAGCCGGAGAGGGAGGAGGGGAGTGAGACTTGCTGGAAGGAGGTGTCGGCGATGCGGGTGCCGTTGGCTGGGAGGCCGTTGATGTCGAAGGTGGGGGTGTCGTCGGTGGAGCAGTAGATGCGGACGTTGAGTCGGCCGTCGTAGTCGAGTCCGCCGAGGTTTTCGATGGCGAAGGAGCAGGAGGTGGTGTAGCCCTGGACGACGGGAGAGGGCATATCGAAGGCAGTGGGGGAGAAATTGTGCTCGTGGCGAGTATAGCTGATGGGGGCGAAGCGGAGGTTGTTGTGCTCGTTGTTGTACTCGAAGACGAGGTTGGCGCCGTCGGCCTGGGCGACGATGTAGTAGTCGCCGGATGGGACGAAGTCGGGGAGGTTGAAGGAGAGGGTGCCCTGGTAGGAGGCGCCGGGTAGGAGGTGTATCTTGTTGGAGGCGGAGGCGAGGGGGTAGTACCAGTTCCCCGTGCCGTCGTAGGGCTCGCACTCGTAGCCGTAGATGTCGTTGCCGTTCCAGTCCTGGTCGACGGGGACGTCGTGGCAGATTTTGCCGTTGGCGGTGCGAGGGTCGCCGACGAGGGAGCCGTTTTGCGGGGCAGCGGAGGAGAGGTAGAAGCGGTCGGTCCAGGAGGAGGCGTCGGGTTTGCCGGAGCCGGAGTTGCGGATGGTGTAGGCTACGGTGATGGGGTCGCGGTTGGACTGGACGGCAGGGACATTGAGGCCAGAGACGACGAGGTCGGCTGGGGCGGAGAGGATGATGTTGACGGGTTCGGAGCGGGAGGTGTTGTTGCCGGCGTTGATGCTTTCGAACTCGCCGTTGTCGGCGTTGGTGACGACGAAGAAGTAGGATGTGTCGTAGAGGCGCAGGGGAGTGGAGCCTGAGAAGGAGGCTGTGTAGGATTCGCCTGGGAGGAGGGGATTGGCGGCGGAGGCGTTGTGGTGACAGGAGGCGACGAGGTAGGCGGAGTCCTCGATGAAGTCGGGGTAGGCGGAGATGTAGAGGCGGTCGGTCCAGCCGTTACCGGCAGTGGGGACGACGGAGTTGTTGGTGATGGTGGCGGAGACGGAGACTGTGGTGCCGGAGTAGAAGTTGGAGGGAGCGGAGATGGAGGAGACCTGGAGGTCGGGGAGGGGAGGGAGGATGACTTCGACGGGGATAGTGACGATGGTTGGGTAGAGGGAGCCATAGACGAGTGGGTCGGCGTTGCGGTTGGAGGCGACGGTGAGGAACATGTCGCCGGTGGAGGAGCGCTGGGGGATGGTGATGTTGACGGTACGGGTGTACTCTTGGAGGGGGTCGAGAGCGGAGAGGTTGGGCCAGGAGCCGAGGGAGTATCCGTGCTGCCAGTTGAGGCTGTCGGGGGAGAGGAAGAGTTCGTCGCGCCAGGAGGTGCCGTCGGGGGTAGCGACGAGACCCTCGTTGCGGACGGTCCATGAGATGGAGGCCTCGTGGCCGACGACGAGCTGCGGGGCGGAGAGGGAGAGTGTGTGGAGCTGGGGGAGGGGGTCGGTGGGAGTGATGGGGATGTGGACTGGGAGGATGAGGAAGTTGTCGTGGAGGAACTGCATCTGTGTGTGCGAGTCGTTGGTAAAGGAGGAGGTGCCGAATTCGGAGAGTTCCTCGATGCTGTTCTTGTCGCCGACGGAGCCGTAGAGGGAGCAGATGGAGTGAGCGGAGCAATATTCGGTTAGTGGTTCAAGGTTCACGGTTAATGGCTCGGTCAGAGGTGTTCCGTCGGGGCAATTGATGTCGTAGACATAGTTGGCGTCGGAGGTGAGGATGATGTAGTAGAGATTCTGGTCGGGGTTGTCGGAGCCGAAGGAGGAGGGGATGGAGACGGAGACTGTGCGGGAGTAGGACTCGCCGGGGTTGAGAGGCTGTGGGTTGGACCAGGCGCCGAGGAGAGAGTAGTCGGTGCCGTCGACGGTGATTTCGGGGGAGGAGGAGATGAAGAGGCGGTCGATCCAGCCGGTGGTGAGTGTGGAGCGAGTGCCGTCGTTGCGGACGGAGAAGGTGACGGAGGCGGTGGCGCCAGAGACGAGGACGGAGTGGGAGAGGGAGGCGACGTGGAGTTCGGGAAGGAGGAATTCGACATGGGCGGGGGTGGCGAGGAAGTTGTCGTGTCGGCCGGTGGCGGTTTCGTGGAGTTCGACGAAGGGGAGGGTGGCGACGGAGGGGAGGGAGGAGGTGCAATAGGGTGCGGCGTTGTTGTTGGTTGTGGAGGCGCCGGCGGGGCACTGGACGTCGGAGAGGGTGTTTTTGGCGGAGAGGAGGATGAGGTATTTGTCGCCTGCGGCATCGACGGGGATGTTGACGGAGACGGTGCGGGAATAGGACTCGCCGGGAGCGAGGGGAGTGGAATGGGAGAAATAGTCGAGGAGGATTTTATCCTGGAGAGCGGAGGGGGAGGAGGAGAGGTAGAGGTAGTCGGACCAGGAGGAGCCGTCGGGTGTAGGGGCGTTGCCGTCGTTGCGGACGGAGAAGGAGACGGAGGCGTCGGTGCCGGTGACGAAGTCGGAGTGGGAGAGGGAGGCGACATGGAGGTCGGGGAGAGATTCGACGATGGAGGTGGCGAGGATGAGGAAGTTATCGTGGCGGAGGGAGTTGGGTTCGCCGAGCTCGGGGAAGCTGGCGAAATCGGTTTCGGAGTGGCGGAAGGAGGAGCAATAGGGGGAGGAGCTGTTGTCGAAGACGGAGGTGCCGTCGGGGCATTGGATGTCGTAGAGGGTATTTTTGTTGGAGAGGAGGATGAGGTAGACGGGGCCCTCGCTGAAGGTGGTGGGGAGGGAGACAGAGGCGGAGCGGGAGTAGGACTGGCCGGGTTCGAGCGCGCTCATATTATCCCAAGAGGCGAGGAGGGAGTGGGAACCGTTTTCGAGGTCGGGGGAGGAGGAGATGTAGAGGTAGTCGGTCCAGGAGGAGGGTGTGGAAGAGGTGCCGTCGTTGCGGACGGAGAAGGAGACGGAGGCCTGCTGGCCTGTAGCAAGTTCGGTGGAGCCTATGGAGAGGCTGGCGACATGGAGGTCGGGGAGGATTTCGGAGACCTCGACGGGGAGGAGGCAGAGATTGTCGTGTCGGGAGGAGAGGAGTTCGCCGGATTCGATGAAGGAGTAGCCAACGATGGAGGCGGAGTAGGAGGAGGGGGAAGATGGATCGGGATTGGGGGTTAAGGCTTGGAGGTTGTCGAGTGAGGAGTGGTTGGAGATGACGAAGAGGTAGTAGGTGCCGGCGCCGAAGGTGGCCGGGAGGGAGAGGGAAATCTGGCGGGTGTAGCTTTCGCCGGCGTCGAGAGGAGAGAGGTTGTCCCAGGAGCCGAGAAGGGTATAGTCGCTGAGGTCGGGGTTGGAGGAGATGCCCACCCTGTCGGTCCAGGAGGAGGGGGTGGGAGCGGTGCCGTCGTTGGTGACGGTGAAGGAGAGAGAGACGGGCTGGCCGTAGACGATGGGAGAGACGGAGAGCTGAGAGACATGGAGGTCGGGACGCGGGAGGTCTTCGATGGTGATGGGAGTGGCGAGGAAGTTATCGTGGCGGTTGGGGTTGAGGATGTGGGTGATTTCGGTGAAGCTAGGGCTGTAGTAGGAATAAGCCGTGCAGAAGGGAGCGGAGGAGTTGTCGGAGGGTGAGGCTCCTTCTGGGCACTGGATGTTGCGTGCGTCGCGTTCGTTGGTGACGGCGAGGAGGTAGAAGTTGCCGACGAGGTTGGTGGGGAGAGTGACGGTGGCTTGCTGGGTGTAGCTCTCGCCGACAGCCAGCTCGCTGAGGTTGGGGAATTGGCCGAGGGAGCGGATATTGCTGTTGCCGGCGTGGGCCTCGGGTTCATTGGAAGTATTAATGTAGAGGTAGTCGTTCCAGGAGACGCCGGCGGGGGTGGGGGCGGTGCCGTCGTTGCGGACGGTGAAGGAGATGGTGGCCTGCTGTCCGTTGACGAGGGGTGAGCAGGAGAGGCTGACGACATGGAGGTCGGGAGCGGTGGGGAGGAAGGTGGCCTGGACGGAGATGTCGGAAGAGGGGGTGAAGGTGTAGGGGGAGGAGACCTGAATGCCGTTGACGTAGAGCGAGGCGAGGGAGTAGTCGGCGTCGGGGGTGGCGGTGATGGTGATTTCGCCGCCAGCGATTACCTTGTTGCCGGTGACAAAACCCGGCCCCCCGAAAGAGACGGTGCCGGGTCCCTCCTGCTGAAGGGAGATGTGATAGACAGTGGCGTTGAAGGAGCCGCAGGTGATGAGGCACATTTCTGGGCGGTAGGCGTAGGTGTAGAAGTTGCCGGAGCCGGTGATGTTGTGGGGGTCGATATTGAAGAAGGAGTTGGAGCCGACGTAGTTGACGAGGGTCTTGTAGCCGTCGCAGGAGCGGCCGCGGAAGGTGTAGGCGAAGGAGTTGCCGTTGGACTGGCCTTCGTAGGCGCCGGAGTTGTCGTCGACAATCATCATGAGGTTGCCCCCGTCATAGAGGTAGGGTGTGGAGAACTCGAAGTAGTTCCAACCGGAGGTGCAGTTGAGAGGGCCGGAGTAGACGAGGACGGCGTCGGAAGAGAGGTTGACGTAGTCGGAGGAGGAGGAGAAGACAGACTTGTCGGTGGGCATAAAGTAGATGTCGACATTGTTCTTGGAAGTCATATTAGGGCCGCTGAGCTGTGGCTCGTAGTAGAAAGCGACGGCGCGGATATAGTTGGAGCCGGCGAGTGCGGCGGCATCGATGATGGTTTCGGAGAGGGAATAGTTGCTGACGACGGAGAGAGGGAAGTGGGTGAAGGTGGAGGAGGGGAGTGAGGGGTCGGAGGAGAAGAGGAAGTCCATATCAGAGCAGTAGTAGTCGGTCTTGAAGTCGAGGGAGACAGGGAAACTTTCGTCGCCGGAGCCACAGAGAGCCTGGACGGAGAAGTGGTAGGTGTGGGCAGGCAGCGCATTGGAGATGGAGAAGGAGGGAGAGGAGACGATGTAGTCGTTGGAGCCGTCGTTGACGCGCCAGGAGGACTCGGTGCCGGAGGGAGTCCAGGAGAGTTGGAGGTTGCCGTCGGAGAAGGAGGCTGCAAGGTTGGAGGGAGCTGGGCAGGCCAGGGGAGTGAGGGAGATGTTGTCGACGGCTGCTGGGGCACCATAGTCGTTGTTGGAATGTTTCCAGTAGAGGATGAGGAAGTAGTCGCCGGGCTGGGTGACGGTAATGTCTTGAGAGAAGGACTGCCATTCGGAGGCGCCGAAGAGGGCGTCGGTGGCGATGTGGGTGGAGGAGCATTCCCAAGGGAAGATTTCGTATTGGTAGCCGCATTGGGTCGGTGCCAGGATAACCTTCAGGAATTCCCTGTTGTCACGTCCCACGGCTTTCCAGTCGAAGGAGAGGTTGTAGTCGCCGGCCTGCAGGGTGAGGAGTGTGGTGGCATACATGGGGCCGTAGCTGTTGTAGTCGCTGGTGGCGGCGTAGGAGGTGCCACCGTCGTTGCTGATATAGAGGGAATTGCTGCCGCCGCCAGTGCTGCCGGCGGCCGTACCCACGGACCAGCGGTTGGTGTTGGATAGGTGGTAGTTGCAGACGTACCATTCGGGGAGGTCGTTGGAGGACTCGAAGGAGCAGCTGTAAGGGGTGGTGTGGGAGGTCCAGGGGGCGACGACGATATTGTCGATGGCTGCCGGGGGCTGGGAACCGACAGAGGAGGTGTTCTCCCAGTAGACGACCAGATAGTAGTTTCCGGGGGTGGTGATGGTGAACAGGTATGTGGTGTGCGTCCAGTCGGAAGAGTTGCGAAGGTTGCCTTCGTCGAGGGCGATATAGGAGGAGGGGGAAGTGGTGGTGTAATCGGAGGTGGCGGGCACGAGACGCACATTGAAATTGTCGTCGTAGCTGCCGGAGCATTTCCAGTCGTAGTCAATGGTATAGGTTCCGGCGTTGAAAGAGAGTGCAGAGACAGCATAGAGCTGGGCGGGGATGCCGGAATAGTGGTTGGAGAGGCCGGCGTCGTCGCTGATGTAGAGGGCATTGCTGCCGCCGACGGTGTTGTTGGTGGCGGTGCCGATAGTCCACTGGTTGGTATTATTGTCGCCGATGAGGTGCCATTCGGAATTTGTCGACTCGAAGTCGCAGCTGTAGGGTACCGACATGGGAATGATGTCCAGGGGCGTCGTGAAGGTGAACGAGGCGATATCGCTGCTTTCGCTTGGTGAGCAGAGGGAGCGGATGCCGACAATGTACTGGGTGCCGCCGACCAAACCGTTCAGTTCGAGGCTGGTGCCATCGACGGTGTAGGAGGGGTAGTTGTCGTAGTCGCTGTTCCAGAAGTCATAGTCGGTCACGGGGCCGTACTGAACGGTGTAGGAGGTTGTGGAACCGGTCCACTGTAGGGTTGCAGAAGTGGAGGTGGGGTTGCCCGCGGAGAGGCTCGTCGGTTCGGAGCAGAGTTGGACGACCTCGATGTCGTCGATGGCGGCAGGATTGTAGCCTGTGCCGTCGTCGTCGTTGTTCCATACAAAGAGGAGGCGGTAGCTTCCCGGAGCCGTCACCGTCACCTCGCTGTAGGCTATGTCCCAATAGGTCAGATTTTCCCCGGGGCCAAAAAGCAATTCTCCGTTGGTGGTGCCCCAGTTGGCTTCCGGTACCAAGAAGACGGAGAGATAGTCGTCAGGATTGGAGCTGCCGTCGCCCTCGCCGTAGGCTTGCCAGAAGAACGTGAACCCGTAGCGGCCTTCTTCGAGCTGCATCTCACGCCAGGCATAGACTTCGGTGGTGGAGTAGTTGTCATAGTAGTAGCTCCCATAGTTGTCGCTCGAGACGTAGAGGCCGTTTTCGTAACTGTTGTAGGCTGAGTAGCCTATGGTCCAATGGTTTGTGCTACCTCCGCCCGCGAATTCCCAGCCTTCGGCAGAGGCGCCCTCAAAATCACAACTCCACGGGAAGCTGCTGATGGGTCCCGAGAGGGTCGCAAACTGGAAGGAGACGGGGAGGCTGACATTATCCTCGCCACAGACCAGGCTGAGGTAGAGGTCATACTCGGTATTGGCCGACAGACCATTGATGGTGGCAGTGGTGTCGGTGACGTTCATCACAGTACCGGTGCCGGGATAGAATCCCACGGGGCCGTATTCGAGGCGGTACGTGGTCTCGCTTCCGCTCCATTCAATGGTGACGGATTCCTGGGCGCTGGAGAGCAGGTACACTTGGGAGTCGAAGGGACAGGTGTTGGCACGCAGACGGATGTTGTCGATGGCGGCCGGAGGTTGGGAACTGTAGGAGCTGTTGTTCGTCCAGAAAAAGACGAGCTTATAGACACCGGCGGTGGTGATGTCGAAAGCCATTTGATGGTGCTGCCAGTCATACTGATAGACGAGGCCGCTCCCACCGTCAAGCGATATGCCTGGCGTCAAAGACTGGTTCCACCCCGTGGAGGTGCCGGGGGTGAGGGGGGTGGCTGCAGGTACTAGGGCCACCCGCAAATAGTCCTGGTATTCAGCGTAACATCTCCAGTCATATTCTATAATATAAGAGCCGGTCTGAAGCTCAAAGGGGATATAGGCGAATACGGTGCTCGCCTGGCTGCCGTTATACGTGTTGCTGCCGTCCGAGGAATGGATGTAGAGTGAGCTTTCTCCATTGGCGGTGTTGTTGGCGCCGTTGCCCACCGTCCACTGGTTCGCCTGGCCGTTATTGACCATCACGACATCCAGGGCCTCGATCCCCTCGAAGTCGCAGCTGTAGGGCAGCGTCGTGATGGGTTCGGAGATGGTGCTGACCTGAAGGGTGGTCGGGTTGCTTTGTTCCCCACCGCCACAGTTCCCCACCACCGAGACAGTGTAGGTGGTGGTGGCAGTCAGGCCCGTAAAAGTATAGGTCGGGGTCGTTACCGTGCCTCTCACCACTCCGTCCAGCGACACCTCCCAACTGCTTGCATTGCCCTTCGGCCTCCATGCAACCGTGACCTCATTCGTCCCGCAATCCGTCACATGCAAATTCTTCACCGCGGGACAATTCTCGATTCTGCTGAGCGTGAAGTCGTCCACATAGGCCGACCAGAAAACGCCGTCAACCCGGTTCGCACGGATGGCCACATATTGGCCGCTGCCCGTATAGCTCGCGAGCGATATCTCCACCTCACTCCACTCCGTGCCCGACACCTGGAGGGGTTCGCCCACAGCCACGAAAGTGTTCACGTCGGTGGGGTCGGTCATTACCCCTACGATAAACGTTCCGGGGTAGTTCTCGTAGCTCATCCGCACCCAGAACGAGAGTTCGAGGGTGTTGACAGAGGCCACTACGGGATCGACGCCCGGAAGCACAAGTATTTGATAGTCACCATAGCCGTCATTATAGGGACGATACCAATAAATAGTCTTCGTCCCGCCATGCGGATTGTTACTCGTTATAATATAAGGATATCCCACCGCATTGGCATCGGTGGTGTTGTTGTGATGCGTCCAACAGGTGGCACCAAAACTGGCATTCGGCGTCGACGACGACCCCGATGTCGCATCCTCGAAACCATACGTCCATGGGAGCGCATTGATATAATCGCTGCAAGAGGGACTCTGACCCCTCACCACTCCCGTGAAGACCATAAAAGTTATCAACAATAGACAGTTAATAATATTTCTGTTCATAAGCTATAATTTTATCTTTTCAAATGTGATAACACTACACATACACAATAAGTTATTGGCATATGTATGCATTATTCTCATCTGCAAAGTAAGGAAAAATTTTCCACAAAAGCAAATATTTTTTGTCATCTCCTCCCTCTTTCCACTTCCCTCTTTCCACTTTCCACTTCCCACTTCCCTCTTTCCACTTTCCACTTTCCACTTTCCACTTCCCTCTTTCCACTTTCCACTTCCCACTTTCCACTTCCCTCTCCCCCTTTTAGAAAAAGAATTGGTAGTTGGTCGTTGGTCTCTTGCAATGTTTTTGCACTTTTCTCTTCGGCTCACAAAGAGTGCGAGGCTGTG
>JAEEGL013312917.1_pt1 | contig 19141 bp, 9 predicted proteins | sample 9134231 | NCBI WGS metagenome assembly JAEEGL01 (sample SAMN16246548, study PRJNA631951) | gut metagenome | biome: gut microbiome; feature: rumen; material: fiber-attached | host: Bos | place: Iran: Karaj | collected 2018-10 | reverse complement strand
TTCAGGATGGCGACATCGCTGGTGTTCTCGTACTCCTCGATGCATCTTTCATAGGTCTCGTCCTTGCGGGAGATGTAGTCGTCGTACATCCCCTTAATGGTACGGTAGGTGTTGAAGATGAATTTCTGATAGGAAGGCGAACTCTTGTCCAGACTCTTCATGCGGATATCGTACAGTTCCTTGATCGCCGTACTGGCTTTGGAATCCGCGTCCATTCCCTGCGACATATAATAGCCGAACAGTTCGTTGACATCCGCCGATTTCGTATCCACCAGCAGAAGTCCCAGATATGCATCGAAACAGTCTTCATCCAGTTCCAGCATTTCCAGATAATACTCTTCGGCATGCTTAAAATCTTTGTTTTCAATAAACGAACTCGCACAGATCCTTAAAACATCCAGTCTCTGTCCAAGGGTTTCATCGTTTTTTGTTTTGATTTCCGTATCCGTGTTTTGCTTCTTGGTCATAAGTTATATAAAAATGATAAAAAGATCTTTTTATATACTTATTATATCTTAATTAACGATATAAAAACTCCGGAATCATATTCCCGGAGTTTTTGTGTGTTTTATTGGTTCGGGTTATTCAACACCGGTTACAGGAATAGCTACAACCTTAGTCGGAATTTTTTCCCATTGAGCAATCAGCGTGATTTTAGAATTCGGACCTAAAGCCATCAGCATTTCTCTAAATTCAGCCGGGTCGGTAATCAATTTGGTATTACCGTTATAAGAATACAAGAAACCAGTAAACTTGTAGCCATCTCTCGTAAACTTATTCTTGTTAGACATCATCGATTCATTTTCATAAGTGAATGATTGCATTGGCATATTGCCTGTGCCGCCATTCGGATCATAGTCGATGTAGTATTTCCATGGTTCCCACTGAGCATACATCGTTACGACACCGCCATCTTCCTTCGTCAGGTTCCGATAACCTTCGTTTTCGGTGTATTCCTGCCCGTCTCTACCAGGCTTCGTATTCCAGCCTACCCAGTCGTAACCTTCACGTGTATAAAGGTGTGTGGACAGTTCATAGTCTGTGCCATATTTACGATGATCATCATCGTCCATTTCGCCTTCGCCGCCGTTTGGATCATACTTGATGACATATTCGATCGGTTCCCACTGTGCATATAAGATGCCAATAGTGTCGCCGTCTTCTTTACCATCGATATCCTCGACTGTTACTGGGTAGTTATCCGGGTCATTATAAGAAGTGCCACTGCCATTCGGTTCAGTATTCCACCCGACAAACTTGTAACCGACAGCTGAGAATTCGTTGTCGTTCAAAGTATTGTCGCCCAAAGTGACTGTCTGATCATCCATTTCGCCATCAACAGAACCTTCGCCTCCAGCGTATTCTTCGTTTGGTTTGTATTCGATCTTGTATTCGATCTTTTCCCATTTGGCAACGAATGTCTTATCGCCTTCTTCCCATGGATCGATCGTATTTTTCGCATTGCCATTTTCATCTTCCCAACCTAAGAATTTGTATCCAGGTCTGGTTGGATTTTCGATCTCGATCGTATCACCTGTTGTATGATACTTGCCAGGGTTGGTCGACGGATTGGTTGCCGGAGCGGTATCATCGTCGTTCAAAACATAAATGATTTTGTAATCTCTTGAATAAATGAAAGGAACGAAGATAGCACCGCCATCGAATGTGATCGTGTCAAAGGTAAACTTACCATTATCGGCCTTGTTAATGCTTGTAAAAAACTGCGCTTCGTTGAAATACTCGGAAGGAACATAAGATCCGCTGTATTCCTCGCCATCATCATCGACACGATATAAACCGGTAGACTTCACATTATAGTGCGTAGGTGCCAGTTTTTCGGAGTCATTGATATAGAACAAGTCTCTGCCTACCGTATCGTATTCATAGTTTGATTCATCAGGGTCTTTAAATCCTGTCAGGAATTTGACAGGATATCCTTCTCCTGTATCAGGATCCGTGATTTCAATAACCCATCTGGTTCTGAGGTTGTATGCCTGTTTCCAGTTGATGTGCACTAAACCGAGCGAGTTGATAAACAATCTGGACCAGCCGTTAGTCACATTCATATCTGCCTTGTCCACTAGCATTACGCTGACTTTAACCGTAAGCATCGTTCCGAAATAATCCAGAGCAGACGGATAAGTGGCAGTATAAGTGACACCCTGAACCATTTCGATTCCGTTACCGTCGCCAGGAGTGAGGTCAGAAACCGAACCGGTATAAGTTGGGATCGACGTGACAATCTTGCTGGTATCTAGCTTCAACTGCACCATATCGCTTTCTGTGACTTCTTCACCCACATCAGCGACCGTGCTGCCTGCTGCCACGATATTCCTCGCAAATGAAGGTGCGCACATGAATACGACTAGAATGATTGACAGTAATCTTATTAAATCAAATCTTTTTCTACTCATAAAAAACCCTCCAATAAAAAAAGTCATAGTATCTCATATTTATTATACACAAAAACAGGGGAAATCAAGTAAAAACTCTTTTAAAATACATATGCTAAATGCAGTATTTTTGATATTATAGATTCTATTTCGGGTTTGTATCGATATCGCTATGGTCCGTCACGGATTCGCCATCGACAGAATTCGCATCATAAAGATCCTTCTTCATCTTGCTACTGGAGATCTCCGGCGTTCTGGCAAGATAGACGACTTCGACCCCTTCGTTTTTCAAGAAATCAAACTTTCCTTCCCAGTCATCGCCGATTGCAAAAACATCAATATGATATTCATGCATATCGCTCTTTTTCTGGGACCAACTCTCTTCTGGGATGACTAGGTCCACATACCTGATCGCTTCAACCAGCGCTTTGCGCTGTTCGTAGGTGAAATAGCACTTCTTGTGTTTCTCGTTCCAGTTGAATTCGTCTGTAGAGATGACTACGATCAGATAATCGCCCAACGCTTTCGCTCTTCGTAACAGATTGATGTGACCGTAATGCAAAAGGTCAAATGTTCCATAGGTAATGACACGTTTCATTTTATATTCTCCCTCAATTTCGTAATGCCGTGATCATTTTCGAATAACACGGCTTTTATTGTTTCTCCTTTGCAAACGTGCGATCCAGACACAAGAGATGAATTTGAATCTTTTCGATCAAATCGTTCACTCTTTCGGATAAGAGCCGATGCGATGCCTTCCTGAAGAAATCACAGGCACCAGCAAATACAGTTTTCCGTTTTCTGACAAAAACGTTTTCAAAAACGTCTCTGGCCGAATGCGGCGTCTCATGTGTCAGATATCTTTCCTTAAATCTGTGGATCCTTCGCAGATCCTCACTGTCTGCCTTCTCGATATGCAGCACGGCATCAAGCAATTCTTCTTCGCTGTACACCAAAGGACCGGGAGCTTCTTTTCGCAGATCGAAATAGGTTCCCCTAAGATTATGTTCATACTCATCGAGATCGTAAACATAGAAAATCATCGGCTTGCCAGTCAACGCGTAATCAAACATGGTTGATGAATAATCAGTAATCATCATATCGGAGATCTGATACAAATCTTCGATATTGGAATAGTAAGACAAATCAAATACTGTTTTGTTGTCTGCTTTGATATTGACTTCCGGTAAAGACAGGTAATGCGCTCTGAAGACGAATACGTAATCATCACCAAGCGCTTTCATGAAACAATTCAGGTCGAGATTGAGATCGAATCTGGAGAGCTCTCGCCAAGTCGGAGCATAGAAGATGACTTTTTTATCTAGCGGAATATTCAGCGACTGTTTGATTCCTTTCGTCTTTTCCGGATCTTCCTTCATCATTGAGTCGGTGCGCGGATACCCTGTTTTTAGAATCGTTTTATAATACTTGAACATCCGGAAAGCATTCCTGTCAAGGAATGTGCCTTGCGATATCAGGTAGTCCCATCTCATACTTTTCCTAACGTATTGCCAGACGCTGTTTTTGGTAGGGAACTCGTCCCTGACATCCAAACCGAAATGCTTATACGGGGTGCCATGCATCGTTTGTATCTCAATCTGGCCTTCCCGTTTCACATAAGCGTTCTCGAAATTAAAGTCATTAAACAGATATCTGGCCGTTGCAAGATAATGATAGTATTCGCTGGATCCTCTCAATACTTTGATCCCTTTGCCGACAATCGGATAATTCGGATCAACAAAAGACCACACGCATGTATACTCAGGGTGGTTCTGATCAATGTATTCGTAAATGGCTCTAGGATTGTTACTGTATCTGGTACCGCGTACCGATTCAAACATAACCACATGGTCATCAATCGGTTCTTTGCGGTACTTTTCATAAAGAACATTGGTAGCGTATTGTCTTTCTGCCTGCGTACTCTCTCCTTCAGGCCATTCGGTAACGATGGTCATTACGATATGTCCGTCGGTTGTCATGAAATGGAACGAAGACGCTTTATATAAGAAATCAGCTTCGCTGAACCAAGAATCATAAATCTCATGGTTTTCTCCTTCGTAGAATAAGCCGATCGCATATCTCCCAGCACACAACTTCAGTTCGTTCAGAGCGTCGATATCAATCCTTCCTTTTCCTAGATAATGGTCACCATTACATACCAGTTCGCATTTGGATAAATAGATCTGTTTGCCGGATACTTTATCTGTAACGGTCAATGTTCCTGTCTTCTTCAGTTCGGCAGAATACAGTGTCAGTTCATAATCGACGAAACGCTTGTCGGAACCGGTCATGTTCCATAGGACGACTTCTGTTTTGTTTTTAATTATCAGATCACCGTTTCTATCGATTCGCGATATCAGATATCGTCCGTCCTTCAAAGAAATCACAGGATCGATCTCAAGATGATTGCCTTTCGTATGGTGGATCTTGTATTGGGCATCATCTGATAATAATAGTTTTGAGGAACTGCCTTCCCGCGGGGAATCAATGTAATTGCTGCCGATGACGGAAACGTCTGGCGATACTCCTGCAAATTCCGGCATTATGAGCAGGCTCTTCTCACGATCGACCGTAATCTTGCGTTTATCAATAATTTTTTCAGTCCGGATACAGATCTGATTGATCGTATCAAAGCATATATGGAAGATGTGGCTGTTCGTCACGAAATGATACCCGGCGCATTTATCTATCATCAACTGTCTCGTTCTGTACAGCAAGCAGCACCCTTGGTTGATCGTAGTTTGATAACGGCATTCGAAATAATAGTCATCGTCATCCGGGTTCATTTCGCTGAAGCATTTCAGGTCCAAGCTGATCGAAAAACCGGCATTTTCATAAGTATAATGATCGAGCTGTTTCTTCTGTAAATTGTATACAGTGCCATATTTTTTTGTGATGCGGTCCGTATCTTCTTTCTTTATGGACAGCGGAATCCTTTTCCCCGTCTTGTTGCCAAGGAGCGATACTTCAATGAAAGTATCATCTGTTTTTTCTGTGCTGATCCTTGGATTAAAAATGTGCGTAGTCAAGGTGATGTTTCCCTTGTCTATATCGATGTCGTCCAGCATGCGGTCCGGCCCGTAATCCTGAAAATCGCTGTATGCGTCCCGGTCGTTGATGGTGAACAGCTCTTTCGGAAGATCAAAAGAATAGCCATTCTGATTGCGAATAATACTTGTATTGTTGTATTGCTGTTTAAAAAACTTGTTCAATCTGACGATGGAAGGGATGTCTTTTTTTGACAAGTAATCATATTTCTGTCGGAGATACAACGGAAGAAGATCGATGGATGTCTGATCTATATGATCACAAATGAAATCGTTGATCGTATCAGCGTAGCGTTTGGCGGTCTTTTTCGGAATGTGACCGATCATGTTCAGGTAAATATTCAAGTCGACTTTCAGAACCTTAACTTGAAGGCTTTTCAGAAGTTTTTTATCATTGATCGCTTCATAAAAATCAAACACATGGTTCAAGCCCTTGATCCGGTCCAAAAGGTTTTTGATCGAGGAGTTGCTCTGTGTGATCGATTTGGATTCGCCTTCGCGTATCCGCCACAGGTATTCCGGTTTCTGTATGATTGCCACCTGATTCGCTAGGTAATGCATCGGCAAAGTAACGGGAATGTCTTCGAAGCGGACGTGGTTTTCTGGAAAAGCAAACCCGTTTTCGGTAAAGAAGGAACGTCGTATCAGCTTGTTGCAGGCGATTGTATCGTAAAACAGCGCATGATTTCTGGTAATGTGAGTCACTCTGTTGCCACATAAGCCATTGAATTCCAGCAGATGGAGGTTGGAGGTGCTGAACCGTTTGGAATCAAAGCGGGAAACGTTACATATTGTGATGTCGCTTTCGGTTTCTTCCGCCAGTTCAAACATATTGTCATACATATCCGGTTCAATCAGGTCATCGGAATCCAGAAACATTAGGTATTTTCCTGTCGCTTGTCTAACACCATAATTCCTGGCACTGCCTAGACCACCGTTTTCTTTATGAAAACAAATGAAGCACGGGTCGCCCTGCGCATATGTCTCGGCTATCGTTCCGCTCCCATCTGTCGATCCGTCATCGATCAGCAGCACTTCGGCATTCAAATGCCCAATCGCTTTCTTAACGGAATCAAGGCAAGGTATCAGATATTCAGAAACATTATAGACAGGTATGATTACAGAAAGGTCTTTATTCATATTTCAATCCTTTGTAGATTTCTTATTTTTCTTTATTATAATAGATTTGAATTGTATTGTATAATAGTCTAGACTGTTGTCCGGCAGACGCATACGTATCCCGGATATAATGATGTTGATCGTTTTCCGACGCTGCTGTTTGGTGTCGCAGAAATCTTATGTTAAAAATCTTACATACAGTTTCAATACGGGGGGAAACATAAATGAGCAGTAAACGTGTCAATTGGATCGATCTATGCAAAGGAATCGCCATGCTGATGGTTATCGTCGGGCATTCGAAACTGACTCCCGTCTTTATCTTTAGATACATCTGCGACGTTCATATGCCGTTGTTTTTTATCCTTTCTGGTTTGGTCCTGGATCCCTATAAATATAATAGCTTCCGTCGTTTCGCATTCAATAAGACGTGCAAACTACTTATACCGACGATCTGTCTGAATCTGCTTTATTTTCTTTATCATGATTTTTATCTCAATCCTGCCAATTTTTTTTCTACGGCTGGCAGAAACGGACTGATCGGTATCCTCATCGCCTGGCGCGGAACCAAATTCTACTACAACATGTGGTTTGCCTATGTCTTGTTTGCGACCGAGCTGGTGCTTTATCTGATCATCATGAAACTGAAAAAGAAATCTTATCTTTCCCTCTTCTGTCTGTTTGCCAGCGTGACGGGTTATTATATTGGATCACACACTTCTGGCTTCATCTGGAGTCTGGATCTGTTACTAATGGCTTCTAGTTTCGTTCTGCTAGGCTACTTGCTGAAGGAACATGCCTATTCGATTAACAGCAAGCCGCAACTGTTCGGAATCATTGCCGCAGGTGGTATCATTTGGGCCATTTTTGGTTTTCTGAATCATATCGAATGCAATTATATGAGCATGTATGGCAATGATTTCGGCAATTATTTCTATTTCATCCTGTCTGGCGTTCTTGGTTCGCTGGCTGTCATGGCATTTTCCAAACTGCTTAATCATGAACCGATATTGGAATACATCGGCAGAAACTCGCTGATTATCTATTGCTATCAGAAACTGATATTCATCCCTTTAGGAGTGAAGTTCGTGGATAAACTCGCATTCCTTGACCAAAGGCCTATTGTCCGTTGGATCATTTCCATCATCCATGCGCTTGTCGGATTGGCGGTCGGGACTGAAGCGATCAAAAAGGTCTTCCCTTTCATTTTTACCAATATCCAGTTTTTAGATAAAACAAAACGTAAAGGAACAGTCGAAAAGGCGTCTTGAATAAAAAACGGAAACGGGATATAGAAAGAAAATCGGTTTCGTCATCACTTTTGTTGATGACAAAAGAAGAGAAACAGTTATGCCAAGAACCTTGTCGATTTCAAACAGAAACGTTTTCGTTCTTGGGATAATCTGCACTACTAGTTTCGCTGTGTCGCAAGATACGTCCCCTGGATCAACCGCTTTTTTCTAGTGACCGACAGACAAACGCCGGATTAGTTAGATATTGGAAAAAGGGGGGATCGTTACACTCGATCATAAAGTTTTCATTCCTCTCGAAATTTCTTCCGGTATTCAATGTCAACTCGATCGAACTGAATCTAAATCGGATAAGGATACTACGTTTACGCATCCGTTATATAATGAAATATCTCTGGTAAATGCCCGTTATGACTATCTGGATGTGTTGAAAACGGTATTGGCGACTTTTATATTCCCCCGGAAAGCCATACTCTTTACATAATACGATATCGGTTTTTTATACTCATAAACAAAAAAATGCAAATCTCGGCTTGACCGATCGCTTGTTTTTACTTTAATCCGATCATCAATTCACTTTGATCCGATTACGCTTTCACTAACCTTAAAACCGATGGATATGGCAATGCTATAAGAATTGTAGTGTCGATTCTGCTTAGTTGCCATTAATCAAACATCCAAGCAGAATGAATCAAATGATGATCGAAATTAGCCAAAACAGCAATCGGGTTTAACCTAAATGGTGTTCGTTTTAACGAAATAAGTAAAAGAGGACCAAGTCCTCTTCGCAAATATATCCGTTAATCCTTTTTACCGTTTACTGTGTCATTCATTCGGAGCATTCTTTCAACAGATCAGGTCTCTGATTCCTAACGATATTCAAGGCCGCTTCCAGAGCGTTATCATCTTTCTTCTCCAAGACCTCTTCAAGACGCCTGATCTCTTCAGCTTCTCTCTTCTGTCTTTCCAGATCGATTTTTTTGAGATATCGTTCGGACATCATCTGGATGTCTTCTTCGCTTTTAGGAAGTATTTTATTCACCAAAAAATCTTCATAGGCATTGACACAGAGATTCACGTTTTTCCTGAAGCAAATCTGTCTGCCGTGATCTAGCCAAAGTATTTTGTTACACAGTTCTCTGATCTGTGATGTTGTGTGGGAAACCAAAATACCAGTAACACCGCTGTTCAGGATCTCCCTCATCTTTTCTCCCGATTTTTTACGGAAGGCGCCATCACCTACACTCAACACTTCATCCAGGATCAGGATATCCGGATTGACCAGACAGGCTATCGAGAAAGCAAGACGGGAACGCATGCCCGAGGATAGCTGGTTGAATGGTCTGTCCTGGAATTTATCCAGTTCCGCAAAGTTGATGATGGACTCATACATATTGTCCATAAATTCTCTGGTATAACCTAGCATTGCCCCTCGCAGATAGGTATTCTCCCTGACGGTCAGATCGCCATCAAAACCGGCAGTCAGTTCCAACAATGCAGCAATGTTGCCTCTGGTTTTGATCGTGCCCTCGGTCGGTACCATAACCCCCGAGATCGCTTTCAATAAAGTTGATTTTCCAGCACCATTGGCTCCGATGATTCCTAGCATGTCGCCTTTCTGCAAGGTGAAATCAATATTCTTATCTGCCCAGAATTCACGTACCTGATAATTACCGGTCAGTTTGCGCATGACATATTCTTTAAAACCGATGTCTTTGAAGTCGCCGGTGATATATCTTATAGAAACATTTTTACATTCGATCACATTAGTCATATTTTACCTACATATAATACAGGAATTGATGATTGAATTTCTTATAGAACCAGGCACCAATACTTAAAGAAAGGAGCGCATAGAAAAAACACAGGAAATGAAACTGCAAAGATGGAAGATTGCCGTCAATGACAACGCAACGAAAGAAATGGATATAGCAGTATAACGGATTGCAAAGGAATAAACGCTGTACCGTCTGCGAGAATCCGTCAATCCGATAGAAAATGGCACTGAGATAGTTGATTAGGGTCAGAAGAACATCATAGAGGTAACTGGTATCTTTAAAAAAGACATAGCAAGCGCTCAGGATCAGGCCAACGCCTACATTGAAGATGGCTAGACAAACGATTGCATACAGCAGCATGATGAAGCGCCAAGTGAAGGTGATCTGGTCACATATGCATATAACAAAAAAGACGATCAGCGTCAACCCAAAGTTGATCAGACTGGAAACATTGTTGCTTAAGAGAAACATGTATTTGGGAATGTTAATCTTAGTGATGATGGCACGGTTGGCGACCAACGATCGCATGCCACCTTTGGTTGATTCCCGGAAATAAGACATGACCAAAGTGCCGCAGAAGATATAGATAGTATAATGGGGGGTATTCCGTCCCAGAAGCTTGGTAAAAACCAGAACCAGAACGAGCAGATTCAACAAAGGAGACAGGACACTCCATCCCATGCCTAAAACAGTTCGTTTATATTTTTCCTTAAAATCTCTGCTCACCAGTTCTTCAAAGAGGAATTTATTTTTTCTAAGTTTTTCAATCATCAATACCATTATATAATCCTTTCAACGTTTCTCCTAATCCTTCTGTTCGCTCCTCAAGATCGCCGCATAGATTCTCTCGCTGTTTTTCTGGTCATTCACAGGCATATCAATCATGATCACGTGTGTCTCATCGTAACCATAGTTTCCTTCTGTAAGGGACTTGTATTCCGTAGGACAGGAAGCTACAAATAATGAGTAATTCCGGTCAGGTCGATTCAATGACAGGAGCCTCTCTTCTGTAAGATTGCCCTGTCCTAAGAAAATGATTGTATTGTTCTGCAGTAGATCGCCGTAATACAAAGAACGGCTCAAGAAAGGCGTACTAATCTCACGTTTGCCTTGAGATGTCATTGCATGCCGGGCGAATAGATGCAGAAATTTGTGCTGCCAAGACATGTAAGGAATCACTTTGCCGGTCTTCTGCAATCTCTCATAGTCAGGGGAATCCTTTTTCAAGAGAAAGACCGGATGGCATCGCTTCTCATTCTTATGCGATACCAGATAGCAGAAGAAAGCTTCTCCATTCGCACCGGCACTATCAGCCTGATCAGCGATCAGCCAGATATCTTTAGGTATTAATGCATGTAATAGATAATATACGCAACGGCTTATGACGGCTTTTAGCGACTGCCTGCTTTTTAGTTTCAGCAACTGCAAATCGAACATTAGTTCTTTCTGCAGGTGTAGCAATCCATGACGCTTACCCACAAAACGGATACTGAATCCGTTTAGGATAGGCTGAAATAGGAAGTTGTCATAAAACCAATAGGATTTGTCCAGTCTGTCGCTAATTGGGGCAAAGATACCTGTCCGAACAGGCTGTTCATTACGGTCATTCTCGTCATCACCCCAATAAAAAATGATCCGATGAATCTGTTTCTTATCTAGATTTTCTATCGAAATCTCTGCAGTATAAGATGCCATCTTTAAAACCGGCAGTCCGGCGACAAACGAATAAGTGTAACGACTGGTCAAAGACAATTCCTGATCTGTCGCCCCATCTGTAACAATATGATATCTCTTCTGATCTCCCTGATTCTCCGGAACATACTTCTGACCATCAATGATGATTTTATTTCCTTCTATCTTGAGCGAATTCAGCCAAAACGGAATCTCATCCAGCAGATCACTGTACCTGATCTGGAAATCAGCAGGATGTTTCTTTGACAGCAGATATACCTTATAGACTGCACCCAAACGTTCCTGAGCAAGGATGACATCATCATCGAGCCTCTTTGTGATATCCACGATCATCTGGTGATATTGTCTGACTTCCTGTGAAGATAGTATATGTTCCGGGATCTCTTCCTGCGTGATTCTAGACTTGAAATCATACATCACAGCATTCTGAATGAAGCGGGGGATATAGCCGTATTCCTTTTCTGCCGCATCAAGAATCGGGATCGTCAGCAGCTGCAAGTAAGCAAAATACCAGTTTCTTTTACTCTGGGCTGTATTCAGTAAGGAACCAGTATATTTCCGATAATGATAACGTGTATTGGAAACTACTCCCAAACTAGGTTTTCTAATCAGCAGACTCAGGTTTATCAAGGCGTCTTCACCAGCAACCAGACGAGTTTCGAACCTCTCGTTCTGAATCACTTCTTTTTTATAAAAGGAAGAAGCGGAGCTCAGTAAAAAGCAATCGGCATTCTCATTGTTCAATAGATCAATGACTCTGTTTCCTTTAGCAAATTTATAGTTCAATGGGTGCGGTCCTTCCTGGTTTCCGAACATGAAGATCGGAATGCAACAGATATCCGTTTCTTGTCCGTGTTCACGAAAAAAGTCGGATATTTTTTGAAAGGCGTCTTTATCCAGAATGTCATCCGGATCAAAAAAAGAAACGTATCTTCCCTGGGCGTGGGGAAGTCCGGCATTTTTGGCAGAAGACAGACCGCCGTTCTCTTTATGGATGACGGTCACTTGATCAGGATACTTTTTCTGATATTCATCACAAAGCAAGCCACCACCATCGGTAGAACCGTCATCCACCAGAATCAGCTGGATACGGTCAAAACCGATCGTCTGTCTTTCCAAGGAAGCGATGGCTTCTGCCATGAAATTCTTAGCCTGATAGACAGACATGATTACACTGAATTCAAATCTATTCTCAAAACCATTCATTAGCAGTCTCCGTTATTCTGAAATATCTCATGATCAAACGTGTACGATCCCTTCACTATCTTCCGATTCTTTCTCGAAGGAAGACATTTTGGGGTACATCGTTTCAAAACTGTCTGTCAGGACACGTTTGCACTGGTTAAGATCCCTAATTTTCGGGGTATCGTTGAGACAGATCAGCTTATACTTTCCCTCGCGGATCTCTTTCGCTCCCTGTATCGCCATCTCATCATCCAGGTGATAGCAATGTCCGCTGGAAACCGACATCGGTTCGAATCGGCCCATGCAAAGCTGCCAATTCTTGATCAAGAATTGTGAAACATTGCCCTTATCCCGGAATCGGCAAGAACAGGTTTCTTCCAGTATTTCCGGTTCGGCATCCCAAACTTCAGCAAAACTTTCCTTAAGAAAGGAAGTCGTCAGATGCCAGTAATTCAGACCTGGGAACCAGGGAACTAGAAAGTACAGCATCATCGTTTTGAAGTTGCGCTTCAAACCGTTCTTACTGCTGAAGACTTTGCGCCAGTTCTTTCGGACGACTTCTCTCATATCGAAATGTTCATTGATGACAGCAATATTGGAACCGTTGATCCAGCCAATGCTGTCTTTTGCAAACTGAATCGGATTCAGCTGAAAAGCATCGCATGGCAGACCGTTTTTAAAAAAGTAATCGGCTCCGACCGCTCCCGTCAGGAACATATCGTCATTGAAAAAGACAAATTGTTCTGCCAGATCCGGTATCCTGTGCAGATTCAGTTCGATCGGGTTGGCATTGAACGTCGGCAGATACTGTTCAGGAATAAAATCCGTGTGTTTTACGATATGCAGCTTGGGATTGCCGGTATCCAGCCAGGCAGGAACATGTCCCCAGGTGACGAAATGGATCTTTCGTACCCAAGGGGCGTTCTGTTCCACGCAACGGAACCAGTACCGCAAAAGACCCCAGTCGCGGAAACGGACTTCATTGTTACCGGGGTTGCTATCGTATTTCTTTCTTTCGTCAAGCCATAAAGGATCGCTGCCATCGACCCACGCTATAACAAAATCGATTTCTTCCCTGATTTCGTCATTCTTCATCGTTTATTTTCCTTTTCTCTTGAACAGTTTTTTCAGTTTATGAGGCAGCCACATCAGCAGTCTGCCGAAACGATAACTGCGTGACTGTAAGACTTTATCATATCGCTCCTGAACGTTTGCCAACTCGTTCTCTGTTCTTTTGAGTTTATTTTGCAGATCCTTCTGTTTCTGTTTTGCTTTTGCGGCTTTGACGATTTCTTCCGTGAACTGTTTTCTTGCATATCCATCCATGGTTTCCTGATGCAATCTTTCCTCTTCAGGAAGCGTTTCATAAACAGAGATCGTCTTTTCTTTTTCTTTCAGCGGCAAAGAAAGGATGTTTTCAGGCAGGAATAGATCATCCTTCTGAACCGTTTCGCTCATTTGCAGATAGTTCTGATAATGATCATATAGATTCTGATAGGTCTGCGTTTCTTCTTTTACATCACTGAAGGAAATAATGTCCGATCCCAGATAACTTGTGCGTGTAGCTTTTATGAGATTACGCAAAGTGAATGCGCTATCTTCGTTGGAACTTCCGCAAGTCAAAACATTCCCTGTTTTCTTCAAGAAAACGCGATCGATCAGCTGATGATCCAGAGAACTCTCATAAACGCCTGCATCAAGCAAAGCGGAAACCAGGCTGATGCCGTCCATCACCTTGACTTCCAATTCTTTTTTTCCGATAAACAGCATCTCAAGATCCTTTGTTTCACATCTTTTTATCATCGTTTCTAAAGCATTATCAGCCATGATAAGCGCACGATCAGCAAAATAGATGTATTTTCCTTTTGCTTCCTTTAAAGCGACGCTACGCAAACCGGATCGTCCCTGATCGGGTGTCTGCAGCAAAGCGATTCGTTTCTCCTTCTTCGAAGCAGAAATGATCTCATCCGAAAGCTCACCGGCAAGAATGATTTCAAGCTTCTTCTCTGACTGATTTAATATGTTTTCATAAACAAGAGGATCGAATCCTGCCGGATAACAGAGGATCACGGAACACAAAGGATCGGAAATACCGCTTTTTTTCAGACATGATACAGCTTCCGTATGAGCGATTTTTTTCTTAAAAGCAGTCCCTTTTATGATTCTTTTGATCCTGCATGCCACCGGATCATCTACAGGGCTTTCAGCGATCACTTCATTGAATAATTTATTCTCTTTCAATGCATCAGCAATCACTTCTCTTGTTTCGTCATCTACGGTCACCAGACCATAACGGATCACGTGACTGGCAAGAAGGCGGAACGCTTCTTTGATCTCGGGATATACATTTCTGGCAATCAGAGCTTCTTTTAATGCCTCAAGCGCTTTCAAGAAATCCAAAGGATGATTCTTTTTCTTCGATTGAATGTTATCGAATGTATATGCACGATAATAGACGTAAGGATGATCAATATAAGTGATTCTTTCAGCACACGCTAATGAAAGCATCATGAAATACATGTCGTTAGTATTATGCAAGGTCTGAAAACGGATGTTATTGTCAATGATAAACTGCCGGTTAAAAAGTTTGTTCCAGACAGCGTTATTTGTTACGATAAACAGATTATCACCCATATCCTTATGAGAAAACACATCGCTTGGAAAACAATCCGTTCTCAGCCAATGCTTCTGTTCAACGGCATTTCCTGTTCTATCGTCATAACGATACGCACCGCACAAAACGATATCAGCCTCTTTAGCTTCTGCCTGAATGTAAAGATCTTTGATCATATCTTCTTCAAAAAAATCATCTGCATCCAAAAACAAAATATATTTGCCAACTGCTTCATTCAATCCCTTGTTTCTGGCGGCGCCGGCATATTGATTCTTTTGCGAAAAAAATCTGATTCGTGAATCCTGTTTCTGTTTTCCTTTGATGATATTAAGAGAATTGTCTGTGGATCCGTCATCAACAAAAATGATTTCTATATCCTGGAACGTTTGTTCCAGTAATGAAGAAATACATTTCTCAATATAGGATTCAGCATTATATACAGGCACGATAACCGATACTTTTGTTTGATTTCTGTTTTTCATAGTTATTTTTCTATCATTTTGATTATAACATTCTGACCTCGATATATAAAAAGACGTATCAAATAAACAAATAGACCAGAAAACAAGATACGTGTTGGTTTTTTATAAACTAGTTTATTATAGAAATAAATGCATAAACGAAAGGTTTCATATCAGTATTTCTTCGGTTTATTATTCTATACTATTAAATAATCGTTTATGTAGTATGAAAAAACAGAATAACGGGCATTTAAAAAAGCGTCCTGTTCAGACTGTTGAGTCTGCAGGACGCTTTTTTCCTGTTTCAGATCATATAAGGATACAGATGATCATGGATGATGATCTAGTATTCTTCAATGGCATCGCCATCGGAGAGACGGAAGATCCCTCTTACGGCTGCATCGTTGACCCTGTTGTCCTGGTTTCCGCCAAGGACGAGGCCGGAGGCGATCCCCTTTTCATCGGCAAACCGGACAGCGGCCTGCTCTCCGCCGCCGGAAGCGGTGAGGATCATCGGAGCACCGAGCTTGGCCGCCACGACGCCGCCGGAGAGTCCGTCAGGATATTCCCACGCATAGGCAAGGACCGCCGTGTCAGGATCATCGAAGAAGTAGCCCGCGATCATCACGGAGGTCTCGTACCGGCTGGCGCCGGCGAAACGCTCTATGACTGTGCCGATCTCGTTGAGCTGCTCCTCTACCTTGGCGCTTACGGAGCTTTCGGATCCCGCGATGAAGAACTCAGGGGAATCGAACGAAGCAAGATACTGCTTCTGGCTGTCCGTGAGGCTGCCCCCTACAAGAAGCACAGGCATATCCAGAGCCGATACGGACAGGGAATCCGCGAAGTTCCAGGCCGTGCATACCATGAACCTGCCCGAAGTGACGTTCGCTTCTTCCAGGATCAGGATGTTCGTCTCGATGCGGTCCGCTCCTCCGAGTCTTGTGACCCTGTAGGAATCAGGGAGATCGCCGAGCCACGACTGAGGCACGGAGGACTCGGAGCCGAGGACATAGACCGTGCCGGAAGGCTTGAGGTTCTGCCTGATGAACGCGATAACGTTCGCGCTGTTCTTCCCTATCAGAATCACAGGAGCGTCGTTGATGCTTGCCAGGTAGGAACCTGAGAGGGCATCCGGATAGTTGGTTCCGGTCGCCAGGACGACCGCATCCAGCTTGTCCGTCTCCTTCATCTTCAGTACTTCCTTTTTCAGATATGTAGCTATCTTGAGAGAGGTCTCATAACGGTCGGGACCGGCGATACGGATGACGTCAGATGACCATTTGGCAGTCAATGTCAATACTTCCTTGACTTTAGTTGTGAAATCATATGGAACACCGTTCAGATACCAACCTTCAAAGCTATGACCTTCTTTGACAGGCGCTTCCGGTTCTTTAGCCAATTGATTATATCTAACAGATTGTACCTCAGGAACTGGAGTTCCGCCATCCGCATTGAATGTGACATCGAAATATTCATTCTTATCAACCACGATGCCATTCTCGACTTTGATTTCAGGATCGGTTTCAGGATTCTTTGTCAGTATGACATTCTTAGGATCGAGAGTAATGACGAAAGTCTGAGCTTTGCTCGTATCGCCGTCCCAAGCAAATGTGAAGGTCCATGTCTTGGCAGTGCCGCTGTTCAGGATTTCCTCGATTCTCTCAGGAGTTACCAGCATCCATGCTCCCATATATGCTGGATAAGTATCGCCACTATCCTTCGCTTCATTGAAGCTCAGCCAGGTTTTACCGCCATCGACACTGTATTTCGTATTTGCGATATTATCCGCTGTTACTGCCACAGGAGCGGTGAACAATACGCCAAGCCACCAGCCATCCACAGGACGTCCGATACTTTCATCTTTCTCGTGCCAAGCAAGCTCAAATGATTCGAATGTCGCACCTTCCTCCGTCAGTGTTGTTGGTTCAGTATAAGGCGATGTCAAGGTCCATCTTGTCGAAGATATTAGCCTTACATAACCATCAACATACTGTTCGTAGCCGTCCGCTATCAGTGATGCGCCATATTTGTTTGTTCCAAGCGTCGTATCAAAGTACCCGCCCTTGATAAACTTGCAGCTGGCCGTTGTACTCTGTATAGGTCCATAGAACATACCGCCGGTAACTTCCATATGCGTACCATCATCGCCTCTGGCGCTACCGTTCAGCGCACGTCCTTCACCTCTGATGGTACCGCCGGAAATCTTAACAGATGTTGCAGATGACGTAGCCCAGATCGCTGTACCTTCGGTACTGATAACTTCGCCGCCAGTCATCACCAATGTAGCGTTTGTATTAACCAGAACTGTCGTTCCCTGGCCTGTAATGGTAACGTCTTCAATCGTCAACGTGCTGTCTTCGTAGATGCGGACACAATCACTCGTAGTTCCATTCATTGTGAGATTACCGCCTCCAGTCAATACCATCGAGCCGCCACTCACAACTTCGAACAGATGATTTCTAAGATTGCTGGCATTACTGATTGTCTTACCATTGGTATTCAAAGTAACGGATTTATCAACCGAAATCGTTTCACTCAGCTGAGTGTCAGCGAGCACAATGATTGTATCTCCGGCTTCCGCTGCAGCGAACGCATCAGGAAGCGAATAGTAATATGTTGTTACATCATTCTTTGTAATGCTGGCGATTCTGGTCTTGAGTTCATAGAACTCAGAATACGGACCTGTTCCGCCAACTTTCACGAGACCCTTGCCGTTACGTTCGAATCTGTTGCCATTACCCGCATCATCGCTGTAATAGCCGCCATAGAGACCGAAGCTGCTGCCTGTTACGTTGTACACGGATTTGCCGTCGGCGCCAATGATGACACCATCGTTGATCGCTACACCTCCGAAATGACGGTAAATACAGTAATTGTGGCCTTCGAAAGTACCGCCGTTGATGATGACACTGGTTGCGTCGGCAAAAATGACTTTGTCGGCATTCGTTACCACGATCCTACCTGAGTTATCATCACTGGAATCGTTAAAGGTTACTTTGCCTCCTCCCTGAATACGGAAAGCAGCATGATAATCTCCATCTCCGGAACCGGTATATGTCCAAACATGACCATTCAGATCAATGGTTAACTGTTTGTATAAGCCGATCCATCTGCTTTCGCTTTCATCAGCAATCAACTGAACTGTCTGACCAGAAGGCGCTGCATCACACGCTTCTTTTAATGAGCGGTAATAGGTATGATTTGTGGTATTGTATGCATGAGCCTCTACCCATTTCGCTTTCAGATCCAGATTGCTTGTTACAGCGGAATCGAAATCATACAATTCATCACCTGCATACCAGCCATCGAAAGCATAATGTTCCTTGGTCGGATTTTTAGGTTTCGTTGCCTTCTCTCCTTTATAAACCGTCTGGGAATCGATGGTTGCCGGAGTACCGCCATTCGTATCAAATGTTACAGTAAGCGGTAACTTAACCTCATAGATCTCATCATCAACCTTGACCCACACATATCCTACAGGCAATGTTCGTTCATTGCTTGTCGACTGGATGTGCCTGTCGGATGTATGGCCTGTTCCGGTCTTTTCATCAACGAAGACTTCAGTGCCGGAAGAGGCATTTAACGTTGCGTTACCGATCAGG
>JAEEGL010137639.1_pt1 | contig 19141 bp, 31 predicted proteins | sample 9134231 | NCBI WGS metagenome assembly JAEEGL01 (sample SAMN16246548, study PRJNA631951) | gut metagenome | biome: gut microbiome; feature: rumen; material: fiber-attached | host: Bos | place: Iran: Karaj | collected 2018-10 | reverse complement strand
CTTTTTGTGCAGCACTTCTTCAAGGCTTTTGATGAAAGCCCGGTTGCACACGCTTTTGTCGTTTGGGTTGAGTCCGCTTGCGAATTGCAGAAGCGTGACATGTTGCGGGAGCGGTTTGGCTGGCGTTGTGATTTCGAGCACGACGGCGTTTGTTCCGTAAGTGCCTATCAGCCTTTCGAGTTCTGATTTGAATTTCGATGGTGTCATGGTGGTTGTTATTTGTGGTTGTTTCTGTTGTCGGCAAACTTAGCCATGTTGTCGGCCAGGCGTTGCCTGTATTGTTCGGCGTATTCCTCAGTTGCGTCTTTCGGGTCAACATAGATGACCGTGTGCTTGTCAATGCGCAGCATCACCTTCTTTCCTTTTTTCTTCGTGCCTTTGATTTGCCTGACATGGTTGTTGTAGTGTTCCTGATGGTAGGGTAGGGACTGCGCCAACTTTGACTCCTCGCCTTTGTAGGCGAACAGCCACCGTTTCTTGGCAGGTTTCTGTTGCCTCAGTGCGATGAGGATGGTGGTGTTGGATATGTCGAGCGAGCGGGCGGCGAGGCTGACGCTTCTATAGTTCGACCATCTTTCCGTTTCGAGGTCATAGACGACGACGGGATTGCTGTAGGAGGTCTTCTTTGGCGGTTTGTGGTTTCCGTATCTCATTTCTTTTCCTGTTTGCGTTCAGATAGAGGTTTGTAATGCTCAAGGTAATCGTCGATTTGCCGCTGCAATTCGCGTTGGCGGAGGAAATACACCTTGCGCTGCAACTCAAAGAGGAGGCTGTCTTGGCTTTCGACCTTGCTGCGAAGTTTGCGGTTGTCGTTCTCAAGCCTGTCGAGCCGTTCTTCTATCGTCTCAAAGAACCCTGCCATTAGTCAATTCGTTCGAAAGAATAGGCAATCGCCCAAGGATTTATGTTCCACATACCAATGCGCGATACTCTATCTATAAGATGGGCAAAGGCAAATCTCGCCTCACAAAAATACTTCATGTTATCATGGTCGTGTTTGTAGGGCTTCACATAGGGAGGCCAAGGCGAATATGGGTCAAATTCATGGAACAAAGGCGGTTTGTCATACTTGAAGATACCTTCACGCATTGCATCCTCGTTGCTAATATCCTGCAACCTCTCAATCTTGAGGGATGTCATTTGGATATGGTGAGGCATCCATTCAGCCTTGACAAACATCTTGTTGTAGCACCCCTTCTCATATTTGATGCACTCCAGCGGGAATGTTGGGTCGGCTTTTGCCAATGCTTCATAGAAAGCGGAACAGTTGCATAGGTCATTATACTTTTGCGCCACGGCCACAATCTCGCCGACTTTGTATTGGGCATAGCGGTCTATGATTACACTTTCCCGTAAATCCCAATCAAAGGCATTATCAAGGTAATCCTTATCAGCATCCGTCAAAGGGATTATCCTTCGTGTCATGGTCTTATCACCATTCAGCACGGCAGCGGTAAGGCCGAACCTGTCATTGAACATAATCTTCTTCATGGCATTGTGTTTATAGTGAAATCGTGTATTTCTTTCCTTTCAAAAATGGAAGCCTTTTTTCGACCTCTGAGGCGATTTCTTGCTCGGTTATAGGGAAAATACCCCCCCCCCATAGGTTTCTCACGCGCAGGGTGCCGTAGAATCGCTCTCCGAGGAAAATATCAAGCGTTAGGTACTTCATAGGTCAAGTTTAAGTTGCATTTGTTCGTTCTTTATTCTCTCGCACGCTTTGTCGAAGTATTCCTTGCTCAACTCGAAGCCGATGTAATGCCTGTTCTCCTTGACGGCGGCCACGGCTGTGGTGCCGCTGCCGATGCAGTTGTCAAGCACGGTCTCGCCTTCGTTGGTGTAGGTTCGGATGAGGTAGCGGAGCAGGTTCACGGGCTTCTGTGTCGGATGAAACTGGCCTTCGTTGCAATGCACCGCATTGATACGGATGATTGAGCGAGGATGCTTTTTGTCCTCGTAGGTCGGGTTGATGCGGCCTACCTTGCCGTAGCATGAGTTTTTCTCGACATGCTCGCCGTGCCCCTGCGGATGGTTGGGTTCGCGCCCGTTCAAGTCCTCCATCTGCGGGGTGTAGGTCGGCAGCGACTTATAGAACACGCAGATGTCTTCGTGATAGCGTAGCGGCATACGGTTGGCATTGAGGAAGCCAGTGGCTCGAACCTTGTCCCAAACGAGGTTGTATCGCCACAGCTTCGGCTGTGATATCATCAGTTTTGCCGTGAACATGCCTTGGGCAAAGAGGACGATTGCACCGTTGTCCTTGATGATACGGCGATACTGCTCCCACATCGGTTCAAGCGGGATGATGGAGTCCCATGAGCCACCTTCGCTTTGCTTGTTCAGGACACCATACGGAAGGTCGCAGATGATTGCATCCACACTCCCGTCAGGGATGCGCTTCATGCCTTCAAGACAATCCTCGTTGTAAATGGTGTCCAGTTCTATCATGGCTCATGTCTGTTTTTCTGTCAGGTGAACATGATCAGGCAGCCGACAACGGCCAAGCCTATCAGAATGGCGATAAATAGCCACAGGCATCCGCCGAACTCGCGTCCGTATTCGTCGCTCATCATTTGCTGCTTTGTGTCTTTTTCTTCGTTGTTCATGGTTATTCAAATGCTTCGTGGTTGAATGGTATCGGCCTCTCTGACCATCTTGCCTTCAGGCGTTTGGCAGCTTCGAGCATGGCTTCTTTTTCGTCGCCAACACGACGGTTGGCGTATTGTGTGATGATTTCCGCAAGGCGCTCACTTGTGCAGTTGTGAAAGTCGTCCTCGTATTTGGGTTTTTCGTTGTTCATGCTAATTGCTTTTGTTTATTTAGTTCTTCAAGTATTTCCTCAACCACGGGAGCGTTGTCCTCGTTCTCCCATTCCTTCGCCACGTTCCAACTGATTGACTTTCTCGGAGTCCAGTTATCAACCTTCATGGAGTGGTGCGACAGCTTTCCTTCGGTGGGTTTCAATCCTTTTTCGTGCAGCTCGCAAAGACCGTCGTGGAAGAAAGTACACCATTCGCCGTCGTTGAGGGGTTGTATCATCACCACAGGATGGTCAGTGCAACCCATGACCATTCCAGCCCACCATTCGGTGGGAGCAAGACGGTCGGCATACCCGGCCTTGATGAGCCGAAGGATGTCCTGCGGTGTGCCGAGACAGTTGGTGTGGCATTGCTGCTGACACAGTTTGCACTTGCATTGTATCGGCTTGCGGCCCGTCCTGCGGATGATGCGTTGCATCTGGCTTTCTCCTGTCAGTGTGTTCATGGCTTTTTGCTTACTTCGTAGGGTTGTTTGTCACGCTCTTTGATCTCGGCAAATGTTGCGTCTAATTCTGGGTTGTTGTAGCGCACATGGAACCCGTTGCAGGTCTTGTCGAGTTGCAGCGACTTGCTGAGCCACGCCGTGGTCACGCCAATGGCTTTGGCGGCCTTCGCTGTAGAACTGAAAGTCACCCAGCCATTTTCCATCAACACATCGACTGGCTTTGGGGTTGTCGGTCCTTTCTTGGCTTGATTAGCGTCTGTTTCTTGACTTTCGTCCCCATCTTCAACTATGGGATGAGACACCGGCTTTTCAATGACAGGTTTCTCCATCACAAGTACATCTGCTATCTTCGACAATGGTAATCTCTGGCTGACTCCAAGTCTTTCAAAGAAGTCGTTAAGCACCAATTCCATTTCTTTCGGGTTGTCAATGGCCCAGCGTTCCGTTGATAGCACGAGATAATATCATTGCTCGCCTTTCATCACTCTCTCTTCGTTGCCGTTGTCGTATGGGACGGCTTCAACGGTGAGGAACTGCCATGCCTGTGTATCGTCGTTGCAGTCTGGCTTTTGGGTGTAGCGTACTGTCATGTTTGCTATTCCGATATTCTCGCTGTGTTCGTCGAGAATCGCCGTTGGGATTATCTTCTGGCTCATTTTTTCTTGGTGTTTTTGGTCGCTTCCTTGAAGGTTTTCTTCAGCGCATCGTATGGCGTTGATAGGTTCTGCTCAAGAAGCTCTATGAATTTTTCCCTGCCGAGTTTCTTGTAGAATGGAACAAATTCCTCAGCCACGAGGTCTGCCGGTTTTCCTGGTGGAATAAGCCATTGTCTTCCGTCCTTTTCTTGCAGTGCAGAGAGTTCGAACAATGTCATTCCCGTCTCGTCGACGACAACATATTCCGTGTCGCGCCATCTGATTCCGCCATAACGACCTGCGATGGAAAGCTGTGAGTTTTTCCAGTTTTCCTCTGTCATAAGGATTGGCTTGGATTCTCTCATGCCTGGCCTCCTTCCTCTATGTCCTTGTGGGCAATACAGAAATCGACAGGAATCATCACGTTGCAACTGATGGTCTTTGCGCACAGCGTCTTGACTTCGTATGGCTCATAGTTTTCTCTTTTTGCGCGGCTGATTGCAATATGGTTTTCGATGATTTCTTTCGCGGTCTCTACGGAATCGGCATAGCAGATGTAGTCGGTCGGTTCAGGCTTTTCTTCATTGTCTTCAATAAAACCATTGGCTGGTTTCTCTTCTTCGAGCACGGAAATGATATACCAACTGCTGTTTGGCTTTTCGGGTTTCTCCTGCGTGTCGCGCTCGATGACGACATTGGCGGAGAACAATGAGATTCCAGTAATGGCAAATCCACCATTGTAGTTCAGTTCGATATAGTCACTGACGATTTCGTAGGCTTTGATCACGCTCGGCGCACGGAGTAACATATTGAGTTTCGTGTTGCATCCAGTGGCTTTGGCCTGCCATAGCCTCCACGATGTGCCGAAAACATATCCAGTTCTTTGCTGGTCGCTGAGGGTAGCTTCCTTCAAGTCGCCGCTTTGGAAGTGGAAAAGCAATGCCGAGAAGTCGTCAGGTGAAAGGCGACGGCCTCTTTCGTAGAGCCATTCGTTTCGTTCGACGGTCACGGTTTCGCCCGTGGTTTCGTCAATGAAATCTTCGTTGAAAGAGCGCAGGATTGTATTTGCGGTAAAGCAAAACCTTTTGCGGTCAAGTTGTTCAAGTTCCTCGGCGTTTGTCACCGTTACGATGTGTTCGTCTTTCTTTGTAAGCATGGTATTGGGGTTTTAATGTGTTGTGTTCTTTTTGTTTTCGTTCTCGATACATTCTTCAAGGTTGCGGCGCATGGCCTTCAGTTCCTCGCGTTTTTCCTTGGGTGTGCCATGATAGCCCATAAACCATGATTGAAGGTTGATGTAGTCGAGGCCGATATAGGATGCGTCGCTGTTGTAGTCGGTCCATTCCAGCACTTCATCCCATGTGATTTTCTTGTCGACGCAAAGGGTGATTTCTGGCATTCCGAAGCACATGTCCTCGAAATCGACAAGGCCGCCTGGCTCACAGCCTACCCACATCTTGTTGCCCTTGTTGTCATAGTCAAGCCCATACTGCTCGCAAAACGCTTTAAGGTAGTCGTTGCAAGCGTTGTCGTAATTAAATCTCAATGCTGTTGGTGTCATGATTCGCGTCATTTGTTGTTGATGATAAGTTGCTGGAGTTCCTTGTTCGAGTATTTTGTGACCGCTTCGACACGAGCCTGATAGCCACCGGTCTTCGGAGGCTGGATTCCGATTTTCTTCAGGAATGCGTCGAACTGTTTCTTGGTCGGGAAATGGGTGTGGATGATGTGTTCTCTTGGTGTCATGGTATTGTGTTTTTATGCTTTCAGGTAAGTTTCGTTTACGAAATCGCAGGCCACGTTAAAGCCTTTCTCAACTCCTTTAAGGAATACATCGAGGTGAGGCTGGTCCTTGTACACCGTCTTGGTGCGCCTCAATGTGTGTTCAAGTGTCGTTTTTCTGCTCTCTGGGTCGAATATCTCGAAACCGGCGAAAGCCTCGCGTTTCAGCTCTTCCGGGTCGTTGATATTCTCCTTCATCTGCCTCTCAATCTCCTTCACCACGGCTTTGTAGCCTTCTTGGAGGAAGAACTGGTTTTGCTTGATTGCAGTTTCAATCTGGGTAGTAGCGAGGATGGTGGTGTCGGCCACGGTTCCCATTCCGCCCTCGATATGCAGTGCGTATTCCTTGTCGAATTCTTCGAGCGCCTTGCTTGCGAGTTTCGACTTGTGCTTGAGCATTCCTATCATCATTCCTTCGTAGCCTTGCAGCAGGTGGTCGACATCCTCGTGCAGTTCGTTGGCGTAGGAGAGGAGGACATAGATGGCGCACATCTTCATCCGGGCCTCATTGAAGTCGTCGGACTTGAAGAACTTGAACAAGTTCTTCTTTTTGTGGTATTGTTGTACTTCGCTCATAAGTTATTGGGTTAATGTTTGTAGAATTGCATTACCGTTTCCATAGCTTTCGCGTAGTCCGTCTTGACGAACACGAAAGGGATATCGCCGTGACACTCTTCACACATCCCGCAGTAATTTGGCTCCACGGCGCAGATCTTGCATTGCGGGTCGTCGTCACTCGGCAGGAAGTCGGACGGCTTGCCGTTGTATTCCACGGCCATGTAGGACTTGCCGAAATATTCTTTTGTGTCGTTGATGCTCATTGTCTGAAGGAATTTGAGTTGAACGGAATGGTGGCGAACATTTCAGAGAACCGGTCGGACACCCGGCTTCCGTAGCGTTCGTAGATTTCCTTGGCACCCATATTGGTGGAGATAATCGTGCAGAGCTGCCTGTCGTATCTTTCGCAAAGCAGGTCAATCAGAGGCTCGCTGACATTGCCGTATATCTTCGTCTCGGTGCTTTCCACTCCAAGTTCGTCGATGGCCAGCAACGCCACTTTGTTCATCAGGTCGTAGCGGCTGTTCTGCTCGTTTCTGAAGGTGTATTCCGTGATGATCTGTTTCGCCTTGACGATGCTGATGGGATTGGGGACGTCAAGCACGGTTTCTGAAATGCCTCTTTCGTCCACTTCTCTTTTGCAGACCTTGTTGATGGTGGCGCAGATGGCTCTCAGCAGGGTGGTCTTTCCGGTTCCGACATTGCCAAAGAGCAGGAGTCCCGGCCTTTTCATCGGGTCGCAAAGCCATATTGAAACCCTTTTGATGTTCTCCATCAGTTCGTCGGTGGCGTTCCTGTATTTTTCGGGTGGAAGGCGTTTCAACACCTCCGCTTTGTAGTTCGCTCCAATGACCTTCATGAGTTGTTCTGCCTTGTATGGCATGAAGAACCGTTTCGGTGGCTTCGCGTTGTCGTTTTTCTTTGTGATGAAAGCAGCCAGTGCCTCCAAGTCCAAGTTATTAATCGTGTCCATGTCTTATGATTTGTAGGTAAATTCGCTTCCTATCGACCTGTCGCCTTTATAGCCCGATCCCTGTCTTGTTTCGGTTCCGCGTTTTCTGGCATGTGACAGCCATAGGGTAAGTGTCGCGTAGTGGTTGATGCTTTGGACCGAGCCGTCGGCCAGCTTGCATGAAAGGCTCTCGATTACTTCTTCAAGGGCGTCTTTCGAGTGGTTCATTTCAAGTGTCCTGTATTCGCTCGGCTTTAACTGTACATTCTTGAAGCTGCCGTAGATCTCGTAGCCGACTTTTGAGGGTTGCTGTAGCGGAGGTATGTTGCTGTCTTCCCTTGGTGTTTCTTGGGTTGCTGGAACTTCTTCCGGCACTTCTGTAGTTTCTTGGCCCTTTGATTTCTCGTCGCCTTTCTTCTGGTATTTGTCGAATTGGATGATGGTGATTTTCGTGAAGGTGTGAGTGGCTTCCTTTTTGATTTCTCCGCTTCCTTCCAGCTTTGCCAATGCCTTCTTGACTGTCATTGGTGCGAGGCCAGTGGATTCCGAAATCTTCGCGATGCTTGTCACCAGTTCTCCTTTCTTGACCATTACTCCTTTATGCCATCCTTCCTTGGAGTTTGCGGATAATAGAATGTCAATGAAGACAAGCATGACTGTCGGCTCCTGGTAATGCTGCCATTCCTTGATTTTCTCATATAGCTTTATCCACCGCTCCATGATTATATCGTCAAGTCGATTTCAAATCCGTTTCTCGCAATGTAGGTCGGTAGCCCCGTGGCGCGTTCAATCTCTTCCTTGAACTCGTTGCCGTTTGAATTGTCATTCGACAGGTGGATGAGGATGATCTCGCTGGTTTTCGACAGGTCGTTGGCCGCAAGTATGCCCTTGGTCGTTTCAAGCTCCATGTGGCTGCCCAACAGCCTTTCACGCATGGCGGCGGGTGTGTAGCCGTGCTCGATGTTGTAGTCAAGTACCTTGTCGGAGTAATTCGCTTCAAGCATGATGTGGTTGAGACCGTTGAACCTGTACTCCAGCATCATCGTGTCTGTAACAAACAGCAGCTTGCCCATTTCCGGGTGCTCTACAATGAAGCCGAGGCACGGAACATCGTGGTTCACTGGGAAGGCGTAGACCTTATAGTTTCCCACTTTGTAGCCGTGCATCGGCTCGATGGTGCGGCAGAAGTGATGGTGGAACACTCCGTGGGCTTCAAACACGTCTTCAAGTGCGAAGACACGGACACCACTGTCTGCCAGGTTCTTGACGGAAGCAGCATGATCTGAATGTCTATGGCTAATGAAACAGCCTACAATGCCGGATATTTTGAATCCGAGTCCCTTCTTGATTTCCTTGAACGAGACTCCCGCTTCGAGAACGAGAACCCCGTCAGAGGCGCAGAAAAGGTAGCAGTTGCCGCTGCTTGACGAACCGAGACATTTCAAAATCATGCTGCATTCCTCCTGTAGTTAGTAGCCTGGCCCTTCCTCTCCGCCATTGTTGAACAGGGTGCCGTCCTGCTGTGCGGAGCCTTCTGGAGCGGCTGGTGCTTCGGGCTGAGGCTGTTTGACCTCGCCAGTCTCTTTGTCAACCTCTTCGTAGTTGGCTTCCTCGGTCTCGATGACCTGCACGTTGCCACGATCCTCGATGGTGTCGTCACGGTCGGCCAAAGCGGTGTCGCCTTCGTTGTCGTTGGCGATGGCTTGCTGCATTTCGATTGAGAGGTAGCCGTACTGCGAAAGGAGTCGTCTCAACACCGTCTTTTTGGCCATTGCCGTAAAGTCGCCCAGCCAGCCTACCACACCAGCTTTCGGTTCTTCGTTTGCGAGTTTGATAAGGGTTGCAGGAGTGACTTTCTGGTTGAACTTGAGTGACGGGGAGAAGCGTTTGGCATACTTCGCCATATCGTCGACGGTCATGTAGAGGGTCTTTTCGAAGCCGTTCAGCAGCTTGAAATAGGCGAAGTATCCGACGATTTTGTCGGACTGGCGCTCACCGCCGAAGTCGATGGTTCCTGTGAGTTTGTCGGTCTTGCGCAGTTCGCCCTCGTAGACGACATCGGCGTTGATGTTCTGGTATTGGCCCGTTCTTTGGGCCAACTGCATCAATCCTTTGTAGCCGATGATGAACGATGGCGTTGGAACCTTTTCGCCGTTTTCACCCTTGTTGTTGAAAACGATGATGTAGGCTTGGCCCAGCGCCTTGTTCAAAGGCAGGTTCATCGTTGCGGCTCTCAGGGCCTCGGCGATGACCGCTTGGGGCTTGCAGGTTTGGAGCTGCTTGTCGCCGGTGTAGAGGTCAATCAAACTCGCGACAAAAGCATCCTTGTGGTTGCCGAGTGCGTTACGGAACTGTTGCTGTACGCTGTCGGCGTTAATCATGGTCTTCAGCATGTCAACAGGTCTTGCTTGCTTCTGGGCCACGGCTTGGGTTTGGGGTTGTTGTTGTGGTGCTGCCATAGTTGTTCGCTTTATTGTTCAACAATTTCCCAATCCTCACAAAGCATGTCGGTCTGCGAAGCCAGCCAACCGGTGAGGACCTTGTTGTCGGCGGTTTTCATGCAAATGGTGCCCAATGCCTCGGTCTCACCGCCGTTGGAATCAACGATGGATTTGAGAACGGGGTCTTTGCACCATTCCGACTTGATGGTGGTAGCCGGTTTCAGCCAAAGGAACATGCCTTTGCCGTTCCAGCCTTTTCTTGTCACTTTTTTGCCTTCTTTCAAGGCTTCAATTGCTTGTCCGAAATTCATTTTTTTGGAGTTTAAGAGTTTATGAAATAGTGAGTTGGTTGTCTTTCGTTACCATCAGCCTCACGAGTTGGCTGTTGGTCGGGATGAGGTCGTTGATGCTCTCGGCCTGGTCGATGAAGATCGGGGCAGAAACACCGATGTGCTTGCTGATGGCATTGATGATGTCAAGGCCCGCATTGACTCTCATGGCTTGGTTCAAGCCGTCGTTGTAAGGCACTCCGTTGACGGTGGCCACGCAGGTCTCGACCTCGGCACCATTCACTTGGGTGTCGAACATCTTGAACTTGACCAGTTGGAACAGACCGTTCACGCGGTCGCCGATGAGTGATGATTTGCGCTTGCTGAACTCTTGCATGGTGAACTCAATGCCTTCAAGTTCAGAAATGCTGTCGTTGAGGGTCTTGAACTGCGTTTCCAGTTCGGCGATGCGCTCGTTGCCCTTGGAGATTTCATCGCGCTTGCCCAATCTGATTTTCAGGTCGGTGATGGCTTTGTTGAGTTCTGCCTTGCGTTGTTGCAGTTCAGAGGTGTCGGGCTTTTCTGCGGGCTTGCCGAGGTCGGCTTCCAGTTGCTTGATTTTGGCCTCAATCTGCTTCAGTTCCTCATCTTCGGCTATGGCTTGTGTCGTGTCAGGTTCCTTGACCTCATCCGTCTTCTCAGCCTTCAGTTTCTCGATTTCGTCGCGTAGCGCCTTAATCTCGTTTTCAAGGCCGCTGATTTTCTCGTTGGCAGCCTTGATTTCGTCGGAAACCTTCTTGCCTTCATCGGTGTTCGCTTTGAGGTCGGCGGCTTTCTTCTGGTTGAAGTTGCCTTCAAGCTCGGCCTGTTTCTTCTCGATGTCCTCGATGTCGAACTGACGCTTGCAGGTGGGGCATACGAACTCGTTCGGGTCGAACTGGATTTGACGTGCCTTGATTTCGCCCCATTGTGTGCGTAGTTCCGCTATTCTCTTTTGTCGTTCTTCAAGATGCTCTCGCAAGGACTTCAGCGTGCCGAGTTTGGTTTCAAGGTCGTATTCCTTCGTCTTGATCAGGTTCTTGCGTTCGTTCTGCGCTTGCAGTTCCTCGTAGTATTTCTTGCTGGCAGCCGACTTGATGTCGGAGATACGCTTCTGCTTTTTGGCTTCCTGGACCGAAATCTCTCCTGCGATTCCTTGGCGCTTCTTGTTGAATTCCTCATATCCAGCCATGATGTCGGACTGCTGCTTCTCGATGGAGGCGACTTCTTTCTCTTTCTCGCCAATCTCGGTCTCGATGGCGTTCCAGTCCTCGTCTTGGGGAATTGAGCGTTTGCGCTCGTCGATGCGTGGCGGTATGCCTTCGGCCTCCTCTTTCAGGTTCTTCTTCTTGTTGGAGATTTCGCGCTTGTACTCGTCCATCGTCTTTCCTTTGAGCTTCGCCAACAGTTCCACAAACTCCGGTTTGCCAGCGGCGACGTCCTCGTCGGTAATCTGTCCGGCCATTTCGAGTAACTTGCGGCGTTGCTCGTCGGGCTTGCGGGAAGGGAAGTAGGAGGGGTTGGTGAGGTACTTGAAGTTCTCCTCGCTGACAATGGCGTTGATTTTCTCGGCCCACTCGCTGGTGTTGCAAGGCACGTCGTTGTAGAGGCGTTCCTCCTCATGCCCGGCGAACTTCGGCTCGGACTCGCCACGAGTGCGGCGCCAGATCTCGTTGTAGCGGCGGCAGAGTTTCACCTCCTCGCCGTTGATGGACAGGATGGCCGTCACCTCATGGGGGAGTTTTTCGATGGCCTTGCCGTTCTCGTCCAGGGTCTTGATGTTGAACTGCTTGCGGTCGAGTGTGTCCTTGCCGAACAGGAGCCAGACAAAGGAGTCCATGACCGTTGTCTTTCCGCTTCCGTTGCGACCGCTGATGGTGGTCACGTCGTTGTTGAAGTTGATTTCAAGGTTGCGGATGCCTTTGAAATTCAAGAGGCTCAATTTGATTAGTCTGATGTCTTTCATGTTGTATATATTGGCGTGTGTTACTGTTGTTCTTTCTCTTTGAGGAAGTCGTCCTTCGGCTCGTATTTGTCTTTCAACCTCGCCAGTTCTGTGGTCAGCTTGTTGATGCTCTTCTGCATGGTGTCAGTTTTCTTCTTGTGTTTGCGGCGCTCCTCGTCGATGATGTTGCGCTTGGCGAGGTTTTCGGATTGCAGTTTCTCGTTCTCTTTTCTCAGAGCCTCAATGTCTTGGGTGAGTTTTTCATTGTCGGCTTCGAGGTTTTGGTTTTCAAATTCAGCGTCGCTTTTTTCCTGTTTCAGCCTGGCGGATTCCTGCCGTTCCTTTTCCAGTAGCTGCTGGTAGTGGTCGCGCTCGTTGATGATCTTCTTGCGCGACTTCCAATTCTTGAACAATTTCATTTCGTTGTGTTTTAGAAATCTGCACTATTGCATTGCGGAGACAGGGGGATTCGAACCTCCGGGACCCTTTTCAAGGCCCAACTCCTTAGCAGGGAGCCGCTTTCGACCACTCAGCCATGTCTCCGTGTTGCCTTCTTTGGGCTTCTCAGGTTATCTCCATAATGTGGAAACCCGCAGAAGGCTTTGATGTCAGTATTTGGATTTTGAGACGACGACCATTCGGTTCAGTGATGAACCGTCGCCGTATTGCGAGGTCTCTCCGTTGGCCATCGGAATAAGTCTGTCTTTGTTCACGCCATAGGCGATAAGCATCTGATAAACTGCATAGGCGCGGTCGCCACTCAACTTTTGATTATTGTATGAGTTACCGTCAGGAGAACTGTAACCCTCGACCTTGAAATTCCCATCGGTGGCGTTGATGTATGTTGCAATACGCTCAATCTTTGCTTCCTCGATTGGAGTAATCTCTGCACTCGCATAATCGAAAAAAATCGGCATCAGCTCGCCCGTGGCGCAGTTCTCCGTCACCTGTTGAACCTCGTCTTGGCAACTATTCAGCTTTGATGTAGCCAACTCTAAGGCTGTAGTTGATCTTTCGAGCAAGTCTTGAAGCCTTGCGTTGTCCTCGTCCCTTTTCTTCGCTTCCGATTTGAGCAACTGGTTTTCTTGTTTCAAATCGCCATAGGTTGATCTCATGTTATTGTCTATGTCGATGTTCTGCCTGTCGCGTTCAGTGATTCCGAGACTGGCCAAATACCCAACCCTAACACTCGCGTTGCTTTGCCATTCGTTGCCGCTGTTCACGCGGTCTATTGTTGCCTCTGTGTAAAACGAACCGCCGCCCACCTTGAACTGTAAGCCGATTCCACCATCCATCGCGAGGCCAAACCTGCTTTCCGATGAAGGGTTGAATGCAGCGCCGTAATCTGCGAAAAGGTAGAACGGCAGCAGGTCGAAAGACGCGCCAACCATTCCTTTTCCGTATCTGTCAAAGCCGTTGTTAAGGAAGCCGTTCACCTCGGCGACAGCACGGATGCGCCAGTAGTCGCCGATGCGTTTCGTCATTCGCAGATCAACGCCGAAGTTCTTGTAGTGTTCCGGCTTAAGACTGTAGGAGTATATGCCAGAAACACCGATTTCGAGGTTTGACCACAAACTGTATTTGTGACCGTTGTCATACTTGTAAGGCTTCTGGGCCGTACCTGTCAAGGTAAGTACGAGCATCGCAATCAGTGTAAAGGCGAGCCTCATTCCTTTACTGCGTAGAAAATTTCTTTTCATTTTGTTGTGTGTTTTAATTGTCTGCTTTATAGCATTTTGTGTTTGATTCTATCAGAAAGGCAAATCTTCTGGGTTGACTGGCGGCGGTGGGTAAAAGTCTTGTTCCTCGGCAACGGGCTGTGCCGGTTGCTGCTGTTTGCCCTGGTCGCTGTCCTTGAAGTTGCCGAGGTAGTAGTTGACACCTTCAATTTGCTCGTCTTTCTTGCATTTCACCTTGAGGGTTGCCGTGTTGCCGATTTTGTCGGGCTGTTGAAGGCTGAACATGCTGACATCAATGAGCATGTGTTCAATACCGTCCTTAAACTTCACATGTTTCACCAATTCTGGGTGCCTTCTGGCTATGATGCCAGCTCTGGTCAGGTCTAATTGTCCGTTGTAGTTCATTAAGGTTGTGTTTATGCGGTTTTTCGTTTTCTGTTCGATGCTGTTCTTCCGTCGAGGATGGCCAGCACTTCGCTTTCCTTGTACCGAGGCTTGCCACCGATGTAGATTTTCTTCAAGTAGCCTTCCTCGTTCCAGTGCCAAAGCGTGGACTTGTCGACATCGAGCATTGCGCACACTTTGGCTATGGTGAGCATTTTCTCTTCTTTCGGCTTCTCGAAATGCTTCTCTATGGCCGTTTCAACAATTTCAGTTAGTAGAGGCTTGAGTAAGTTAAGGTCCACAATGGCCAACCCGTTTTTTAATAGATCGTCAGGCATGGTTTATGTTTTTAGGTTTTTGATAGGGGAGTCACCACGACATTGTAGTCGCCTTTTGGCGTTCCTGCCAACTTGAAAACAATGTCGCCGTCATTGTCCCATCTGAAGCAGAAGCCGTTGCAGTATCTTCTTCCGAATGAAGGATTGCAGTCGCATTGTTCCAGACAAGGCTTCCTGCGGTCTCTCTCCACGGCGATTAACAGACCGTCAGATGATTCTGCGTATTCGCCAGGGTGAATCTCGTTCCTTTGTATATAGTTTTTCATTTTTGCTCGGTTTTACGCATGGCAGAATTGTTTGGTAGCTGCTTGGGCAGGCATTTCGGTCTCGTAGAGGTCGAGCATATCCTTGGCGGCGGCGGTGAACTCTTCAACCGCCTGCGGCAGGTCCTTCACATCGGTGCGCTTGCTCAGTGCTTCCACGGCTCCCCACATGTTTCTCACGGAAGCCCGCCGTCCTTCCATCGGGTCGAAGATGATTGTCTTCTCTCCGAACTTGGCCTCGACGCGGTAGATCAGCCTTGGGACGTGGGTGCTGTTCACCTTGACAGCGAACACCACAGGTTCGGCCTTGATGACCACATAGCCATCGCCGTTGCGCATTGGGATCATGTCGACGTCGTAGAGCCTGTTGAGGAGTGTGAAGGGAATCAGCTTCTTGTCGAGCACGCAGACCTTCTTCGGGAAGGCGCTATCCTGCCTGACACCACGCCACATCCCGGTCTTGGGGTTCCGTGACACGAACCCGACGGTAAAACCGGTGCTTGCGGACTTTATGAACTTCATCTTTGTCCGCACTATGAGGGCATTGTTGGCGTTGGAATCTTCCATTATTAGGGGAGCTTTTTGACGGTGCAAAGTTAGGTCAAAAGAATTGAAATTCGATTGATTTTATTGATTTAATTTGTTGATAATCAACGATATAGTGTTAAGATAACAATATAAAAAGAAATCGCCTCAACACTATGAAAAACAATGTGTTGAGGCGGTTAATAGGTTTGTGCTAATATGTTAAGAAAAAAAAGTGTTTTTTGTGGCTTTTCGTGGGGGTAAAACAAAAAAGTGGGGCCGCTTGGTCTGCGGCCCCACTATAGGGTTGTTATTTCATCTTTCTCCATCCTCCTTCATTCGGATCGTTGAAATAAATATGGCATCCTCGTCCGTTTCCAACAGCAACGGTTCGGAAACATAGCAGAAGAGATGCTATTGACACCATCGCTGTGATGGCTCCGCATATATTGGCATCCCAGAAATCTCCATGCCAATGTATGGCAAATACAGCCAAAGATGCTAACGCACTGGTGAGGAAAAATGCTGTGTACACCCACCAGAATTTCACCCCAGACATACTGTCCGGGTCGCTGTGGAATGCTGCTAAAGAGGTAAACAAGGTGAACATCGGTATCGCCCACCATTCTTCGGCAGCAAACAATCCTATGCTTTCGTTTCTACAAAACAAGAACACCCAAAGTGTTACTGCTATACACATGAATAGAATGGCCATGATTCTCGCAACACCAAGCCGAGGGATGAAGAAAGTTCCATTGCTGCCTAATGGTAGTATTCGCCGTTCCCAAAGCCCGGCGTTATCCATTTGTGTCCAGCATTCGTCCTCTGTCATGTTCATCTGCTTTTCTTGGTATGACATGTTGGCAAGTGATTCTTTGCGTTCTTTCTCAACTTCAAGTTTCCGTTTGGATTCCCATACACTGTCTTTGTTATAAATGCGATTCTGGTCAATTCCATGCTGACATAGGAAGTTGACCAATGCCGTTTCAACAGCTTTGTCATCAAGGTTCAGGTCATACCTGCGAGAAATAGTGCGCAAACGGAATTTGCAATTTCTCCACGGTGTGTTGTCATTTAGCCATGAAAGCAGTGTTTTTTCGTCTTCTCGTGTGATCCAGAAGTTCTGTTTCTTGTCGCCATAGACCCACATACCTTTCACTGCGTCGGCAAACTCTTCGGCCATGCCATAGTTGTATTCAACGATATCGGTGATAGGATGGTCTTCCTTGAATGACGATCGGATAAGTTCAGGACTTGTATCTCCAAAAACTTTCTTGGATAAATTGTGCTTGGCCAACTCGAAAAAGCTGTAATTTGGATAGCCTACATACATCGCATAAACCATAAGCCGTTCCATTTCTTCGGATATTCCATTTGAAGTGTCGCCTATTTTCCATGTGTATGTACCAGACTCAGCATGGATTGGCACCTTCTTCATGATTTTCTCCAAATAGATATATTTCCTCTCATCAGCCATAATATAATAGGTGTTTGCGTTACTATTGAAATTCGTATTCAAGTTTTTGTAAATACCGTGAAATGGTTTGACATGTGCGGCTCAATGTAAGCCCTGCCGTCTTCTGCAAGGATTTCAATGCCGTGCTCGGAGTCAAGTGAAACCCGATACCTGTTGTCGGAGGAATCAGCGACCAATACGTTCTTGACATCTATCTCTTTCTTCTCTCCGTCCAATGCAAATACAATCTTCATAGCTCTTGTTTTTAATTGTCCGTCATGTCGTTCAGGATGCTTTCAAATCTCTTTTGCAGCGAGTCGGGGTAGCATAGGCTCTCCGTCTCGATGTTGGCAAAATCCACTTCCTTCGGAACTTCGCTTTTGGTGGGGTGGAAGTCGAAGCGCAGGTTCACCCACACGTCGTGTTCCGAGTTGCCGAGCGTTTCGCAGTCGTCGGCGAAGTAGGACAGCCCTTCGTGGAGGCATCCGTTCTGCATTTCCCATGCCACGGTGAAGTTCTGTGGCGCTTCCGTGCAGGGATGCGGCTCATGCTCGTCACCAAGCATCTTGATTTCCTCGTCGAGCCATTCCGTTGCACGGCTGATTAGTGCTGACAACCCGCACAGCCCTTTGCCCGTGGAGAAGAAATGCGGATGCCCGCACATCATGTTGGTGTTGTAGAGGAAAATGCTGAAGCCGAAGTCGTCGGCCTCGCCCTGGTCTTCCTTCTCGGTGGCGAGGTTGAGGACCGCTTGGTAGAAGTCGTTCAGAATGAAGTCCTTGAACGCCATCCATTGCACAAGTAGCTCGGTGCCTCGCAGGAACGAGCGGTTCGCCTGTTCGCGCAGGGCGGCTTCCTTTTCAAGCTGCCTCTTGGTCTTTTTCTTTTCTTCCATGTGATTATGCTTTTTGACGCTTCAAAATTAGTGAATAATTGAATAGGGTTGAAAAAATAGTGATAAAAAAGTCCAGGGCCGCAATTCACGACGGCCCTGGACGGAAATGATTACTACCCACAGGGTGAAAGAAAGCCCTTGGGTTTATCAAAAAGCGCGGCAAAGATACATCTTTTTTTCTTTCCGCGCCAAATTTGGTCTCTTGCTCACATTGCACACGCACCAAATTTGAACCAAGTTCAAATTCATTGCGTGCGCAATGCTCACCGTTCTCATTCCTTACCAAAGTTTCCAAAATGGAAATCAAACCAAATGTCGGCAAACTGCTTGCCGCAATATTCGGCCAGTTCCTCACTCTTGAAGGCAAGCCGCGACCCGAAGTACGAGTACGAATGCGAAGATGCGTGGGACGCAAGCGCATAGGCGACACCCGCATAGGCGTAACCGTTGTTGCTCGACCGGGCGAGCACACGAACGTATTTCTTTTTCTCGGCACTGAGGCGGTCCCATTCATCCTGCGTGTAGAGCCAGAACCAGGGATACCAGCGGTACTCGTCCTCGGTGAACTGGGGTTCCCAGCCTTCATTGAGTGCCGCCGCGATGATTCGGAGTTTCAGGTAGGAGAGAAGGTCGATGGAGGCATCGTCCATTTCGTTGGAGATAGAGTCAAATTCGCGCACGAACTTGTGGTCTGCGCCAAGCACATTGCAGGCATCCTCGAAGGTCTTGACGCGCTCCTTGATGTCCTGCGGGACGAACAGCTCTTTTCCGAAGAGGGTTTCGAGCATCTTCTTTCCGTTCTCGTCTGCGCCGTTGTAGGCTTTCTTTGCGTTTTCAACGCTGATTTTCAATTCTTCCATAGAATTAGGATTTAATTGTTAGTAAAAAGATTTGTTATGGTTGCGGGCAACCTTTTTTTTCTGCAAGGGCAAGTGCTTTGTTCCTTATTTTCTGCCTGTTTTTGATTGTCATGGCAGCGATGTCGGATGGGCATTTCCTTATGTTGACAATGTTGGTTACTCCGTTGGAGTCGAGACGAACTTCTCCTTTGCCGTAGAAAGCCCCAATGATGCCTATTTCTCCAAGTTGATCGTACACGACTTCTCCAAGTTGGAATCCGTTCATGGACTCGGATTCGGAATGGTTGTCGTCACAGAAGTAATCCTCGTAGTCAGTGAGTACGAGTGATTTGTTTTCGGTGCCTTGCTCGTTGTAAAGTAATACAAGGTAATCCGCGAGGTTTTCCAGAGACCTGTAGGTTTCGTCGACTTTTTCTTTCTCGCCTTTTTTCTCGAAAACATGCCAGGCTTTAGGGAATTTTGAGCCGGTTGTCGGTGGGTACGCGGTTATTTTTGAAGAACCGAATTGGAAGACCCTCGGAGTCTTGTCGTCGCCCCAGAAATCGGCCAGTAATTCCTCGCGGTAGTAGGCCGCGTTTCCGTCAATTTCCCTTCCGTTCTCATCGTAGTTCTTAGTGAGTCCATAGCGGAAGTAGTCGGCGGACTGATACCTGGATCCGTCGGCACGGACTCGCTGTTCGTCATACTTCACGATGTAGGTCTTTTTGCCTTCGTGGATTCCGAAGTGGTCGCCTGTGGCAAGCACTCCGTGGAATTTGCACAATACGCGGTCGCCTGCTGTATTCTTCAATCGCTCGTACTTGTTCTAGTGTCCGGTCCCCCAGTAGAGGATAGAAAAGAGTCGCGGTTTAGCCGG
>JAEEGL015157549.1_pt1 | contig 19143 bp, 17 predicted proteins | sample 9134231 | NCBI WGS metagenome assembly JAEEGL01 (sample SAMN16246548, study PRJNA631951) | gut metagenome | biome: gut microbiome; feature: rumen; material: fiber-attached | host: Bos | place: Iran: Karaj | collected 2018-10 | reverse complement strand
TAAGTCTTGTTCTTATTGTCGAGAAGGCTTATTTCCGCATCAAGATTTATAGCTCTAGAGAAAAGAATCTGCTCGGTATTCGAAAGGAAAGTGAATCTTTCCTTCCAAGTCTTGCCAATAAAATCGCATTCCGCATAGGTTGAAGGATCAAATCCGAATACAACGTGCCAGAAGAGAATATCCCAATACAGTCTGATGGGATGCTCGGATTTAAGATTATCCCTAGTCTTCCTTACAGCTTTCAGGTCAATGAAGCGCAGCATAAAAAAAGTCATAACGAAAACCGCGAAACCGCGCTTTACGCTGCTATGACTTTTATACCATTTTAGAAGCTGCTCTTTCATCTTTATTCAAAAAGCCAAGGGACTAAATGAGCCAGTCTATTCCTAAGATCCTGGGAGTTGAAGAAAAGCATTATCCTAAGCTTATCCTTGAAGCTTCTCTCCTCTATCTTCTGGAAGTTCTTTCTCATATAAACATGGTGTTTGCAGGAAGTAACCGCCTGATGATAATACCGTTTCCAGTACTTTCTGTAAGGCAACCGGAGGATATCGGATACTTCCTCCAGCTCTTTTTTCTGTGCAGCCGCTTCTTCCTCAGTAAGCATCCTTACTCCGGTATCCGACAACTGGTAGAACTTAGGCACTGGATGTAAGATTCCGTTCTCATCTATCGTTATGGATACGAAGAAGGAATTAAATAGCCTCGGATCGTCTATTATCATCGCCATACCGTTATTGAAGCGCTCGGACTGAAAAACGGTATTGCCCAGGCTATAGTAGATATATTTGCCTTTATAGACTTCGTAGCCCTGGAAAATATGCGGATGCCCGCCTATGACTATGTCCGCTCCAGCATCTATGCAGGCTTTGGCTATTCCTCGTTCCTTAGGAGCGGGAATACGTACGTATTCGTACCCCCAGTGAAAGTATGGAATAACTATGCAGCCAGAAGATTTCAGCTCTCTTATCAGCTTTTTCAGCTTGCCTATTCTCTCTACCGCTGTTCCCCATTTATGTTCAGAGTCCGGATTTGCCCAGCGGGTAGCACCGAAAAAGGCTATTTTACGGCCCTGGCATTCGATTATACAGGGTTTTAAAGCTTCAGCGTATGTTTTCCCTACTCCGAACCATTTGAGGCCTTTTTCCTCAATATGGCGTATAGTATCCTCTATCCCCTGGTCAAGATAGTCCGCTATATGATTGTTGGCTAGCGAGACCGCCTGGAAGCCGTCAAGTATTTTTAGAAGTTCCGGCTCAACTTTAAAGTTCACTGAACGCAGAGACCTTTTGGTCTCAGCGCTCGTTACCGGGCATTCCAAATTGGCTACATTGATAGCGCCGGACATTAAAGCCCTGACATCATCGCCGAGCTTATAGTTGTTCTGATCGACCCCTACTAAGCAGAAGTCGCCGAAAACATTTATCCTAATCTCGTTGGAGCTCATTTCTTGGGGCGCAGAAAACTCTCAAAATAATCAGCTTTCCCAATTCCGGTTGAAAATTGGCATCCAGACATTTGGGCGAAACTGTTGGCTTCAACTAGGACTACCGCTTCTTGTGTAACGGAAAGATCCCAGCCTACATAACGAATGCTGGGGAGGCGTTTAGCGAGATCGGTAACCAACAGCTTAGCTTCCTCGTATCTAGGAACAACAAATCCCTTAAAAGCGACTCCGGTATCCGGGTGAGTTTTTACGAATGTGCCGTCTTTGGCGCAGCCGTCAGTAAAAACAGTTCCTGTCTCAGGGTCGACCGAAGCAAGATATCCTCCCGCACCGCTATTGTCAACGGAAATGCCTTTCCTTCCACAACGGACATAAGAGAAAAGGATGTCGACATCTCTCCCATCCCTACTCAAAAGAGTAGCTATCCGGACGGTATTGACACTGTCGGGATTCAAAGAAGCCATTTCAGGACACTGCTTAATTGGATCTTCCAGTACATACGAGCCGATCTTTAGAAGATCGTTGAAAATTTCTTTAAGATCTTTGGAGCCGATCTCTATAAGTCCGGAATTCCTGCCCAGGCTTCCAACTAGCGGTTTAGCAAAAAAGCAAGTCTTGTTTTCGCAGAACTTCTCGAAAGCTGAGAAATCCCATTCACCTCTGATACAGATCATGTCCCTTCGAAAAGCGTCCTTGTAGAGGTCGTAAGTCTTCAGCTTATTGTTGAGCTTATCCCAATCGGTGATATTATTCACAATAGAGCCAAATTTCATCCTTTCGATATCGGAATAAAACTTCAGCCTCTCTTCTTTACTTTTCGTCTCAAAACGGTAAGCTGAGTATTCCCATGGAGCATAACGGTAAAATGTGCACCACTCCCAAATATCCTTTTTGGTCTTCTCTAAATCCTCTGCCCTGCCGGCTTCAATTAGCTCTTTGGCTACTGTAGCTGCAGTTGAGGGGAAATAATGCTTGACGTAGTAATAGAAAAAGAAGAGCACCTCAAAGACAATGTACCCTAGAAAGTGATCTAATTCGCCAGCGCTCTGGTAGCAGCGGCTAAAACTTTGGCGGCATTTTTCAATAAGCTCAAGCATTACTTGTCTTCGGGTTCTATGTTCACAGATTCCTTTATGACATACTGTGGAGCTTTATTGATGCAGATATATACTCGTCCTAGGTATTCTCCCATAAGCCCCAACATAAGCAATATGATTCCATAGGTGAACATATTGACCGTCATAGTTGAACTGTAGCCTTTGGGAAGAGCATGATGATTAAGCCTGTAGATGATGGTGTAAGCGCCGTACAGGAAGCCTAGGAAAGCGTATAAGCAGCCAATAATGGAAGCAAGTCTGAGAGGCTTGACCGAGAAAGCGGTGAGGCCGTTCATCCACATGGCGACAAGCTTCGCAAATGTGAACGTTGACTTGCCTTCTTTTCTCGACCTTTCTTCCATCGGGACGTTGACTATCTTCCTGGTCGTTCTGAGAAGCAGACCGCTGAAATAGGGATAAGGGAGATCGTATTTGATGATTTCGTCTATGACAAACTTCTTCGATACGGAGAAGTTGGAGATCTGAAGATCCTTGGGCTTATTGATCATGGCTTGAGCCATGACAGAATTCAGCCAGCTGCCGAAGTTCTTGAAGGCGCTTTGTTTCTTTTTGGGATACTTGGCGAGGGCTACGTCGTAGCCTTCGCTAAGAGGCTTCATGAGATCGAAAAGTCTATCTACCGGGCATTGTCCGTCGTCGTCTACGGAAACGACATAGTCGCCTGTAGCGAAGTTGAAACCAGCCATCCTAGCAGATGGCTTGTTCATATTCTTGGCAAGCGATATCGCCTTGATCTTCGGATTGCAGCCGGCCAGATCCTTTAAAACGCGCCAGACGTCGTCGGGAGAGCAGTCGTTGACGCAGATTATCTCGTAATCATAGTCGCTTGGCTCGACAGTCTTGATGATCTCGGCGATAACTCCGCCGACGGTCTTTTCGCTGCGGTAGCAGGGTATAACAAAGGAGATCTTCATGTGTTTTTAGTAGAGGCCTTCGAAACGGTTGTTGGCCATTTCCTTTTTATAATCTTCCAGGTAGGCTCGGCAGTCGTACTGCGGTTCGTAGCCCAAGACTCTTTTGGTCTTCTCGATATCCATCCAGTAGTTGGCGCTGTCTCTTTTATCCGGGCAGAAGATAAGCTCGGATTTATGATCGGGCGGACAGAAGACGTCCACTATGGTCTGGAAGTGTTCAAGGATTGGCGTAAGCCTTCCGGAGCCGACGTTGAATTCACCGCCGTCGCAGTCTGCCAGAATGCCTCGGTAGAGGATCTGGGCGAAGTCCTTGACGTAGACGAGGTCTCTGCCTTTCTTAACGTCACCCCAGACTTCAATAGGAGCTCCCTTAACGGCCTGATCTATGACATAGCGGTAACCCATAGGCTTCTTGACGCCGTTGACGTAGTAAGTGTGCCTCGGATGATAGGAATAAATGTTTGGCATCCTGAAGATGAAGCCTTTTAATCCATACATCTGATGGTAGTTCTCTATAAGCTCACATGCGGCTATCTTACTTATGGCATAAACGCAATGGTCGGTCATATAATTGATCTTCGGCCTCATATCCGTCGGGAAGAAGTTCATGCCTTCCTTCAGATATCCGTAATAGTCCGCGATGGACTTCATAAAGAGTATTCTGTCGGCTTTAACACGCTTGGCGTACTCCAGCACATTAAGCGTTCCCTTTATGTTGACGTCGATGTATCTTTCCGGATGATAGCCTTCCATATGCGAAGGAAGCATGGCAGCCAAATGAACTATGGCGTAAACATTTTCCGTCGGCAAATTATCAAAATCCGCAGCGTTCTCTATGTCGCATCTGCAGTATCTGTATCCGCGCTGAGTATAGTAATCGGTATCCCTTCTGCTGGTCGGCACGACCTCGAATTCCGAGGGATCCAGATTCTGCTTAAAATAATCTACGGTATAAACTCCGGTGGTTCCTGTAGCACCGAAAACAAGAACGATCTTTTTAGCCATTCTAATTTTTCCTTGTTAAGATGTAATATCCAAATCGTGCCGGCACTCCGGGAATAACATCAACTTTATCCCTGTCGAAAATACCAACACGCTCCACTTTCCCGTCAACCCCTGCGGGGTCAAAATTAGCCGCCTCTTCTTCCGACAGGAAGAACTTGATCTCAGCAGTCTGTTCCTCGTGAATGGGCGTAAGGTCGGGTTTCCGGCCAAGAGCCACATCAATGGTCGCTTTAAGGAAGTCAATGCCTGTTGAGAGCATGGTAAGGTCGGAGCCGATGCGGCCTCCGCCCATCCTTGCGCCTATTTCCATGAACTGGATTGAGCCTCCCGGCTGCAGGCGGAATTCCGCGTGAGAGGCGCTGTTGACTATTCCGAGGACGGTGAGAGCCTTGTGGATCTGCTCGACGACTCTGGGATAAAGTTCTTCCGGGATGTCACTGGGCTGACTGTGAGCGATCTCTACGAAACAGGGAGGTCCGGAGGTGTACTTCTTGGTGATGGCTAAGGTATGGTGGACGCCGTCGAAGGTCACGGACTCACAGCTGTATTCAGGACCGTCTATGTATTCCTCGACTATGGCTTCCTTGGCAAAGGAAGTCTCTATGGCGTCCTTCATGGCCGCTTCGAGCTCTTTTTCGTTCGTCGCGAGGTGAACAGCGCGGCTGCCAGACCTATCTGTCGGTTTAACGACCAGCGGGAAGCTTAAGCCTTTCAAAACATCAGCTGCACTGCTTTCAGCGTTGACCTTGGTGAAGCCTGGAACAGGTACGCCGCCGCATTTCAAGGTCTCGCGCATTACGAACTTGTTGGTGCACTGCATAGTGGTGGAAACGGGATTGCCGGGAAGCCCCAACATTTCCGCCACGTAGTTGATGGCTATGACCGCGAAGTCCGATCCGCAGGTGGTAATGCCGTTTATATGTTCTTTTTGGCAGATCTTGAAAATCTTTTCCTTGTCCGCTATGCTGATAGGGTGGAAGACATCGGCGGTCTTTTCGCCAATATCTCCGCATTCCCAAGCAAAAACATGAGTTTCTATCCCCATTTCCTTAGCTTTAAAAATCATGGGGTTCTGAAAATCATTAGCACCTAAAATGGCTATTTTTAATTTATTACTTTCCATAATAATGATATTATACCTATTTAAGCCTAGAAATGAAACACAAGAATAAAACGCAAAGAATTGTCCCCCTCTAGTATGACTTGACAACCCAATCTTATAATAGAGAATATGAATTTATCAAATATAAGAATGATTTTGGATTTGGTGAAACATATAAGCGTATTTCTAATATATCAGATGACCTTTTTCCGAGAAATACAGAACACATAAATGTTAAAAATTCAAATCAAATAAATTATGATAAAAAATATATTTTAAATGAAAATGGAGCCAAGCTAAAAGTATTTTTATTCGGCGATAGCTATGTACATAACATTTTTGTTGGAGGATTCAAAGATGTTTCTTATTTTACCAGCCCACTACAAGTTTTTATCGCAGCCGTAGAAAAAGAAATATCTTCAATTAATCCAGATGTTGTAATGATAATTTATTCGCAAAATTTTGAATTAATCAAAAATTGGTACGATAACGAATAACAGATGTTAAAGTTCTAATTAGTAGTTAGTCAAATAATAATATTCAGGATCTTAAACAAAATTAGTATTACTTTCAATTTTCCCGATAAATATCCATGATAATACTGCGCCCGTAATGGCTCTTAGGAATCGACTAACAACAACAGCCCACGCATAGCCTAATACTCCATATTCTTTCGTGAAAATAATTGAAAGTGCTAGATATAATAAAGTAAATATTAACTCAAAAATAAAAACTGTAGATGCACTCGAGATTGAAATTAAGTAAGTTCTAAAAAGTAAACCAAACCCAGCCATTATTAGTCCAATATTAACAATTACATTTAGATTTACTATCTCATCGTATAAATTAGCATAAAAGAGTTTTACATATATAGGAGAAACAATTATCGTTCCTATAAACACCATAAAACTTATGCCTGCCCAAACAAGAGAAACCTTTCCCAAAAAACGCCTCGTAAGCGGAATAGTTTTAGCAGTGAGGTAGCTTAACAACAAAGTTGCAAGAGGAATAAATACCATATTGGCAGTGTTTGCAGCCAAGGATAATGAGGAATATGCAGTTACAGTTCGACCTCCTAAAAAGTATTTTAAAATCAATCTATCGCCACTAATTACTAATTGCATCATTGCAGCACTAAAAAACAGGAAAATGACTGCCTTAAATAAATATATGAATTTTTTAGAAGGAAGTGTAAAGACAAATATATATTTTCTAAAAAATAGCATAATAATTGCTGCCAGTTCTCCAGGAATAAATATGTGTGTCCAATTATTTGTTTTCCAATAAATATATATTCCAAAAGCATACCCTATAGAAACAATACAATAATATATAAAATAAAGTGAAAAATGAAGTTTTATTCTAAAGTCAACATCTCCATACATTCTTATCATTGTTAAGAAATTCAGAAGAAAAACCCACCATAAAGATACTTTAGGATCAAATCCTAAATGCTTAGCAATATAAACTACAAAAAAAAGAAAAATACCACCACATAAAACTATACATAAATAGTCACCATTATTACCAATATTTTTCCTTTCTTCAACTAACCGAACATTATTTATGCCTACACCAAATGTGATAGCAAAAATAAAGAGTAATCCTAAACAAGATAAAATATGTCCGGCAACATCTGGACCAGAAATTTTATTTATCCAGGGAAAAACAAATAGATGCTGAACAGCGTTAATAACAGCTTGGGCACCAATTGTAAAAAAGAAGTCTTTTGATATTTGTTTGATTTTCACAGCAGGATTATCTCAAAAAATTAAAGACAATATATTTTTCTTGACATTGTTTCTATAATGTTATAACCGTCCCAAAAAAAGTTAAAATCAGCCGTACTTCCCATAAGAACAATTCTCTTAATACCAGATAAACATCTATTGATAACATAATCAGCATAAATCTTAGAATCACCACCAAGATAAGACAAAATCTAAAAAATTTTTATTAACTATCTGTACCGACGCAGTTTATGGTTGACACATTGTTTAATTTTATTGGTTTTATTTATTTTATCATATTTGGTTGTTTCAACCGCCCCTAGGGGTGGCCGCCGGCTATATTTAAGCTGTTATTTCGAACGCTTTCCAAAATTCGCTCGGAGTTCTGTAATTCAGTTTTTCGTGATCCTGTAGTGATTGTACGTCCATATAGCCGTCTTAATCGCCTCTCTTGCCTCCTCTTTTCTTTTATATTTCGCGTCAAGGAAATATTCGTTTTTAAGTATGTCGTTCAGCCTTTCCGCCATTCCGTTTTCATAGCAGTGCAGCTTCTCCGTCATGCTGAATCTCCACCCTAGCGTGTCAAGAAGGTTGCGATACATATGCGAAGCATACTGGCACCCTCTGTCGGAACACGCTATTGGCTTCGCTTTCGGACCGAGTTTTTTCGAGGTCATTCTAAGCACAGCCAGCGGGCCCTCCGCCGTTAGATCGTCTCTTATTTCGTACCCGACTATGTCTTTCGCGTATATGTCCATCATTAACGAAAGATAAACGAACCCCTCTTTCGTATAAATGTAGGTTATGTCTGAGCATACATCCTGGTTACGAGAGTCTATTGTAAGGTCTTTCACAAGATTTGACAAAGCTATGGCAATTATAAAAATACAGACATCTGTTTTAGTTAAAAATGAGCTATAAATATTAAAGTAATATCAGAATGTCCAGCATTGATCATGCCAGAAACTATATTCCACAAAAAATCACTTCTTTTAATCGTTTTCTGATCCGTCATTATTTCTCCTGAACAAGGCAAAGTTGGTCTTAGAGCTAAAATACTATATAATATTTTTTTGACATTTAATATTATATATTAATAGTTTATAAAAAACAAATAATATCTCAAATCCAATGATTGAATAATTATAAATCATTCTTACGTTCCAAATTCAGTTACATATAATTTATTATTATTTGAGAAATGGATTAACCCCTATCATTCTATATTTAGTTTTAACGCTAAAAATGATAAAATCTATTGCATGAATATTAAAGGTTTAGAGTTCATTTCAACGATTGGGTTGGACAATGGATAAAAAAGAGAAAAGACTACTCCTTCTAGGCGGTTCAAATTCAATTGACGACATAAAACGATTTGCCGTACTTAACAATGTTACACTCATAGCCACAGCACATCCTAGATATGGAGTTACTCCCCTTAAAGCTATTGCAGATGAATCATATGACGTTGATGCCATAGATGATAACGGTTTAATTGAACTTATAAAAGAAAAAAATATTACAGGGATGTTCCCTGGCTGTAATGAAAATATACTTCCTCACGTTATATCAGTTGCTGAAGCTTGTGGATTGCCAATTTATTGCAGTAGATCTTCCTGGGATACTTGTTCTAATAAATCCCATTTCAAAAACATGTGCATAAATGCTGGTATCCCAGTCGCAAAAACTTATGAACCACGAAACATAAGCGATATCCAAAAATATCCTGTTGTTGTAAAACCTGCAGATAGCGATGGAAGTCAAGGTTTCTCAATTGCTTATTCAAAAAAAGAAGTTGAAAAGGCTATTGAAAAAGCTTTGCCATTTTCAAGAACTAGTACAATCCTTATTGAAGATTATATTCCCTATAACTCTTCAATAATACATTACACTATAAATTCAGGCAAAGCTTATTTCTGCGGTATATCTGATAAAAAGTCCATGCTTCTTGGGGAAAACACCGGATCTGTTATGGCACTACAAACTTTTCCTTCTCTCGATACAGAAAAGTACCTTCAAACATTGGATGAGAAGGTTAAAACAATGTTTGAAGATGCTAATCTCAAAGAGGGCCCTATATGGATAGAAGCTTTTAATAATCACGGAGAATTTATATTCAACGAAATGGGATACCGTTTCGGTGGTTCTATGACTTATTATCCTGTTAGATATTTCAACGATATAGACCAATTAGAGCTAATGTTAAAATTCGCTCTTGGTGAAAAGACGGAACTAAATAATTGCAGATCTCTAATTCGAAACGACCTTCCCAAGAATAAAAAATATGCGATTCTTCCCTTGCACGTAAAAGCGGGAACAATAAAGCAAATTGAAGGCGATAAAACTATTGTTTCCAATCCTAATATTTATGCTTATGTTCCTATTCATTTTAAAGGAGATAATGTTAAAGGCGATGCGACAATACAGCAAGTTTTTTGTTATCTGCATATATTGTTCGACGATGAAAACGACCTTATAAAAACCGTTAACTTTGCTTTAAACAGTTTAAGCGTAATAAACGAGCAAAACGAACAAATGTTATTCTGCTTGTATAAATTTTAACTATAAAAAAAATGAACATAAAATATCTTTCACAAGAAGCGCTTCTATCTGCCGGATGCTTCGATATGCCATCGGCTATCACTACTGTTGAAAAGGCTCTGATAGCTTATGAAAAAAACAGGGTTCTTTTTCCGGATAAGACTGTACAAATTTTTGATGAGCAGCTGCAATCAAGAATAAATTGTCTTCCTGCTACCTTACTTGATGAGAAAGTTTGTGGGATGAAGTGGATTTCAGTTTTTCCCGGGAACCCCAAGATCTTCGGATTAATGAATCAGTCAGCTGTTATTCTCTTATCCAGCTTAGAAACGGGTTTCCCTATTGTATTCATGGAAGGGACCCTTTGCTCTAATATACGAACAGCCGCAGTTGGATCATGTGCCGCCAAATTTTTAGCCAAAAAAAACTCAGAAGTCATCGGCTTCATAGGTGCTGGTGAAATGGCTAGAATGCATTTGGTCGGGATGAAATCAGTATTGCCAAATTTGAAAGTGTGTAAGGTAGCGTCTAGAACAGAAAAAACCGAAAACGAATTCATTGCACAGATGTCGCCTATTTATCCAAATATTAAGTTTATCCCCTGTCACAGCAATTACGAATTTGCCGCGAGAGAATCCGACGTGATTGTTACTGCAATAAGCGGCCAATCTCCATTGCTGCATGGAGCATGGTGTAAGAAAGGCTCTTTCTATTGTCATGTAGCAGGATGGGAAGATGATGATGAAACTGTTCTAAAAGCCGACAAAATCGTTTGCGACTGTTGGGAAATTGTTAAGCATCGCACTCAGACACTTAGTCGTCTTTATAAAATAGGAAGATTAAAAGACTCCAACATATATGCAGATCTTATAGATGTTATTGTCGGAAGAAAACCTGGAAGAGAAAGTGATAATGAATTTAACTACTTCAACTCGGTCGGGCTTTCTTTCATAGATATTGCTCTGGCTTATAACATGTATAAAAAAGCCGAAAACAATGCTGTTATTCTACCATTCCAAGAAAGCAGTATCTTTTCTCACAATCTGAAACCTTCGAATAAACCAGGAACATTTAAACTATAAAGGGCACATGTCATGTTGATTTCTATCTGTATACCTTGTTATAGAAGCGCAATTACTCTTCCATTCGTTGTTGACGAAATCCAGAAGACCTTTGCCAAACAAGATAAATATGATTATCAATTAATATTGGTAAATGATGGATCACCTGATAATACTTTTGAAGTCATAACCAAACTTTGCAAAAATGATTCTAAGATTATCGGTGTGGATCTTTCAAGAAATTATGGCCAACAGGCCGCCAAAATAGCTGCTTTGAAATTTGTAGAAGGTGATGTTATTGTTTATATGGATGATGATGGTCAACATCCAACAGAAGGAATATTTCCCTTAGTAGAAAAGGTTTTAGAAGGATATGATATTGTTTATGCCCGTTTCCCTAAGAAAAAACACTCTTTTTTCAAACGAATTACGAGTAAACTTTATCAAAAAATATCAGAACTCATAGGCAATAAGCCAAAAGGTATATCCGTTTCATCTTTTTCTTCTTGGAGCAAAGTTGTTGCTGAGACGGTTAGTCGTTATCACAGCCCATTTCCCGCCCCTGGTATATACTTAAGTCATGTTACTTCCAAAATAGCCAATATAGATATGCCACACAGGAAAAGGATTGCTGGCGAAAGCACCTTTACTTTTTTTAAGTTGATGGGGCTTGCGATAACAGCCTTAACAAATTTTTCCATTATTCCTCTTCGTGTTGCTTCATATGCAGGACTTATTTGTTCCGTTTTTGGCTTCTTATTTGGCTTAATAATCATTATTAGAAAACTTGCAAACCCTAATATTTACGCTGGTTATAGTTCAATTATAGCAACAATCCTTTTCATAGGTGGTTTGTTAATGCTTATGCTAGGAATGATTGGTGAATATGTTGGACGCATTTACATGACTGTAAGTGATATGCCACAATATAACATTCGCACGGTTGTTAAACATGAAAAAAATTGCAATACTAGGTGCTAGCGATTTTCAAAACCCTATTATTCTAAAGGCAAAAGAAATGGGGCTCGAAACGCATGTATTTGCTTGGAAATGTAATGACATTGGCGAAAAGACAGCCGATGTTTTTCATCCTATAAGCATCGCCGACAAAGATAAAATTCTTGAGGTATGTCAAGATGAAAAAATTCACGGAATAACTACCTGTGCATCAGATTTTGCCGTAGTAGCCCAAAACTATGTCGCTGAAAAAATGGGGCTGCCTGGAAATCCAATATCCTCTACACTTTGTTGCACAAATAAATACGAAATGCGAAAAAAACTTAAAGATGCCAATATTCCTGTCCCATTATTTTTCAAAACTTCATCGGAAAAAGAACTATCTGAAGATATTCGTAGCATCTGTTTCCCCGCTATTGTAAAACCTACTGATCGTTCTGGTAGTAGGGCTATAGCCAAAGTCAACAACATAGATGAGTTAAAATTAGCTATAAAAGCAGCTTGTACTACGTCTTTTTCTCATGAAGCTATTGTCGAAGAATATATAAAAGGACCTGAATATAGTTGCGAATCTATAACCAAGAATGGAATACATCACACACTTGCACTAACAAAAAAGTATACTACTGGTTCTCCTCATTTTATAGAAACAGGACATATTCAACCAAGCGATATACCTGCAGACATACAACCTAAAGTTATCGTTCAGATCCATAAAGCACTTGATGCATTGGAAATCAAAAACAGTGCTAGCCATGCTGAATTTAGACTACAACCTAACGGCTTAATAAGAATTATAGAAATAGGCTCACGTATGGGTGGAGATTGTATAGGATCCGACTTAACATATCTTTCCACTGGTATAGACTTTTTAAAAGCCACTATTCAAGTGGCTCTTGGCGAAGAGCCTGATTTGAGACCTACTCATCCCCCTCAGACGGCTGAAATTAAATTTCTTATGAATGAAAATGATCTTAACAATTTTCAAAAGATAAAGAATGACCCAACAATCTATAAAATCAGTGATTTCAACACTAATGGGCTACATGAAGCACAAGATAGTTCTACAAGAATTGGTTATTATATATTAACAATAAATTCAACTAACTAGTAACATTTAACCAATAATTATTTTTTTATAACATGTCTGTTTTAAAAAAAAAATATGATAATAAAATTTTCTCCTTAAATTTATTATCTAAGTTATTTTTCTGCTTGTCTCCATGTCTTATTATTTTTGGGATTATTCTATATTTAAAAATTAACCCATTTCATTTTGTCCCGTTGTGGAATGATGAAGTAGATTGGTATACACAAATTAATTCGGTAGCAAAATATGGTATACCTCTCGGCTATAATGGTTATAATGAGACTCATGCTTCTATAGGCACATTTGGACCTTGGGGTGGTGCCATTGTTTACGCCATGTCTTTTTATGCTTTAATATTTGGATGGCATCACTATTCCCCTTTTTTATTAAATTTATTTTATGTAGTTCTGTCAAATTTCTTCTTCATAATGTTAGTAAGACCTAACACAAAATCATGTTTAAGACTAGCTTTTTTGAACTTTGTTCTTTTTGTAAACATTTACTTTATATTTATTGGTATGAGTGAATGTATAAGATATTCAATGGCAATTATTCTTTCTGGAATATTCTGTTTTTTATTTAATGAAAATAATACTAATAAAAAAACATATACTATAGTTCTAAGTACAATCGCTCCTATTTTTTTGATCTTCTTTGCAAATTGCTATATCATGTTTTCTTTTTTGTTTCCTGTTTATGGATATACAATATATAAATATATAAATCCTAAAAAATATCGGTTTTTGGCATTTGTTTTCTTCTGTGGTATTATTCCTTTGTTTTTTTTATTTGTTTGTTTCTTTTTATGGAGAAAAACAATGTCTCCAATTCCCTTTGGTTCAACAGTATATGATAGAATTACATCAATAAAAATCCTCTCAAATGTTATTGTTGAAAATTACAAACGAGCAGATCTTAAATTTATTTTAAAGAATACATCTGAATCTAATGGAAGTATTTCAAGCTTTTTGTTCTTTTATTATTCTCTTGTTATATTCCTATTGGTGAGACTAATCATTAAACTAAAATATAAGTGCATTCATTTTCTTGACATTCTCTCTATATATGCCCTACTAGTGTTTATTGTTGGTTTTTTAACTTTATACTCCACTAAGTCATCATGGACATATATAAGAGGACTAAATGTTGCTCTTGTATTTAGCCTGTATATAGGTGTATCAATTAGATGGCAAAGAGCAATTCAGTTGTTATTATGTATGGCCTTTATGCAGTTTTTAACTTTTACACCTTTAATTCTACATAATATGGAATTAAGATGTAACTCAACAGCGTCAAAAGAATTTAAAAGATATTCAGCTGTTTTTTCCGATTTATTGCAAGTTTCTGACTCTAACGATAAATGGTCAAACACTATTGCCGTATACGGCACTACATATAATTTTTATTGTATGATTCCAGCAGGACTTAGTTTTAATTATATTTTTAATAATCAACCTGTAAGCAAATCCAAATATATTTTTGCCGATAAAAACACTAATTTGAATTTTAACGGATACAGGAAGATTTTTTCAGATAATTATTTTTCCGTTTTTGAAAAAACATTAATAGATAGATTTGATAATGATTCAACTAATGAATTGAATAAAAATTTCAGTCTAAAAGTTGATGAAAAGACAAAACCAACCGAGTATTTTTTTGAATCATTTGATAACTTACTTCTAAACGGAAACTTTAATAATGGGCTTACAAATTGGGTTCAGGATGGATCTGTTTTTTTAAACGATAATTATATTAAAATCATAGGTTCAAAAAATCGTAATAATCAAATAATTCAATCTGTATTAACTACTTCTAGTCACATATACAGACTTTCTTATAATTTTAAGGGTAATTGTGAAAAATCATATGCAATTATAAGAGATGAAGATAATAATACAGAAAGATATTTGTTTATGAATCCATCAAAAACATGGGTTCAATATTCCAAGAAATTTATTTCTTATAAGAATGGCATATATTATTTATACTTAACTTGCGCCGGAACTGGGGATGCTTGTTTTTCATCTGTTTCTATTACTGATGTATCTAATATGAACAATGAATAACTTTATCTTAATTATTAAATTTAAACAAATACATAGGAATATTATTACTTAATTTATCTAAAACTATAATTAAGATTGATTGTAAGAATTTTTTTTGATAGAATAACAGTAAAAATATGATTTACTTTGGATTAATACAAATTGATTATTATATTTTATAACAATATTTATGATTACAACCTTATATCATATATGAAAAAAATTATTACAATACTAAAAACTGAAACAGAAATGTTTAATTACATAGATTTAATTATAGGTATAAGTATATTTATATTATCATATAATGTTTTTTTAAGAATGTATTCAATACAGATTGACTTACCTATCCATCTAAAATTTTGCATAGATCGACCTTTTTATTTTGGATACAACTCATTAATTAAAGTTATTGTTTATATTGTTGGTTTAGGGAAAAACAAATTAATGTTTTTTTCATATCCTTTTACACTAGCTCTATCTGTAGTTATGAAGTATTTTTGTATAAGATATATAAATGCTGATTTTTGTCGAATGACTAAAATTAGAATTAATATCAATGACAATTTATTAATTTTCGGCGCTTTACTAATTACTTTTTCATCAAGTATATTCAGCTTTTTAAACTTCCCGTCTCAATTTTATTTCAGAGATACTTTTTCACCAGCAATATGGCATAATCCAACAACAATTATCCTTTTCCCTTTCGCATTACTGTTGTTTTGGTTTTCTTTTAAAGTAATATTTGAAAAAGAGCATTTAATAAAAAACACTTTATTGGTTGTGTTATTAGTATTTATGAATGTATTTATTAAGCCTGTATTTTTAATGCCTTTTTTCCCATGCTTCCTTATTGCTTTTATTACAACAAAGATTATTAACAAAAATTCAAAATTTAATTTCAAAATCAAAAGTCTCTGGTTATTATTACCAACAATTTTATTATCTATATATATTTTTATTTGTTTTTACAAATCTATATTCGTTTTATCTACGAGAGATATTTGTTTTTCCCCATTAAAAACATTTTTTTATAACTTATCATTATATGAAACAACGGCAAAATATTTGATTGAAAGATTTTTTAACATTTTTTCTTCAAGTGCAATTTTTAAAAGATCATTATGCTTTATAATTTTATTGCTTCATTTAATTTTTGCTAATGCTTTTAATATTAGTACATATCCTCTTATTAAAACGGAAAGTAAGCATCAATTACTTTATGCATTAAGCATCATGATTCTTGGGTTATTAATATCATTCAGCATCATGGAGAATGGTTCTCGTGCATCTCATGGTAATTTTACATGGCATATTTTTGTTTGCGTTTTAATACTAATGGTCTCTTCCTTTAATGTATTTATTTATTATGTTTTTTCTAATGAAAGCAAAATAAAACTCTCAGCAGTTGTATTTATATCTTTTGGTATTCTTGTCACTCATTTTTATTGTGGTATTATTTATTTACAAAAAATAATATTTGAAAATTTATGGTTTTAATATGAAAAAATGCTTTATATTTTTTACTTTTATTATTTCAATATATCTTTTTCATATATTGTTTTTTCCTAAAAAAATAGTTGTTCTATCAGCTGACTTTCCTAAAGATTTATCTTTTAATAATTCCTGTTTGAAAACTGACAACAAGTCAAATTTAAAATATATATCAATGAATCCTCGTTCGTATTTCGGGAAACATTCCTTAATGCCTTTTTATTCTGGGATATCATATTCAATTTGCATTCATGCTAGGTTGAATAATGAAGGAAACGATAAAGGTATTGTTAAAATTATTCAAGGTGAAGAACTATTAACGTCATTTGTTATTACTAATTCGTTTTGGGGTGAATATATCAAGAAATTTGAAGTCAATAATCACATAATAGGTGGTGATGATTATCTAAAAATTCTATTAGACTCGAATAGTAATACTGTAGACATAAATTATATAAAGATCTTTATTGAACCAACTTTTAATTTTTCGTTTTTTAAATAATTTTTAATATTCTTTGATTTCTATATATTTATCTATCAAATATATACTAAAGACATAGTCCAGAGGATCCGCTGGCTGCGTTAATATTGGACTAAAATATGCTTGGCTCTAAAGCTAAGCAACTGTCTCTCTTTAATATGTGTTGACACTTTGTTTCTAGAAAATTAAAGGAGACAAGTGACATGAAAGACAAAATTCGGTACAGTATGACTTTTAAAATGAAAGTCATGGAGGAACTCAGGGACAGGAAGTGGAAAACAATATCCGAAGCGGCAACGGCATACGGGATATCTAACAATACGATCTACCTCTGGATGAGAGCTCTAGGCTTTGAACACCTGAAAGGGAGGATAATCTACGTGAAAACTAGGACAGAGCTGGACGAGATCAGAAAACTTAAAGAAGAGCTTAAGCGGTTGAAACTCCAACTGTCGGACGAGATATTGGAACACAGGATCGACGAAGCTGCACTCCAAATCGCATGCGACAAGCTAGGAACAACACCGGAAGAGCTAAAAATAAGAACGCAGAAAAATAGCGCATATAGTCTGCTCGAAGATAAAAAGAATAATATCCGCGGTATGCAGGAAACTAGGAATGACAAGACAGTGGTTTTATAGCAGCGAGCAAGCAAGGGTAAGAAAGGAGATCAACGAAGACCTCGTTGTGGCTCTTGTGCGTCAGGAAAGAAAGGTAAACCCCAGGGCAGGGGCGAAGAAAGTTCTCATCGCCATACGTCCCGAACTTAAGAAGGCCGGAATAAACATTGGCATAAACAGATTTGGAAATGTGTTGAAGAAGTACAATCTTCTGATAAAGAAACGCAAGTCGTACCGTTGCTGCACCACAAGGCAGGATCAGTCTCTCATACCATCCCCGAACCTTGTGAAAGACCTGACGATAGATTCTCCCAACCAGGCTGTGTGCTCAGACATAACCTACATTTATACGAAAGAGGGGTTCGTTTATCTGTCATTGATGATGGATATGTACGCGAAAGACATAGTCGGATACGACGTAAGGGATGACCTAACGACGGAATATCCTCTGGCGGCACTGAAAATGGCCTCGAAAAAACTCGGCCCGAAAGCGAAGCCGATAGCGCATTCCGACAGAGGGTGCCAATACGCGTCGCACATGTATCGCAACCTTCTTGACACGCTAGGGTGGAGATCCAGCATGACAGAGGGGCTGCATTGCTATGAAAACTGAATTGTTGAAAGGCTAAACAGCATACAAAAACGAAGATTACCTTGACGCGCAATTAAAACTAATGAGTAGGCAAAAGCAACAATCAAGACGGAGATATGGTCATTCTATCAGTGCAGGCTACACGAAAAATGAGTTATAGAAAGCCAATCGAAATTAGGAACGATTTCAAAGTAGCTGCTAAAATATTATCAGCAGCCAACCATCGAGGTGATTTAAACAAAAAAATATGATAACAATGTATTAACTTTTAACTATAACGAGACAATCCAAAAAATACAATAATCTTACTACACTATTAATATTTGTGATTATTATATTGTATAACTAATAGATTTAATTATTTCTTTTCAGCATTGATAATATCTTTAATTACAAACTGAGGCGATTTATTAATACATATATATATCCTTCCAAGATATTCTCCAATAAGGCCAAGCATAATCATAATAATACCACAAGTAAACATAATTATAGAAACAATCGAACTATATCCTTCTGCTATATCGACATTAAATATTTTATTGATTATAGTAAATAGGCCAAAAATAAAACCTAATAAAGCATAAACAGTCCCAATAATTGAAGCCAATCTCAATGGTTTAACTGAAAAAGCAGTTAGTCCATTCATCCAAAGCCCTATTAATTTACTAAGGGTATAAGTTGACGTTCCTGAAAGTCTCTCTCTTTCTTCCATTTCAACATTAGCAATTTTATTGGTAATTCTTAATAGAAGTCCTTCAAAATATGGAAAAGGAAGATCATATTTTATCATTTCATCAATAACAATTTTTTTAACAGCAGTAAAATTAGACAAATATAATTCTTTGGGTTTATTAATCATAATTGATGTCATCAGAGAATTAATCCAACTTCCAAAATTTTTAAAGGCACTTTGCTTCTTGTCAGGATATTTAGCTATTGAAGC
>JAEEGL014770310.1_pt1 | contig 19143 bp, 14 predicted proteins | sample 9134231 | NCBI WGS metagenome assembly JAEEGL01 (sample SAMN16246548, study PRJNA631951) | gut metagenome | biome: gut microbiome; feature: rumen; material: fiber-attached | host: Bos | place: Iran: Karaj | collected 2018-10 | reverse complement strand
TTAGAATAACTCGATTTGTTTTTGTATTCGATAGCGGAACTATAATTGAAATATGTTTTCAAGGCATCGACAACATACAAAGTGGGAGTACTGCTGCTGTTACCACTGTATTTCATGTCTACCGATACCCCACAATGGTACATCAGCGTAGCCACGGCTGCTACTTTTTCATCAGTATGGTAAGTCGCATCCAACCAAGTTGGATTGTTAGAGTTGGCATGGACATCATCAAAATAATAATTGTAGTATAACCCCATATTACTCCAATCATATGTGGTTGCGCCAAAATCGGCACTTAAGGTTTGGTTGTTCCAAGTGTAGGAATGGAAACCAATGCCTCTTGAAGGGAACTCCCAATACTTCATAATTTGCGCCATAGCTGTCGCCACGCAGCCAGTATGGGCATGTCCGTTAGGGCCTCCGCTTGCAGCAGGACAAGAATCGTTGTAATACTTATTCTGGTCCCATTTGGTCTCGATCAAAGGCGAGACTACGACGTTGGCTTTGGCCACGCCACTCTTACCTTCAGACAATGTTTTCCACAATTGTACGGTTTCTGCTGAGGCACTCATCTTGCTGTTGATGGCGTATCCAATTTCGTTGTTATAACCATTCAGCCATCCATGCACATTGTCAGGCATGTCTTCAATATCAAAATTCCCCGTCAGCGAATATCCTAAAATAGGTTTCACGCAGTCATCGGCTGACATAACCACGAAGCCAGGATTGCCGTTGAAAATGTACAGGTTTGAAAAACCAGCAGCCTTCGAGAGGTCAACCAGTTGGTTGGACTTGACTCCATTGTTGTTCAGAAAGGTAGTCGCCACTTTACGGGCGGTTTCGGGAGTGACTCTTTCTGCCATTGCTGGCACGGAAATCAGTGCAGTCAAAACCAAAAATAATGTAAATCTTTTCATATTCAGTGACTTATTATTTAATATGATTCGTATAAAATGAACTACAAAGATACAAAAAAAAGTGTTCAATTCGGCAGAACACCTTAAATAAAAAAGGATGACCGCCTCTATGTTGGTGAGACGGCCATCGTTATTTAGGAATGAGTCAAATTGGTTACTCTTCCACCTTGGCTCGTTTTGAGTCCCAAATCATGTAACAGATGATGGCGATGTACATCACCAAGGCGATGAGACCTGCAATGGGCAGCTCGGCAAATGGCGTACCGTCAGCGGTCTTGGCCACAGCATCCACGTTGGCGAACTTGAGGATGGCACTCACCACACCCATCAAAGCACCACCGGCGATGAAGCCAGAGGCAATCAGTGTTCCACGATTGTATCGGGCGTCGTTGAGTTTCTGATCCTTGCTGCGGGTGCTCACGAACCACGAGACAGCGCCACCGATGAGCAGCGGCACGTTGAGGTCGATGGGGATGAACATACCCAAAGCGAAGGGCAGGGCAGGCACTTTGCAGAAGTTGAGAATCAAGGCGATGGCGGCACCGATGCCGTAGAGCAGCCACGGGGCACTACCGCCCGACATCATCGGCTCGATGACGGCGCTCATGGCGTTGGCTTGCGGCGCGACCAAGGCATTGTCGCCCACAAAACCGTAGGCTTTATTCAAAACCATAATGACGCCCGCAACGGTGGCAGCGGCTACAGCTACGCCGACAAACTTCCAAAGTTCTTGCTTTTTGGGCGTTGTGCCAATCCAATAACCTACTTTCAGGTCGGTGATGAAGGCACCAGCAACGGCCAAAGCCGTGCAGACCACACCACCTATAATTAATGTGGCGGTCATGCCGTTGGGACCGCTCAATCCGGCGGCGACCATCACCAAGGAGGCCAAAATCAAGGTCATCAGCGTCATGCCACTCACGGGATTGCTGCCCACGATGGCGATGGCATTGGCAGCCACCGTTGTGAACAGGAAGGCGATGACGGCCACGACCAAAATGCCAATCAAGGCATGGCCGAGGTTGTGCACCACGCCGAACCAGAAGAACAGGAAGGTGACGATCAACACAGCCACAATGCCGATGACGACAGTCTTCATGGAGAGGTCTTGCTGGGTGCGTTCAATGGTGTCGGCGGCGGCTTTCTTGCCCTTGAACTCATTGGCGGCGAGACTCACTGACGACTTAATCACGCCCCATGATTTAATGATGCTGATGATACCCGCCATGGCGATGCCACCAATGCCGATGTGACGTGCATAGTTCTTGAAGATTTCCTCAGGTGCCATCGAGCCGATAGTGGTAGTGATGCCCGCGTTCATCAGGTCGACGATTTGGTCGCCCCAAATGAGGTTCATGCCCGGGATGATGATGAACCACACGAGCATGGAACCGCAGCAGATGATGAAGGCGTATTTCAGTCCAATGATGTAGCCCAAACCTAATACAGCCGCGCCCGTGTTCACTTTGAACATCAGTTTGGCTTTGTCGGCCAGGGTCGCACCCCAACCCATCATGCGGGTGGTGATGGTCTCCGACCACCAGCCGAAGGTGGAGACGATAAAGTCATACAGACCGCCAATCAAGCCACTGACGACCAAGAGCAGCGAGTCCTTGCCCTTCTTTTGCCCGCTGACCAAAACTTGTGTCGTGGCTGTGGCTTCAGGGAAGGGGAACTTGCCGTGCTGTTCCTTCACGAAATACTTGCGGAAGGGGATGAGGAACAGGATGCCCAAGATGCCGCCTAAAAGCGAGGCGATGAACACCTGCCAGAAGTTGATTTCGATTTGGTAGCCCTTGCCTTGCAAGATGTAGAGCGCAGGCAGGGTAAAGATGGCACCCGCCACCACGCCACCCGAGCAGCCGCCGATGCTTTGGATGATGACGTTTTGCGACAGTGCGTCGTTCTTGCGCGTCAGTCCCGTGAGGCCAATGGCGATGATGGCAATGGGAATGGCGGCCTCAAACACTTGCCCGACCTTTAGGCCGAGGTAGGCAGCGGCAGCCGAAAACAGGATGGTCATCAACAGGCCGATGCAGACCGACCAAACTGTAACTTCTTGGTACTGTTTGTTTTTTGAGAGTATGGGTTCATACTCTTCGCCCGGTTTCAGTTCGCGGTGCGCGTTCTCGGGCAGTTTGAATTGTTCGTTTTCCATATTGTTAGGATTTTGCTTTTCTGAAATAATCTGCAATAATAGGGAAAAAATCGGGCAATTGGACGTTTTTTTGAAATTTCTGTCGCCCCTACGGGACTTAATTTCGGAATTTGTTTTTTTTTGTCGGCATGGGTTCCATTATATTCCACCGCCTGTCTATTCATCCGCCGTCCCTACAGGACTTTGTGGCACGTGGGAATTCCGTAGGGATGACAGTTCTATCGGCAGACGATGTAAACCCCTGCCAACAAAAAAAATGAAAATAATGACAAATTAATTTGTCTATATGGAAAGTTTACTTTACTTTTGCAGCGTCAAACTTAAAATGAACGCAAAATGAAACATTCAATCAAAGCTGTTTTGGCATGGGCCGCCGTTGCGGTCGTGCTTGCGGGCTGCAACAGCCAGCCCACCGCTGAGGATGTCCTCAGAAAGTCTTACCAGAAATGCCAGTCCATTCAAGGCGGGCACTATGTAATGGATTGGAAAAAGAAGTATATGTCGGACAACGACACCACTTACAACCGCTATACTTGCGACTTCAAGAAACTGCCCGACGACACGATTTTCGGGAAAGCCTTCAACTCGTTTGAGGAATACCTCAATTCGAAATGGGTTTCGTCATATCATCATCTCTATACAGGGAACGAGTATGTTTCCTACGGCGACAGCACGGGCATCATCCAGTCGTGCGACCTTTGGGCTAAAGACATCATCAGGGGGAGGCACAACCGCACGTTCTACACGCCTTTGGCCACCAAAAGCAGTTATCCCTTGCGCACCAATGAGGATTTGGGCGACGAAAACATATTCGATAAAGACTATTCTTACTCGCTTTCGGAAAGCCAATTGGACGGGAAATCATGCTACTTGGTCGATATTCTTGGGCCAGCAGACGAGGAACCTGACAGCATTTATGGTATGCAGACCATCCGCTACGAAATCAATTTGTGGATTGACAAGAAAGATTACTTGCCCATCCAATACTCCATCGCCTTCGACGTCGTAGAGCAGCAGGACACTATGTATCAATATGATGAGTTCAAGTTGCTTGCCTTCGATCCAAATGTGGACGAGTCGAAACTAACATTGGAATCTATTCCCGAAAGCATCGTCTTGGAGGATTACGAGCCATACGAGGAGCCAGAACCGCTTGCCGAAGGCATACCCGCGCCAGAATGGTCGCTGCCCACGTTGACGGGCGACACCATCCGCATTGCCGACCTGAAAGGGAAGGTGGTGTTGCTCGATTTCTTCTACAAGTCGTGCGCCCCGTGCTGTGCCGCCATGCCCGTTTTGCAAAGCCTGCATGAGAAATACAAGGACAAGGGCTTCATGATGATTGGCATCGACCCGATTGACGACCCCGAAAAGGATGAGATGGCCGATTTCTTGGCCAAGCGCGGCATCACCTACACGATCCTTTTCTCCGAGCGTGAACTATCTGATACTTACCGCGTTTCGGGCTATCCAACTCTGTATTTCCTTGACCGCGAGGGCAAGATAGCGAAAATGCACATCGGCTTCGGCAAAGGCATGGAAGAGGAGTTGGAGGCGGATTTAGTGAAATTTTTGTAAAACAAATAAAATCAATACGTTATGAAGAAAAACTATTTGTTTCCCCATCGTTTTCAAATCATCGGATGGGTGGTTGCCATAGCAGCAGTGGCAGTGTATGTGGCTTGCAGGATTTGGTTCCCTGATTGGCGTTTCAATATCCCTGCTTTGTATTATGACTTCCCTTTCCTTGATGATAAAGAAGAGGGCTTCTTCGTCATGGCAGATACGGGTATTCTGACCGTTGCCATACCTTTGTTCACTATTGGATTGCTTTTAATCGGCTTCTCGAAAGAGAAAGTCGAGGACGAATTTGTGAAAAGTGTCCGCGAGCAAAGTCTCGTTTGGGCTACCTATGTCACGGCAGCATTGTTCATCCTTGCCACCTTGATGATACATGGCTTTACTTATACTTATGTCCCGTATTTGGTGTTTTTTGTATTCCTCATCTTGTTCATTGTCAAGTTCCGAGTTGAGTTGCACCGAGCCAACAAAGGAGGTGCACAATGAAGAACCGCTTGAAAGTGGCACGAGCCGAAAAGGACCTCACGCAAGAGGATTTGGCCAAGCGCATTGGTGTGAGTCGGCAGTCGATAAATGCCATTGAATCAGGGCGATATGTGCCTTCCACGGTCTTGGCTTTGAAGATGGCGCAAGTGTTCGGGAAGCCTGTGGAGGAAATTTTCTTTTTGGAAGAGACAGATTGAAAAGAGTCTGTAGGGCTGCCATGGTATGACAACCTACAATTTATCTCCAAACATTCTGCGTCCTATCTGGGCCGTAGGATACGAACTTCACGGGCACACCGACATAATTCTCGATGAAGCGAATGTAATCCTCCAATTTCTGCGGGATTTTGCCCTCAATCTTCTGTTGCCAACCTGGAATTTCGGTATAGACCGGTTCCATCGTTTCGGTGCAAGCGGCGAAAGGCAAATGCTTGGTTTCCATGTCATTGTAGCGATACGCCGTGGCGACTTTCAAAGTCTTGAAGTCGTCCATCACGTCGGATTTCATCATCATCAGGTCGGTGACGCCACTGAGCATGACGGCGTACTTCAGCGCGGGCAGGTCGAGCCAGCCGCAACGGCGCGGACGGCCTGTGGTGGCACCAAACTCGTGTCCGTTTTGGCGGAGCGTTTCGCCCGTTTCGTCAAACAACTCGGTAGGGAAGGGGCCTGTGCCCACGCGGGTGCAGTAAGCCTTGAAGATGCCATACACCTTGCCGATGCGGTTCGGCGCGATGCCTAAACCAGAGCACACACCCGCCGCAATCACGTTCGACGAGGTGACGAAAGGATAGCTGCCGAAATCCACGTCAAGCATGGAGCCTTGAGCACCTTCAGCAAGCACTTTCTTTCCCGTGTCAAGGGCTTCGTTGATGTAATATTCGCTGTCAATGAACTGATACTGCTTCAGGTATTCGATGCCTTCGAACCACAATTTTTCGTATTCAGCAAAGCCATGGCCGTCGAGTAGCAAATCATTCAGGTCGAAGTTGAGGTTGTCAATTTGCTGTAAATGAACTTGTTTTAGATGCTCGTAACGCTCGCGGAAATCAGCCATGGCGATATCGCCGATGCGGAGGCCCTTGCGGGCGGTCTTGTCGGTATAGGTCGGCCCGATGCCTTTCAGCGTGGAGCCGATTTTCATCTTGCCCAAGGCGCGTTCGTTGGCGGCGTCCAAGGCACGATGCGTCGGGAGGATGAGATGGGCGCGATTCGAGATTTTCAGCGTTTGGCGCAGGTCGAAGCCGGCCTTGCGCAAGTCTTCAATCTCACCTTTTAATATATGCGGGTCGATGATGACGCCATTGCCGATGACATTGACGCAGCCTGGTGTGAGTACACCCGAAGGGATGTTGTGCAGCACAAACTTCCGCCCGTCAAACTCGATAGTATGACCGGCGTTGGGGCCACCTTGGAAGCGTGCCACGATGTCATAATTCGGGGTGAGGGCGTCAACTACCTTGCCCTTGCCTTCGTCGCCCCATTGCAAACCGAGGAGAATATCTAATTTATTCATATATTGGGATTTCAAGATTTAAAATTCATGATTTAATAATTCAGATTTCGAGATTTTAGGCTGCCACGGTGTGACGGCCCTTCAACTTCATATTCCGAACTTTCAACTATCAACTTTTCTTGTGTCCATAGAATATCAACGAATGGTGCGTAATCTCCACGCCCAATTGCTCCTCGATGGAGCGCTGGATCTCCCATAGACGCGGGTCGCAAAACTCCATCACCTGTTCTGTCTCCATGTCGATGAAATGGTCGTGCTGGCGGAACTTATGGGCACGTTCGTATTGAGCGCAGTTGTGCCCGAACTGGTGTTTGATAACCAACCCGCAGTCGAGCAACAACTCAATGGTGTTGTATAGCGTTGCCCTGCTGACAAGGTACTTGTTGTCTTTCATTCGGTTGTAGAGCGTGTCAATGTCGAAATGCCCGTTGGTGGAATAAATCTCCTTGAGGATGGCAAAACGCTCTGGAGTCTTGCGCAGCTTATGTTGCTGGAGGTAGTCGGTGAACAGTTTCTTGACCGACAAGTAGGTGTTATCCATCGTTTCTTTCATGCCTTGAACGGTTAATTCGGGGCAAAATTAAGAATAATTCTAAATTGTGGCGCATTATTTTCCTTCTGTGGTCGTTTTTCTGATCACTTTTTGCACATCCTTCATGCGGTTCAGTTTGTCGATGAGGTCACCCAACTCTTTGGTATTGTGCACGTAGATCGACAATGTGGCTTCCACAAGGTCTTTTTTGGCTTCCATGTGAAGGGATTGCATGTTGAGCTTCAGTTCATTGGAGAGCAGGTTGGTCATACGGTTAAGCAGCCCAGCCGTATCCAAGGCCGTGATTTTCAGTTCCGAAAGGAAAGCGATTTCGCTCTTGGGCTGCCATTTGGCCTTGACGATGTGGTTGCCGTGTTGGGCCGAGAGTTGGATGGCCTTGGGGCAGTCGCTGCGGTGGATTTGAAGCGGTTCACCCGGAAAGTTGAATGCGATGACTTCGTCGCCAGGAATGGGGTTACAGCAGGTCGATACATTGAAGTCGAACTCACCTGAAGATGAAATGGTGGCTTCTTCCTCTTTGGTCTTGCTGTTGCCGCCCCATAGTCCAAAGGTGATGTAGCGGACGAAGTTGTTGCCGCCCGATTGCGGTTTTAACACTTCGCGGATAATGCGTTCGTCGATTTTGCCCGTCGCCATTTGGTAGTAGAAATCCACGGAGCTGGTGAGTTTCTCGTTGGCCATCACTTGGTTGCGATTGGCTTTCGAGGCTTCGAGACCGAGCCTCTTCATGATTTCCTCAAATTTCGCTTCGCCCTGCTCGCGGAAGGTGCGGCGGTATTCCTTGATGCCACTCCTGAGCCGCGATTTGGCCGTGGCCGTGACGAGGAACTCGAACCACTTCTCCTGCGGGTGTTGCGCCTCGCTGGTGATGATTTCCACGCGGTCGCCGGTGTGTAGTACGCGGTCGAGTTGCGAAAGCTGGTTGTTCACATTGGCGGCAATGCTGTGGTCACCGATTTCCGAGTGGATGTTGTAGGCGAAATCCAAGGCCGTCGAGCCTTTGGGCAGCGACACCATCTTGCCTTTTGGGGTAAAGACAAACACCTCGTCGGCAAAGAGGTCGAGCTTGAAGTTGTCGACAAACTCGATGGCGCTGATGCTTTCGCTCCCGACGAGGTTTTGCGCCTTCTTGAACCATTCGTCGAAGCCGCTTTCGGTCTGATTGTCAGTCTTGTACTTGTAATATGCGGCAAAGCCTTTCTCGGCAATCTCGTTCATGCGCTCGCTGCGGATTTGCAGTTCGACCCAATTGCCGTTTTGTCCCATTACCACGGCGTGAAGGCTCTCGTAGCCGTTGGTTTTTGGGAACGAAATCCAGTCTTTCAGCTTGGCAGTGTTCGGACGATAGAAGTTGGTGATCACAGCGTAGATTTTCCAGCATTCCAAGCGTTCGGTTTCCTTCGGGCAGTCGGCGATGAAGCGCACGATGAAAGAACCGTAAAGGTCTTCGAAGGGCAACTCTTTGTCCATCATGCGTTTCCAGACGGAATTCACTGAGCGTTCCTTAGTCTCGGCTCTTGCTTTGATGCCTAATTTCTTCAATTCGGACATGATAGGTGCGGTAAAGTCGTACAACTCATGGAGGCGTTGCTCACGCACCTCGTCCTTGCGCTTGCGGATGTTGTCGTAAATGGTTGGGTTGGTGTATTTTAGTGCCAAGTCCTCCAACTCAAGCTTGATGGAATGAAGTCCAAGGCGATAAGCCAAAGGCGCATAGATATAGGAGGTTTCGGAGGCGATTTTCAGTTGCTTGTGCTTGGGCATCGAGTCGAGGGTGCGCATGTTGTGGAGCCGATCGCTGAGTTTGATGAGCACCACGCGCGCGTCGTACGAAAGCGAGGTGATAATCTTCCTGAAGTTCTCGGCCTGCATACTTTCGGCATCCATTAACTCGAACTTGGTGAGGCCGTCCACCACGCGCGACACCTTTTCGCCAAACATCTCGCGGATGTCGTCCAAGGTGTATTGGGTGTCTTCCACTACGTCGTGCAGCAAAGCGCAAATGATGGAGGTGCGGCCCAAGCCGATGTCGTGCGCGGCAATGTAAGCCACGGCGATGGGATGGTAGATGTAAGGCTCTCCTGAGCGGCGGCGTTGGTCTTTGTGGGCCTCGACGGCAAAATAGAACGCCTTTTCGACCATCTCAAGGTCTTGGGCTTCCTTTCGGCCATGCCAAGCATCGATCAACTGTTGGTGTCGTCGTTCGATTTCTTCTTTTTCTTCTTTGGAATAGGTGTCGGGTAAAGCAGAGTTCATGTTTTTCAAGTTTTAGACTGCAAAAGTAGATATAATCCTTTTGAAATGCGAAACTGAGTGAGGATTTTTTTTGTAATTTTGCACCCACAATGAAAAACATCAGAAACTTTTGCATCATCGCACACATCGACCATGGTAAATCGACCTTGGCCGACAGGCTTTTGGAGATAACTCACACGCTGAATGACAAGGAACTCGTCGACCAGGTGCTCGACGACATGGACCTTGAGCGCGAACGCGGCATCACCATCAAGAGCCACGCCATCCAGATGAAGTATAATTATAAAGGTGAGGAGTATACCCTCAACCTCATTGATACCCCCGGCCACGTGGACTTCTCCTACGAGGTGTCGCGCAGCATTGCGGCCTGTGAAGGGGCTTTGCTCGTGGTGGATGCCACGCAAGGTATTCAGGCCCAGACGATTGCCAATCTTTACTCGGCCTTGGAACACGACCTCGAAATCATCCCTGTGATGAACAAAATTGACATGGATAGCGCGATGATTGACATCGTGGAAGACCAGATGGTGGACCTCTTGGGCTGCGACCCGAGCGAGATTCTGAAGGTCAGTGCGCGCACGGGCGAAGGCGTTCCGGCAGTGTTGGATGCCATCGTCGAACGCATTCCTTGTCCCAAGGGTGACCCAAACGCCCCGCTGCAAGCCTTGATTTTCGACTCGGTTTTCAATTCGTTCCGTGGCATCATCGCTTATTTCCGTATCATGAACGGAACCATCCGCACCAACGACCTTGTGAAGTTCTACGCAACGGGCAAGGAATACAACGCCGACGAAATTGGCGTGCTGCAACTGAAGCAAGTGCCGAAAAATGAATTGTCTGCAGGTGATGTGGGTTACATCATCTCTGGCATCAAGACCTCGAAGGAGGTCAAGGTGGGCGACACCATCACGCATGTGGAAAGGCCTTGCGCCGAGCCAGTTTCGGGTTTTGAGAACGTGAAACCTATGCTGTTTGCGGGTATCTATCCGGTCGACGCAGATGATTATGAGGAACTTAGGGCTTCGTTGGAGAAACTGCAACTCAACGATGCCAGTCTGGTTTGGGAGCCTGAATCTTCGGCGGCTTTGGGCTTTGGCTTCCGCTGCGGTTTCTTGGGTCTCTTGCACATGGAAATTGTGCAGGAACGCCTCGACCGCGAGTTCGACATGGACGTCATCACGACGGTGCCCAATGTGTCGTTCAAGTGCTACAAGACTGACGGCGAGATGATTGAGGTGCACAACCCCAGCGGTCTGCCCGAAGTGACGAAGATTCACCATATTGAGGAGCCTTACATCCTCGCGCAAATCATTTCGAAGAATGATTTCACCGGACCGATTATGACGCTCTGCATCGACCGGCGCGGCGTGCTGAAAAATCAGGTCTATCTCTCCACCGACCGCGTGGAACTGACCTTCCAGATGCCGTTGAGCGAGATTGTGTTCGACTTCTACGACAAGCTGAAATCCATCTCGAAGGGCTATGCCTCTTTCGACTACCATATCGCTGGTTATCAGGACGCTGACTTGGTGAAATTAGACATCATGCTCAACGGCGAGTCGGTGGACGCTCTCTCGACGTTGATACATCGTGGCCATGCCTACGACTTCGGTCGGCGCATGTGTGAGAAACTGAAGGAATTGATACCACGCCACCAGTTCGACATCGCCATCCAGGCGGCCATCGGAGCGAAGATCATCGCACGTGAAACGGTGCGCCAAGTGCGCAAGGATGTGACGGCGAAATGTTATGGCGGCGATGTGTCGCGTAAGCGCAAACTGCTTGAAAAACAGAAGGCTGGCAAGAAACGAATGCGTCAGGTCGGCAATGTCGAAGTGCCGCAGTCGGCGTTCCTTGCTGTTTTGAAACTGGATTAATATTGTACGGCTGTTACATTGTGGCAGCCCTACAACTGAAAACTGATAACTGCAAACTATAAACTGTAAACTGGATGACCGCCCTGCAATATCAAATAGCATTGACCTTACTCCCTGGTATCGGTGATATCAGCGGCAAGAAATTCGTGCAGTATTGCGGCAGCGCGGAAGCCATCTTCAAGGAAACGCGCAAGTCGTTGGAAAAGATTTCGGGTATGCGCGAGGTCTCGATTGAGGCGATTTGCAACCCCAAGGAATACCTGAAACGCGCCGACGAAGAAATTGAATTTATTGAAAAACACGATATTAGACCGATTTTCTTCCTCGATTCCGACTATCCGCGTCGACTCCTTCAATGCGATGACGGCCCGATGATGCTATATTATAAAGGTATGGCCAACTTGAACGCCAACCGCGTGGTGGCTATTGTCGGGACGCGCAACATTACCGAGTACGGCAAGGAAAACTGCCAACAGTTGGTGGAGGATTTGAAGAATGACAATGTATTGATTGTGAGTGGCTTGGCATACGGAGTTGACACTTGTGCACACAAGGCTTCGCTGAAAAACGGCATCCCTACAGTCGGGGTGATGGGCTGTGGAATGCAGCAGGTTTATCCCGCGCCGAACAAGAAATTGGCTGAGGAAATGCAGGTGCAAGGTGGCATCCTCACTGAGTGCATCAGCGGAACCCAGCCCGACCGTGAGAACTTCCCGCGTCGCAACCGTATTATCGCGGGTATGGCGGATGCCGTGGTGGTCATCGAGTCGGCGCTGAAAGGTGGCTCGCTGATTACCGCCGACATCGCCAATTCCTACAACCGCGACGTGTTCGCCTATCCAGGTCGCGTGATGGACCTCTACAGCCAAGGCTGCAACTACCTCATCCGTACCAACCGTGCCCATTTGATGGAGAGTGTGCTGAATCTGCGCTATGTAATGCGTTGGGATTCAGAAACAAAGGCGGAAAAGCAAACCGCTTTGTTCCGTGAGTTTACTGATGAGGAAAAGCTCGTTATGGACTGCTTTGGCGCGAATGCGGTGGTCAATTTGGACGATATCATCGTGAAAACTGAGCTGCCGACGACGAAAATCGCGGCCATTTTGCTCAACCTTGAATTTGACGGCGTGCTGATGGCACTGCCCGGAAAACGTTACCAAAAATGTTAGGCAAAGTCATCAAATCGACGGGCAGTTGGTACATCGTCTTGGACGAACAAGGGCGGCAGTGGGAGTGTCGACTGCGCGGAAAAATCCGTCTGGACGGGCTGCGTTCCACCAATCCCGTGGCGGTGGGCGACAACGTGCATTTCGAGCAGGAACCTGGCAAGGAAACGGGGGTTATCAACAAGATTGAAACGCGCGATAATGTGATTGTGCGCCAGTCAGTTAACCTGAGCAAAGCCTCGCATATCATTGCCGCCAATGTGGATTTGGCCATCGTGGTGGCTACCATCGCGCAGCCGCGCACTTCTACGGGTTTCATCGACCGTTTTTTGGTAACCGCCGAGGCCTACCACATTCCCGCCGCCATCATCTTCAACAAATGTGACCTTTACACCGACGAGCAAATCGGCGAGATGTGCGTTTTGATTGAGTATTATCAGGAAATTGGGTACACTTCTTTCGGCGTTTCGGCCAAGACGAGATTCCAAATCGACGAACTTAAAACCCTGATGCAAGGGAAGATATGCCTGTTTTCGGGTCATTCCGGCGTGGGCAAATCGGCTTTGGTCAATGCCTTGGACCCATCGTTGAATGTCCGCATCGGCGCGATTTCCGACTATCATGAAAAAGGCAAGCACACCACAACTTTCGCCGAAATGCATCATCTGAATTTCGGCGCGTGGATTGTCGATACCCCTGGCATCAAGGAGTTTGTGCTGTATGACCTTGAAAAAGAGACCCTTGCACAGCGTTTCCCCGAGATGCGCGACCTGATGAGTGAGTGCCGTTTCGCCAACTGTACCCATACCCACGAACCCGGTTGTGCGGTGAAGGCAGCGGTCGAAAACGGCGACATCGCCGACTGGCGCTATGTGAATTACATTCGCATGATGACGGACGAAAGTCATGAATCAGTAAAAGAAGAAGGGTAAAAATATTGATTATGAATGAATTATTGACAAGAACGATTTCGGGAATTGTGTTTTTGGCTGTGATCGTTGCGTGTGTGTTACTTTCGCCATGGACTTGTGCGGCTTTGCTTTTGGTCGTGGTCGGCATTGGTACTTTTGAGATGTGTCGGCTGCACGGAATCATGGATGCCAAGTATCTTATTTTGAGCGAGTTGCTTTCGTTGATCGCGTACGTTCTGGCGGCTTTGGCGGCCTTGCATTTCCTCTCGTTGAGATGGTTAGTGTTGGAGTTGCTTTTCTTGATGTTACCGTTTCTATTTGCCTTGTTTTCAACGAAATACGACCATAAAGTCCTGTTTTCATGCCTTTACGCTTCGTTGGCTTTCCTCGGATTGCCTTGCGCGTTGATGGTGTTCATGTACCGTTCCGACTTGTTCGGTTTGATGTCGGGTGCGCATCTTATCTTGTTGGTTTTCGGTTTGTTATGGGTGAACGACATTTTTGCCTACTTGACGGGACGACTGCTTGGCAAGCACAAACTTTTTCCACGCATTTCGCCTGGCAAGACCATCGAAGGCAGTTTGGGAGGCTTGGTTTTCACCGTGATTGCGATGGTCGTTTTTGGTCATTATGCCTCGTGGCTACCCATTTCTGCGGCGGTTGGGATGGCGGCTATCGCGGTGGTTTTCGGGACTTTAGGTGATTTGTGCGAGTCCATGCTAAAACGTCAGGCAGGCGTGAAGGACTCGGGCAAGTTGATTCCGGGTCACGGCGGAATTTTAGACCGTTTTGACTCCGTTTTGTTCAGCGTACCGTTTATTTTCGTTTATTTGCTGCTGCTATGAAGATCCACAAAAGGATACACGAGGAAGGTACGAAGGCCATTTTGATTACGCTTGCCATTGTCGCGGCAATGAGTTTCCTTGTCAACAAGCTCTGGCCTTCTCAAACGGTGTGGCATTACATTCTGTATGCCTTTGAGCTTGTGGTACTTATCCTTACTGTCCGCTTTTTCCGCGTCCCGATTTGGCGTAAGACAACGGTGGTCGAAAATGCGGTTTTGTCGCCCGCCGATGGGGTGGTGGCGGCTAACGAGGAGGTGTTTGAGGACGAGTATTTTCACGACAAGCGTCGTCAGATTTCCATTTTCATGTCGATTTACGACGTTCATGTCAATTTCTTCCCGTTTAATGGAGAGGTCACCTATTACAAGTACCATCCTGGAAAGTTTTTGGTGGCGTTCAATCCAAAGTCATCGACTGATAATGAGCGCAATACGATTATCCTAAAGGACGGGAAAGGCCGTGAAATCCTCGTGCGCCAGATTGCCGGTTTCGTGGCGCGGCGCATCGTCTGCGACCTCAAGGCTGGCGACGAAGCCATTGCTGGCGAGGAGTTAGGCATGATTCGTTTCGGTTCGCGTGTCGACGTGTTTTTGCCTTTGGATGCAGAAGTCAAGGTAAAAATGAATCACCGCACAGTAGGGAAGGAGACGATTTTGGCGGTGATGAAATAGTCAAAGAATCGCCATTATTTCCCTCAATTCTTTCACCTCAAACGTCCGCTCTCCATCGATTTCTTTCCCGCTCGCATTGAAGAAAATCTGGTCGATGCCAGCGGCGCGAGCTCCGTCAATATCGACGGCCATTTCGTCGCCGATGACGAGGCTTTCTTCGGCGGTGGCGTTGGCTTTGCGCAAAGCATAATGGAAGATTTCAGGGTTGGGCTTTTTCACCCCGACTTCCTCCGAAACGGTCAAAGTCTCGAAATACGGTTTCATCCCCGAGAGGCTCAACTTGGTGTCTTGGACTTCTTGGAAACCATTGGTAATCAGGTGCAAATGATATTTTGGCTTGAGGTAGTCTAATAGTTCCATCGTGCCAGAAACCAGTCTCACGATGCGCGGCGACCAATACACATAATCCTCGCTGAGATGGTCGGCCAGGGCGGTGTCATGGATGTCGTAGTGCTCCAAAGGCAGCACGAAACGGGTGCGGTTGAGATAGTCCTTAGTGATTCTATCCTCACGGTAAAGTTCCCAAAGTCGCTCATTCAGCGGATGATACACCTCGTGGAACTCATGCGCACTCGGTATGCCGCGACGCTTCAAATCGTATTTTTCATAAATCCGTTCAAAGGCCACTTCGGCGGCAGCGTCGAAATCCCACAGCGTGCGGTCCAAATCAAAAAACAAGTGTTTATATATCGTCATTGTTGTTTTCTTTTTGTCACAAAACTGACAAAACCTTCAAAACGGTTTGGGAAGCTTGCCAACTGGCAGCTTCCGGCGGCACACGGTTGTGTAGCCGCCATGCCCAAGAGTCGGTTTTGATTGGTTTTGAGGGTTTTGTGATAATAATAGGGGACATATTTCATTTTATGGACATTTGTCGTTGCCATTCAAACAAGGCTACCGCAGCGGCATGACTCACATTGAGCGAGCGTGTCGGGCCTGGGACGGGAATGTAAACCACCCTATCGCATTGCACCAACAGCTCATTGCTGAGGCCGTTTCGCTCACTTCCCACGATGAACGCCACGTTTTCAGGGAGTTGCGTGTCGTAAATACAGGTGGCGTTGTCGGCGGTCTCGATAGCGACGATAGTCTTTCCTTCGGGCACAATTTTATGTAAATCAGTTTCTTCCGTGAAATACCAGTGGATATTATCGCGACTTGAGGCAGCGGCGCGGCGCACTTTGCCGAGACGGTGTTCATCCTCGTTGCCCAAGAAACATACTTCCGTAGCCCCAATATTGTCAGCCAAACGAATCATCGCGCCGATGTTGTCGGGTGTCATGAGGTGGTCGGCGATGACCATCGGGCGCGGGATGCGGCTGTAAAGGCTTTCAGGCCCGGTTTGCGCGAATAGGTCGTTCGATTTTAGGTAGGTCATGGCGTTCTTCTTTTAGTAGTACTCCCTGATATACATATACGCCTTGTTGAACAACTCTTCCTCTTTGTGCAATTTGTACTTCAACAGCGTTTTGCGCAAGGCTTTTTGCACTTCGCGCTCACCTGCGTTGGTGGTCTGCCAGCCTGGGAAACGGACCACCTTCACGATGCTATCGATATCGGCGACGATGCGACCTACCACAGCGGGGGTGTCTTCTGTGCGGAGTTCCATAAACAGTTCCGTTAAGGCTTCCTTGCCGGTTTTGCGGACTTCCACCTCGGCTTCCTGTTTCTCAGCCTGCAAGGTTTCACGGGCAATCTGACAAAGTTCTTTGATGAACTCAATACTCGAAATCAAACCTTGTTCGGCTTTGTCGCGCAGGGCTTCCAGACGTTTGCTCAATTCAATGAACTTGGGTTTGTCGGCATGTTTCTTGAAACGCTTGATGAGTTCACGCTCCATCCGTTTGGCAGCCTTCATATCCTTGTTGCCCATCAAAGTCGAGACCATCATTTCATCCAATATCACCTCTTCCATGTCGGTGTGGATGCCCGACACGTGAATGTTCTCGTACATGATTTTCTTTGTCTGTGCGCCCAAAGAAAGCCAAATCAGCTTGCCCAAAGCATCGGGGCCAGAGGGTTTAACGGATTGATATACATTGGAAAGCCATTTGTAATCTACTCGATAGGGTTCCAAAGCAGGGTCGGGGGAAAGCGATTCCCAGATGTTGGACAGACGGCGATAGTCGGCAGCGAAGGCATCGCGCTTTTCGTTGGTGTTGATGGCTTCCTGCGCGGCTTGCAAACCGTCGAAGCCGTCAACGGTGCGGTCCACGCCTTTGAAATGCGACAATGTGTCGGCAATGGCTTGCGGAAGTTCGTTAATCAAGTCGTTGAGGTTGGTGATGACCTTTTTCATCACGTCCTCATCGAATTCCAAAGCCTTGGCGGCATCGTCAAACACACCAAAGTAATCCACGATGCGCCCGAAAGTCTTGTTTGGGAATTTGCGGTTGGTGCGGCAGATGGCCTGCAACAGAGTGTGGTCTTTCAGCGACTTGTCCAAATACATGGTCTGCAAGATGGGCGAGTCGAAACCAGTGAGCAATTTGGCGGTGACAATTAAGAACTTGAGTTCGGAATCAGGCTTGTTGAATTTCTCAATCACCTTTTCCTGCTCGTCTTTGGTGAGGCTGTAGAGGCGTTTCAGTTCATCCTCGCCTTTGCCCGAGGTGGAGATGACCACTGCCGATGCGGAATCGGGGAAGTAGTTGTTCAGTTCCATCTTGTAGAGATGGCAGGCCTCGCGGTCGGGCGTGACAATCATCGCCTTGAAGCCTTGCGGCTCCACCTTGTCGCGATAGTGTTCAGCGATGTCTTTGCAGACAATCTGGATGCGTTCGGGCGATTTCAGGAACTCGAGCATCTTGGCGGCCTTGCTGCTGAGGGTGATTTTGGCGTCTTCGTCCAGTTCATTGGAGAGGCGTTCAAACTCCTCGTCCACGGCATCGCGGTCGATGTGAATGTCCAACAGGCGAGGCTCGAAGTGCAACGGCAGGATGGTGTTGTCGCGCAAAGCGTCTTCAAACGAGTAACGGCTCATGTAACCGCCTTGGTCTTCCAACGCACCGAAGGTCCAGAAGGTGTTGTGCTCCGACTTGTTGATGGGCGTTCCCGTGAGGCCGAAGAAGAAAGCGTTGGGCAGGGCGGCGCGCATACGCTGTCCGAGGTCGCCCTCCTGCGTGCGGTGCGCCTCATCTACCATCACGATGATGTTGTCGCGACGGTTGATGTTGGGCTTGGCGTCCTTGAACTTGAAGATGGTGGTGATGATGATATAGCGGGCGTCGTTCTCCAGATACTTGTTCAGGGTGTCGATGTCCTCGGTGGGCATCACGTTGGGTGCCTCCTTGAAGACATTTTGCGTCTGCGAATCCAAGTCGATGCGGTCCACCACAATCATCACAGTGGGGCTTTTCAGCTCCGGCATGCGGCGCATCTTCTGTGCGGCAAAGAGCATCAGCAGCGACTTGCCCGAACCTTGGAAGTGCCATATCAGGCCGCGTTTGATTTTGTTTTCCAGCACGCGCTCCACAATCTTGTTGGCACCTTCGTATTGCTGGTAGCGGCACACCACCTTGATGCGCTGACGGCTCTTGTTGGTGGTATAGGTGGTGAAGTTGTAGAGGATGTCTAACAAGGTGCGGGGCGAAAGCAGCTGCCGCATCTCGGCGGAGACATTCTCCAAGCCGGGCATTTCCGAATCTTCCTGACCTTCGTTGAGCCTCCAGGCCGACCAAAACTCCAAGGGCGTGCGTACGGCGCCGTAAAACAGTTCGCGTCCTTCGGTGGCGAAGCTGAACACATTGGGGACAAACAACTCCGGCACGCTGTTTTCATAACCATCGTGGATGTCGGAGGCGGCATCGAGCCACGAAACAGAAGGCCGCACGGGTGTTTTGGCCTCGCCTACCACCAAGGGGAAGCCGTTGACAAACAGCACGATGTCGGGGCGTTTGGTCTCGCGGTTGCGGATGCTGAACTGGTTGACCAGTTGGAACTTGTTGTTGGCGATATGTTCGAAGTCGATGAGGCGGACGGGCACGTGGGCGTAGTTCTTGCCGAAGGGCATGGTCTTGTTGCCCTTGAGCCACTCGGCAAACTCCTCGTTGGCGCGCACAAGGCCGGTGCTGTGGACCGACAGCAGGATGGAACGCAGCTTGAAGATGACCTCGTCGGCGCGTTCGGGCTGTGCGGCAATCTCTGGGTTGAGGCGGACGAGGGCCTTTTTCACCTCCGTTTCCACCATCACCTCGGTAACCTCGCG
>JAEEGL013941639.1_pt1 | contig 19143 bp, 19 predicted proteins | sample 9134231 | NCBI WGS metagenome assembly JAEEGL01 (sample SAMN16246548, study PRJNA631951) | gut metagenome | biome: gut microbiome; feature: rumen; material: fiber-attached | host: Bos | place: Iran: Karaj | collected 2018-10 | reverse complement strand
GTTCATAAACAGATAAAACCAATGATATACAAAAAGAAGGACTGTTTTGTGTGTGACTAAACGACTTGCTTATCAAAATTTCACTATATACTGTGTGCTAGCAATGCCAAAAGCACAATATAGACGACTGAATAGTTACGATTATTCATTACTGTGGTGTCGTATTTGTACCGACCATGCTCGGCGAATTCGAGATTGCAGGTCTGGAAAAGGTCACCGTCGAGATTGCAAAGCAGCAGGCGCGGCTTGGCGGTATCTTCGTTACCATGTATCAAAAAGAGAATGATGCCGCATTGCTTGCTGAGTTTCAGGATGTACTGAAAGCACAGATGATGCGGACTGTAATCCCCTATTCCCGCACGGTGCGTGAAAGCCTGAAAGTCGGTTTGCCGATTGAGGCATACTTTATAGATAGGAAAGTACCGCGGTCTCCGAGCAGCTGGAAGATCGTCGATGCCTATGAAGGTTTAGCTTCGGAAATCATGGGCCGCTTCCAAAAAGCTGACACACCTGTCACATTTTAAGAAGAAAGGAGTGCTTTGAACATGGCAAAAACGATGCTCACGAATCTTGCTGCAATCGCTCAAAATACCCAAAGTGAGAATATCCGGATGATCGACATTGATGAATTGCACGATTCTCCTAGCAATTTCTTCCGGATGGATAACATAGAGGAACTGGCAGATGCAATTCTCGGTCAGGGAGGCGTGAAGGATAATCTGGTCGTGACGCCAATGGAGAGCGGTGGTTATATGATTGTCAGCGGACACCGGCGCAAAGCAGCCGTCCGTCTGCTTCTGGAGCGCGGAGACCAGATCTCTCGCCTGCTTCCATGTCTGGTTCAACACTATGACAGTCAGGAAGCACTTGACCTCGATCTAATTCTCCTGAATGTTACTGCCCGCCAGCTGAACGATAACGAACTCTGGCAGTCATATCAGCGGTTGGATCAGTACCTGAAAAGCAGGAAAGCTGAGGGCGTGAAATTCGGCAGTATGCGTGAGGAGCTTGCGCGGCAGCTGCATATTTCAAAATCACAGGTCAGTAAATTACAGCATATTAGCAGCAGCGCGGCTCCGGAGGTTCAGGCAGCGGTTGCTGACGGAACAATCTCAATCAATACAGCGAATGAGATTGCAAAGCTGGAGCCTGAACAGCAGCAGGTGCTTGCTGAGGGCGATTTGCGTTCAGTTACGCCGAAAACGATACGGGATACTTCCGAAGATGATTCCTCTGCTGCACCGAAGGATCTGCGCTGGGACGGGGAAATACTGTTTGAAACCGTGAAGCATCAGCTGATGCACCTGATTTCCGAAGAGTTGCATGAAGCAGCAATCAGTATGAACAGCGTGGATTTCGTCAATGAATTCCGCCGGAAGTGCCGAACGGTCTATCTATCTGTTGATGAGGGCATTTCGATTGAGTGCGGATTTGATCGCATAACTGTTTCTTTTTCAATTCCGGCTGAGTATCGGAATATCAGAAGCATTTGGCTTGCATGGCGCACCGCCGGCAAGTATGTGCAGACATGGATTCGGGAAGCTGTACCTGTTGCGCGGAAAGCAGAAAAAGTTGACACACCTGTCACATTTTCAGATAAGACCGTTCCAGCACCCCCTGCGTCTGTCGAGCCTAAGGCAGAAAAACCTGTCAGATCGTTGGTACCTTCACCGGATACAATCCGTTATAGTACAATGCCACAGTATGAGCGTGACCATATCTTTGATACAGGCTGCTTCAATGAGATCGCGCTCGGATATCTGACACTGGCGCTGCAAGCTATGGGAATGGAAGCGGAAACAGTGCTGGCTGCACAGAATGCAATGAGCAGCTTTTTCGATCAAAGTGATGCCGCTGCCGCACGAAAAGCATACAAGGAAAGCTGAATGGAGGGATAGCAAATGGAAGTATTGTTTTCCGCATTGTCGGGAAAGGAAAAAATGAGTCTCCTGCTGTTTGAGCAGGAGATTAAGGCGCTGAAAATCCTGACTGCTGACGGGATTCCGAAGCCGTATTCACAGGCGAACAAGGATGACCCGTGCGAAACCTTTTACTATGATGATACCTGCCGCCGGGATTACCAGGAGCAGACCGGGTATCCGGTCATGCACGACAGTATCACGCCGAATGAGTACGAGGAACTGCATGAGCCGATCAGCAATCTGTATTGGGAAGCACACCGCGATCTGTCCGGTTTGCATATTGATGTTGTACTTTCCGAAAAAGGTGGCTGGTTTCTCCTGCTGTATGCGGATGACAGTGATGCTATTATGATTGAAAACGGCGAGACATTCTGGTGGTAATTAGAACGGAGTGATTACATGAAACACAAAAGAAGCCTGACCGGACTGACGCTTGCGCTTACGGCAATTCTGCTGACTGCCTGCGGCAGAACGGAGATCCATGTCAATGATTATCTTTCAACCGAGACAAAGGGTGCGAACGGAAAAGGGTCTGTCGAGTGGACGCTGGACACAGCGGCAATGGTCTCTGCAAACCGCGATGCCTTTCGCCTGAATGACAATGCTTCACTGGATGACATCGCAGCCGTCACACAGAAAATCAATGAGAACCTGTACGGAACCTTTGACAAGGCTGATGTGCTCACGAACGGCGATACGGTCAAATTCGTATGGGATACATCGAATGTGAAGATGCTGGAAAAGGCATATAAGATCAGACTGTTGACCGATGATTATCCGCTGACGGTCTCCGGTTTGCCGGAATTGCAGCGGTATGACCCATTTGAATACATCACGATCGAGTATCAGGAGGACGGTGACGGCGTGCTGCCGATTATCAGGATTGCTAATGATATACCGTTTCGGCTGAATTATGCTGTCAAACAGGAAGGTGTATTACATATCGGAGACTGCTTTGCCGTCGAGGTCAGCCGAAAGATCGACGGGCAAGACCTGACACAGCAGGAGCTTGCGGATTTCCTGCTGAAACAGGGTTATGAGATTACGCAGTTTGAAAAAGAATATCAAGTATCCGATATGACCTGATGAATAAGCCCTGATTCTTGATAAAATCAGGGCTTTTCTATACCCAAAAATAAAAAGCGAGGAGTGATGCGATTTGAACATGAGCGAGGAAGTCACCGGCGTAACACTGCAAGTGACTGAAAAAGCGGTATCAACGGGACTAAACGCAGCGACAAGAATCGCGGAGATGGCAGCGCGGCTGTTCCGCGAACTGATGGCAATGTCGCGGGAACACAATGCCGGTAGAATGAAAAACAATACCGGCAGCAAGGAAAAGGTCAGGGAAACCGACCTGGCCGATCTGAAACCAGGATATGCCGATTACAAGGATCTTGTCAAAAGTGCTCAGAAAAGCGGAGATACGGTCGTCACATCAGAGCACGGCATGAGCCGGGAGGATATGAAGGCTGTCAGCAGGAAAGCAAAGAAATACGGTATTCCGGTCGCTTTCAAAAATCCGAAAGGCAAAGACAATATCTATGCCTGTGTCCGCGGTTCTGATCTTCCGATTTTCAAACAGATCTGCACAGAGGTCATCAAGGACAAGATCGCAGAAGCGCCGGAAAAGCTGGGCAATTTCAAATGCGAAGAATGGGAAGTCCCTTTTCTTGCTGCTGAAATGAAAAATGTCGATGTGGCGGCAATGTTCCCCAAATCGGAAAAAGGTTCATTCTGTCTGTATGACATGAATGATGAAAAGCTGATCCGTGTTGCGCGGGAGGAATATGCCAAAAAGTATGCGGCACTGGAACAGGATGTCGCTATTTCAAAGGATGATGACGGCTTCTATTCCATTATGGATAAGCGAACCAGGAAAGCCGTGACCTTTGACACAGTTCCGACGAGAGGCAAGCTATCCTCGCAGATTCAGTCACAGTTTGGCTATGACGAAAACAAAGCCAATATGTGTGTTGCCAAGTTTGCGCAGGAGATGCTGCACGGAAAAGAACGGGAAAGGCTTGTTTCACCGTCTGTTCAGGAAGAGTTTGCGAATATCGGGTCGATGGTCAGACTGGACGGCGAACAGCCGCTTGCTTCTCATTATCAGTGCTGGCATTTGCAGCCGAAGGATGATGCGGAGAGCATCGTATTCCGCGACGGTGACACCGGAAGATTTGCTGTGCTGGAACCGCTGAAAATGAGCGACAGAAAGATGCGGGCAATTCTGGGCGAAGAGCTTGGCATCACGGACAGAGAGATGCTGGATGCCCTGACGGATAAGGCTGACCGTCTGGCGCAGCATTATGCAAGCGAAAAAGCTGAATTCTATACTGCTAATCAAGACTTCCGCATGGATGACTTTACGGAAGACCAGCTTGTGGAGTATAAGAATGTCGGCGCAAGCGGTCAGGAGTATGTCACGCGGCTCAAACCGATCGATCATGTCGAGCAGACGATCAACCGTTCCGGAACAAATATGTTCGGGGCGCCGGACAGAGATGCTTTCACACTGGATGCGACCTTTACGTCAACGGAGATCAATGCAGAGGGAAACAGCATCGAAACCAAGAAGTCCACCACACTGGAGTTTTCGCTTGCTGACAAGAAAACCGGCATGAACATCCTGACAGAAATGTATAAGGAGCACGGCATACCGGAAGCAACAGCGCGCGATATGGCGAAAACCGTGTTCAGCAGAGCGGAAAAGCAAAGCCCGGAGCGTGTTGTTCGTTTGGAGGAAGTCCGTGCAGATACAATGAAAGTCGTATACGGCACGCAGGCGGCAGAGGTATCTACGGCAGACCGGCAGACAGCGGCACAGAAGATCGCTGAGCAATTCGGTATTCCGGAGGAAACTGCAAAGGAGATCGTAGAGAAGGCAGAGGAAGCACGCAAGTCTGCAAAGGCAGCGCCGGAGGAAGCCGAAGCTGCTGAAAAGAAGAATGACCCTGAACGCGAGGCAAGGCAGGAGGCGGAATCAGATGCACCTGCCGACGAAGCGCCGAAGCAGTCAGATGCAAAGAAAGCGGACAGCGATGCTGCGAAGCCGGATGCTGCCAAGGGCGGCAACGGTCACGAAAAGCATAAAGCGCCGACGCAGGATGTGCTGGACGAGATGACTGCCAAGAAGGGACCGACGACCGGCGCTCCCGCCGGTTCAATGCCGATGCCGGAGGCTCCGAAGCCAAGACCGCACAGGAGATGACCGTATGTCTGCTCCGAACAATGCGCCGCGCCCGCGAAAGAAAATAGATTCAACGACCCTGATTGTGTATTCCATAATCGGGGTCTTGCTGTTGCTGGTCTGCCTGCTGCTGGGCGCGGCATTCGATTATTCTGTTGTCAACGGTAAAATAGATACCGGCAGGATCGGGAAAGCCGTCAATTATCTGCTTACCCATCCGGGAAAGATATTTGCCGCGCTCGGCACAAAGGGCAGCTATGCTCCGAAGATGCTGTTTTTCGGCGCAATGGTGATCGGTATCTTTGTTTTGTATAAATACAGCGAAGACCCGCGCAGACTGCACCGGCGCGGCACGGAACACGGCAGTGCCAAATGGGGCAGTGAAAAGGCAAAGCGGAAACTTGCCGACAAGGGCAAACCGATACATCAGCCGATCAAAAAATATGATGCAGAGCATCCGGAAGGCGTCAGACAATTCGATGAAAACGGCTGTTTCCTTTGTGTCGAGATCGACAACAACATCATACTGACAAAGGATGTGCGTCTGTCGCTGAATCTGTGGTCTCATGGACTCAATATCAATGTGCTCGTAATCGGCGGTTCCGGTGCGCAGAAGACCAGAGGCTTTGCAAAGCCGAATATCATGCAGCTCAATACAAGTTATGTCATAACGGATCCGAAAGGCGAAATACTCGCGGCGGAGGGAGAACTTCTGCGGGCGGCCGGCTATAAAGTGAGAGTGTTCAATCTGATTGACATGGCACACTCTCATAACTATAACCCTTTTCATTATGTTTACGACAATAACGGACAGGTGGAAGAGACAAAGGTCAAGAGTATGATCGAAGTCCTCTTCACATCAACAAAGGCTGACGGAGAAAAGGAAGATTTCTGGTCGGAGAAGGGCAAATCGCTTCTGATGGCGATCGTCTATCTTCTGTTTGCAGAATCGGAGTATGACGCAGAACATTACACCGAGGGCGAAAAGAAAGGCTTGGTAATACCGGAAACCAGAGATGAAACGCATCTCAACTTCTATTCAGTCGCGGAAAAGCTGCGCCACATGAAGTATCCGCCGCAGGGAAGCCAGCAGCCGGATGGCTTTTTCCTGACACAGAATAAGGGAGAAAGCGATGACGAATTTGAAGCACGCCGGGAAAAGGCGTTTCTATGTGATCTGGACAGGGATTTTCTGGAATTGCAGCGCCATGATACCCCGATCAGCAAGCTTGCTTTTGAATTATACAGCGAGCTGCGCAATGCACCGGAAGAAACCGGACAGAGCTTTATCTCCAGCGCGAATGTCAAGACATTCAATTTCAATCTGACCGGTCTGAAGAATCTGACCTGTACCGATAATATTCATCTGGAAATGCTCGGCGACGAAAAGGCAGCTTTATTCATCGTTATATCTGCAACAGATCCGACATTCCGGTTTATGACTGCGATGTTATATTCGCAGCTTTTTGATGTTCTTTCAAACCGTGCAAATTTCTATCATAAAGGAAAGCTGCCCATCCATGTGCGCTGCATCATGGACGAATTTGCGAACTGCGGCGAGATCCCGAACTTCAACGGCGTCATCTCCTTTGTCCGCGGCATGAATATGTCTCTGAGCGTCATCATTCAGAATATGTCGCAGCTGAAATCCCGCTATGAGAAAACATGGGAGGAAATCCCCGGCAACTGCGACTCCATTCTGTTCCTCGGCGGCAAGGAAGAAAGCACGCTGAAAAGTATATCTGAGCAATTAGGCAAAGAGACCATTGATATACGCGGACAAAACCGCACCAAAGGCAAGTCGCCGACCACATCAGAGAACAATAGCATTGTCGGCAGAGAACTGCTGCAAATCAATGAGGTCGGCGTTATCCCGACAACAGACTGCATCCTGATGATGCGCGGACAGGACCCCTACTACTGCAAGAAATATGTTCTGGAGGAACACCCGAATTACCGTTTTTCCGGTGATGCTGACAAGGCATACAGCTTTGACCTGACACAGGTGCATTCCGTTACGATAGAAGAATTTACCGCAGAGCAAAAAGCCAAACGCGAACGCAGAGCGGAACAGAAACAGCAGGAAGCCGCCAGGAAAGCAGTTGCAGAAGTCAGCACGGCTGATACGCCTGATGACAGAGAATTTGTCGGCGGTTTCTTTTCAATCCGGAAGGAAAAAGTTTCGGAGCAATTTATCCCGACAACATTCGAGGAGATCCAGGAGTTCAGCGATTTAGAGGTTTCCCCGGATATTGTAGCAGAAAGCTATGCCGATGATGAGCCGGTATTCGGAGTGATGCAGGAAGAGCCTGACAGCTTCGACCTCGGAACAGCATCCCGACCGCCAAGAGAGGAGTTTGATGATGATGAGATCCCGCCCCCCGCCGTAATCGATGAGGACGGCAGCATCGTGGAGGACGAAGCCTCCGATGATGCACCGGAACCGGTTTGCTACGGTGCGAAACCACCGGTACAGCCGGAATCATTCGATCTGTCCGAATTGAAGGAAATACGCTTTGACGGAGCATTCACGGAAAGCTATCCGGATGATGCTCAGGTCGCAGCAGAGCCTGACTTCGGAATGATACACCCTGATGAGATCCCGTTTGAAATATAAACTGATTGTGAGGTAACTTATTATGAAAAAGAAAATCTGCACCAGTCTTTTCGCCGCTTTTGTGCTGGCGATCCTGTTCTCCTTCTGCACTGTTCCCGCATACGCAGCCGAGATAGAAACTGCCGCGGCTCCCGTTTCCGTTTCGCAATCTGCGGATGCTGTCTCCGGAATGACACAGCAGTTTCTGATGCCCTGTTCCGCCGCAGTTGCATTTCCGCATACATTCATCGTTGCCGCGGCTGCACCGCCTGCCGGCGGCGGCGGTGGTTCCGGCTCCGCAACAGCAGACACCGCGTACCAGAATGTTGTCAACTTCTTTCTTGTCTGGATCCGGCGTGTCGGTGCGCTGGTCGCGCTGATCGGCGGCATCATGTTTGGTCTGTCGGTCAAAAACAATGACGGTGAGCAGAAGCAGGCCGGTATCCTGACAATGGTCGCCGGCTTTATCGTATTTGCGATCGCGCTCGGCGCAGATATGTTCGACCTGTTCACCTGATAACAGATCAGCCTGCCCGGTCTGAAATATGGCCGGGCATGGCGTGCTGATTTCTCGAACATATGTTGACTTTTCGTTTTCCTCGTGCTATAATACAGATATTGAGAAGGCAATCCCATTCTATCTTATGTGATGATGAAGGAGGCAATGATATGAATCGAATCGCAGCCGCTTTAATTGGAGTAGGATGTTGTGCTTTTGCAATTTACAAGGCATCAAAAAATAAAGGTACTTCAGAACCAATGAAGCCACCGAAATATAGTATCGAGTGGATAAAAAGTCTAAGTAGTATTGATTGGGAACATGAGAGAGAAATAGTACGACAACAATACTGTGACCCTAAATTGGATATCTCATTCAGAAGCCGCTTATGGAATATTTTATACCTATTTGATAAGGTTAAAAGCGAAAGAGATTGGGCTGGTAAAACACCAAGTGGATATAAAATTCCTCGTGAACATGGATGGAATCTATTTAAGCCTGATTAATAGGGCACATTGAATAGGACAATTCAAGGAGGTATATGAATGAGCAACTTTCGTAATGAGGATTACAAAGAGATTCTGAACGATTGTATCCATGATATTTTTTATGTTGATACTTCGTTTCGTGGAAAAATCGCTCAGATTCGACTGCTTTCTGAGATTATTATTAGAAAGCTTATAGACTATGAACCTGATAAACAACTTACAATAGGTAATCATGGGGTACTAGCCACCGTCGAAGCTTTGGATTCGAAAAATGGACCATATTATAAACAGTGCATTGAGGCTATTAAGAATGACACAGACCTTTATCATGCAGCAAATTCATGCTCACACTCTAAAGTTAGAGAGAAAATTACTAAGAATGATTATGAAGTGATTCATGACCATTTTTTGAGTTTACTATCTTGTGTGTTCATTCAGTATTTTACGAAATACAGGTTTGGATCAAACAGTACGGTGATGCTTATCTTTTCGCTGCTTCCGCCTGTCTTACGCATTAAAGTACTTACTCGTCTTTATGAGAATGACAAAACTAATGTTGATATTATTGATAGGTTAGTGCTTGCAATAATGAAAGAACAAGGAAAAGACAAAGCACAAGACTGGGTTGATAATCGCAAAGAGCATCTCACTTCGATATCTGCTATTGCACCAGAAATGGCCGCCTATCTTTCTAAGCTAAGGCCAGATGTCACATTTGAAAAAAACATGTATGAATGTTGCTGCGAAAAAATAGAAAAAGACATGCATGGATTGTATCATACAATAGAGGAAGCAAAAACAGCATATGATTCATATAAAGACAAAACGGATACTACAACAATTACATCAACAGAAATAAAAGAGTTCATAGACCTTATGGATTTCTCATATACCGGAAGGGAGAGCGCCCCTTATTCAGAGCATTTTTCTTGACAAAATGAATACTAATCACTATTGAAAAGCACTTGCCAAACGCAGGTGCTTTTCTTATATCCAAATCTAGAAAGGAGATGCGTATGCATTTCATAATTCAGCCTGTCAGTGCAATACTGCCGACGCTGCCGTCGGTCACAAGCCCGTCAGACCTCATGCACGGCGCGATCGAGTTTTTCACCGTATGGATCGCGCGTATCGGCGGCATTGTCGCACTGATCGGCATGATCAAATTCGCGCTCTCCGTGAAAAACGAGGATTCACGCGAATCTTTAGCCGCGATTCTGACTGCTGTCTCCGGATTCATCATCATGGAGTATGTCAGAACGACATTCAATTTTACAACGGCCTCTGCCGATACGGAGTTTCAGGCGCTCATGATGTTCTGCATGAAATGGATACGCCGCGTCGGTTCGATGGCGCTGCTGCTCGGTGCTGTGACCTTCGGACTGTCCGTGAAGGACAACAGCGCGACGCAGAAAATAGCAGGCATGAAAACGATTGCCGCCGGCGGGATCGTCATTGCGACCTCTGCCCTCTGGCGGTTGTTCTTCTGAAGGGAGGCTTGCATGACAAAAACAGTAATGTCCCCGATGAAGCGGTATAACAAGATACGGCGCAATATCTATATTTTCGTCATCGTCATCGGGCTGATGCAGATCTTCTTTCCGGTCGTCGCGTATGCCGCGGACATTTTCAAGAACGATGTGCATGATGTGTATTACGAGATCACGCAGAATGTCAAGGAAACAAACGATATTCTGAACAAGGCGTTCAAGTTCTGCACGATCAGCCCGCATACCGTCCTGAACGGATACAGCTCCGGCGCATTTATCAATATCTCCGGCGGCTGTCATCAGATCGCGATCGTCATTGCGACACTTCTGCTTCTGGTCGATTTCTTCAAGAAGACAACGAACTTCGAGTGGGCATCGAAATGGGAGAACATCCTCATTTTCCTTGTCAAGGTGATCGTCGTCAAGCAGGTCGTCCAGAACGCGGATACCATTATCGCATATATCTACGCAATGTTCGACTGGCTGAACCGCGGTGCGCTGGTCGGTGCCGGAACAACAGAGCTTCTGCCCTGCGGCAACCGGAAGATATATGTGATCCATTACAGCGAAAGTCTCCTCAAAGATATGTGGGAGGAAGGCATCGTGCAGGGCTGGGGCAATTTCTTTTCCAGAGTCGGCGAATACTTCGCGGGCGGCACAATGGGGCGCGACTTCACCTATGAGATCTCATGGGATGCCGTGCATATGTTTTTCCCGACCGCCGATGCTTCGCTGGCCGCGGGAACATATAACTATACCGACCATGTTTTCGCGTACCCGACAAATACGATGTTCCAGCCGACGATCAAGATCATATTCATGCAGCCGTATTTCCTTGTCATGAAAGCCATTGCCTACATGATATTCGTCATTGCGATCGGGCGTATCTTTGAACTGTGTATCTATACATTGTTTGCGCCCTTGCCGCTTGCGACCTTCGCAGGAGAAGGCTCTCATGATATCGCCAAGAATTTCATCAAAACATATATCGCAACGGTCATACAGATCACGGTAATGATCGCGATGTTTTCGATATATCTGGCGATGAACAGCTATCTGACAACAACAGCGCCGTTCGCCGGTACACCGCTCATACAGTTTGTCGTCCTGATATCGCTCGGCCTCGGTGTGACGAAATCAGGCACATGGTCGCGGCGGATCTGCGGTGTCGCATAAAGGAGGGAAAGCATGGTAAAAGTACCGATACCCGCTGAGATTCGCGCCTATAAGTCAAAGCTCATCATGGGACTGTCCGTGCGGCAGCTCATTGCAATCGCCGGTGCGCTGCTGGTCGGCGTACCGCTGGGCGTATTCGGGCGCGGACATATCCCGGACGATGTGCTGATCTGGCTCGTGATGCTCACAGTCGTGCCGTTTGCGGCATGGGGCTTCTTCACTTTCCATGATATGAAGTTCGAGCAGCTTGTCAGGGTCATGCTCCGATTCTGGTTTCAGCCGCAGAAACGGGTCTATGAGGATACGGAGACAAATCTGTTCTGCCGTATCCATGAGGATATAATAGAGGAAGCCGTCATTGCCCAGCGCATCGAAAGCGGCGAATATGAAAGAACGGGGGTGTAAATTTGTCTCTTTTCAAAAAGAAGAAATCCGATACAGTTACAGCGCGTGACCGCGACAAGGAGCGGACCGCTGCCGAAAAGAAATCGAAATCAAAGGAAAGCAAAGCAAAGCGCCGGAAGGTCAAACGCACAGTATTTGATACGATGCCGTATGAATACTTCGTCAGCAACTATGTCTGCCTGCTGCGCAGCAATGTCCGCGCCGGACGCGAAACGGTCAATCTCTACAGCAAGACCTATCTTGTGCCGGATGTGAACTACGCCGCACTGCCGGAGGATCAGCAATGGGAAATGGTGCGGCAGTATGTCAGCCTGCTGAACAGCTTTGACAGTCAGGCCTCGCTTCAGGTCACGCTCGTCAATACTTCGATCAACAAGGAGGAATTTGAGCAGAAGCTCATGCTGAAGCATCAGGATGACGTTCTGGACGAAGAACGCGACGAATTCAATCGAATTTTGCATGACAGGATGCAGGACGGTCTGCACGGGCGGCACTGCCGTATCTTTCTCTCCATCACGGTGACGGCGGTCAGCCTTGAGGTCGCAAACCAGCATTTCTACGCGCTGGAAGGCAATCTGACGCGATGCCTTGCCCAGCTCGGTACGGAAGCGGTCGCACTGAACGCAAATGCCCGTGTCCGCTTGCTGGCAGATATCTTCTGCGATGTGAACATGGCGCTGACGCCGGTATCCCGTCCGGAGTTTGCGCGGCAGACGGAGAAGCATCTGTGCAGCCCGGATTATTTCGAGTTTAAGCGGGACTACTTCATGTTCAATGACAAGTATGCCCGCTGTATCTATTTCCGGCGGCTGTCGCCGAGCAGCGGCAGAGATACGCTGTTCGGCAGTCTGCTGGCAACGAACCAGAGCATCATCATCACGAAAAATGTCGAGTTTGTCGAGCAGGAGCAGGCGGTAACAATGGTCGAGCGGAAGCTAACCGATATGACGCTGGAACAACTTGAAAAGACAAAGAGAACGGCGCAGTCCACAAAGGGCGTGTTCGTCGATACACTGGAAGGCTCCCGGCTCATGACCGACAAGGCAGAGGCGCAGGAAGTACTGGAAAAGCTCCGCAGCGATGAGAAAATGACGCTCTGCCAGTTTATCCTGATGCTGACCGCGGACAGCTATGAGGAACTGACAAAGAATACCGAGGAAATTGAAACCATACTCCGCGAATACCAGATTACGCCGATCAGAGCGCCGCACCAGCAGGAGATCGCAATGGATTCCGCGCTCCCGCTCGGCAACAGTATGACAATAGACGCAGAGCATAATCTGCAAGTCCGCCGGACTCTTTACAGTGAAAGCACAGCTGTGTTCATGCCGTTCGTATCCCGCGTTTTGCAGCATGAGGGCGGCATTTTCTATGGGCTGAACCGTCTCTCCCTGTCGCCGATTTTGTTTGACCGGCGCAGACAGAACAACCCGAACGGCTTTGTATTCGGTCTGCCGGGCGTCGGCAAGTCGGTATTTGTCAAGGATGAAATGCTCTATGCAACCGCATCGTCAACAGACGAGATCCTTGTCCTCGATCCCGAAGGCGAATACACCTCGCTTGCGGAATGGGTCGGCGGCGAGGTCATCCATATCAACGAGAATTCCGGCTCGCATATCAATCCGCTCGATCTGGTCGAAAATCCTGATGCTGATGACAAGGAATACAACCCGATCAAAGCAAAGCTGGACTTCCTGCTTTCATTCTTCTCCTGCATCATGGGCAATCAGGAGATATCCCCGATACAGAAAACGATCATCGACAATGTGATGCATGAGGTCTACCGCAAGCACAGCAAGCCGACGCTGAAAGAGTATTATGACGAGCTGGAGCATTATGAAAAGCAGGCAGCGGACGAAACAAGAAGCGCCGTTGCATATCTGCGGCAGACGCTGCATCTGTATGTCCACGGCTCGATGAATGTCTTTTCGCATGAAACGAATGTGAATCTGCACAAGCGCTTCGTGGTCTACAACATCAAGGAGCTCGGCAAGAATATGCAGACACTCGGCATGATGATCGTGCTGGAGAACCTGTGGGACAGAGTGGCAAAGAACCGCATGCGCGGTACCGGCACGCGGATATATGTCGATGAAATGTATCTTTTGTTCAAGTCGGAACAGTCCGCGAATTTCTTTTATGAACTGTATAAACGCGCGAGAAAATGGGGCGGCATCCCCACCGGCGTCACGCAGAATGTCGATGACCTGCTTCGATCGGAAACTGCACGCACCATGATCTCCAATACCGAATTCGTGGTCATGCTCAGCCAGAACCCGACCGACCGTGAACAGCTGTCACAGCTGCTGCGTATCCCGATGAAAACAATGGAGTATGTCGAGAACGCGCCGCCTGGCTGCGGACTCATCCATACCAATAAATACGGGGATATCCCGTTCGACAATACGATCCCGCAGGACAGCAAGATATACCGTATCGTATCGACGCGCTTCGGTGAAAAACTGCCGGAGACCTGATCTGTGAGGTGATGTGCGTGGCAAAGGTCAATCAAAACAGCACGGCCGATCACGGCGCAGAAAGCCTGCGCATGACGAAAAATGCCGCGTCCAAAACAGGACGGGCAGCAAGGAAGGCCACAAAAGCGCCGAAGCGGATATACAAAACAGCGGAGAATACCGTCAAGGTCGTGAGAACGACTGCCCGTGTTACGACGGTCGTGATCTCACATACGATCGCATTTCTTTTCAATCCGGTCGTGCTGATTCTGCTGCTCGTGGTCATTCTTGTTATCCTGTGCGCCGCACTGCTCACACAGGCAGCGGGCGGAACACAGGCGGAGGAAACACAGGTCATGGGCGGCGCGTACATCGAAATGATCGGCATTGACGATATTTCGGTACGCTATCCCGATGCCGCGGAGTATTACCGTATCGCCTGTGATAATAACAAAGCTCGGTTCGGTCAGCTGATCGACGGACTGTACTACAACTACAACGCTCTGGAGCACAGCGACCTTGTGTATATGGAGCGTGATCTGCTCGGCACGGTCACGCAGTACGAAAGAGGCTTTGCGTCGGATTCCTACAAGGCGACGCTGAAATCCGCATGGTCGGTTCCGGTCACGCAGCGTCAGGCGATCGCCATCGCGTATGTTTATCTGGAAATGCAGGAGAACAATGCACACGGCAGCGAAATGGATATATATCGTGTCTCTTTCACGCAGGAGATATTTAATGAAATCGTGGATAATTCGGCAATATGGTCAACGACACGCTTTGACAACCAGCGCTGTCCGGATTCAGACTGTGCGCATGATGAAATCCCAAATCCGGCCTATGCGACAGCGCAGCAGAACTGGCAGCAGGCAGTAGATCGGTATGACGACTGGAACGGAAATGTTGTTCCGGCGGCAAATGCCTACCGTACATTGCTGAACACCTACAATAACGCGCCTTCCGCAGCACAGTCATCCATTCAGCCTCATCTGGACGCGGCATGGGCGCGGCTGAACGAAGCGGTCAGTAACTGGTATTATGTATTCGGCGACCGCTACTGGACGATCAATGCAGACATCGGCGACAATGCAAGTGCATGGCTTCTGGCAGAAGTCGATGCTGCACGCGGAGTCATGGATACAACACCGCAGATGATACAGAATCCTGCGGCGACATGTCATCTGCATCATACGCTGTATTCAATCGGACTGTACGGCTACGGCTCGGATACGGTCATGAACACGCTCGGCTTTACAGACCAGTACAAGAACTGGGTCGCGCTGGTCGAGTACGGCATGAATACAAACCCTGAATTCGGAGAGGAGGAAGGTACATGAGTTTCAGGGAATCTCACAGGAAACGCGCAGACAGCATACAACACTTTATTTCTTCCAATAAGCTGTTTGTCGTGATCGCGCTGGTCGCGGCGGTCATCATCGGCAGCGGTCTCATAAACGGAAAAAAGGTCGAGGATACACTGCCGGATACAGAACAGACTGCGGAGGACACCCGTCCGCAATGGCGGTTCTATCCGTCTGATCTGGCGATTCTGCTTGTCGGCGGCGGTTTCTGCACGGTGATGATCGTGCGTGAACGAAAAAAGGCAAAGGAGGGACTTGATTGATCTATTTCTGCAAAGCGCTGCTGACTGCGAAGCAGAATCAGGAGCAGATGCTGTATTTGATACTGAAAGCACCGGAAAAGGAAAACGAGCTGCCGCAGCTGACAAAGGAACAGCTTTTTGAGCATCATGAATACAAGGCGTTCATCACAAAGTATCGCCCGAAGGGAACGGTCGCCGTCGATTATTCCGTATACCGCACGGAAAAGACCGAGCGCGAGGTCAATGCAAGCACGCCGGACGATGACTTTGAGAAGCTGATCGCCGACAGAGCGGCGGAACGGCTTTCCGGCGGCGAGCTGATGATCGAACATGACGAAAAGCCGGACAAGATCACCGGAAAGATCCAGAAAAAGAAGAAGACCTCAAAGGTCGTCATATTTGCCGCGGTCATGGGCTGTTTGCTGGCGGCAGTCGGTGCGCTGGCGGCGGGTATCCGGCTCGGCGAGTTGAAAGCTGCCGTACCGGCTGAGGAAGCGGCAAATACGGCAGAGGACGGTCTCATTATTCCAATCCAGGCAGATATTGCATCGGATGCCGAACAGATCACCGTGACGATCGACCGCAGCTATTCGGCTGTCCCGCTGGACGATATCCAGCTGAAGGGCGTGGTTGAAAAGGGAAAAGCAAGCATCATGCTGCCGGAGTTTGACAAAGAGGATTTCTTTACGCATGTTTTCGGCTATACATGGGGCTTCACCTCTGACCCGAACGGTGAGAAGATCGAGTATTACGGCGGAAAAAGCTATGACTTCACAAAGGATACCAAGCTCTACCGTGTCCTGGTGAAATACGGCGGCGGTTCCGGGACGAAGGATGACCCGTACCGCATTGACTATTACGATCAGCTGGAACTGATGGGACAGGAAAAGGCGCGGGGCTATTTCGTGCAGACCGCTGATATATCGTTTCCGGCATGGGCAACGCATTCGCCAATCAATACCGTGAACGAGCTGAAAGCTGACCCGAAATCTGAATACTTTGAATATGACGGCGGCGGCTATCTGATCGAGAATCTGGATGCGCCGCTGTTCGGCTCGGTATCCGGCGCGGTGATAAAGAATGTGAATATCCGCAGCAGCAGGATAGAATCCGAAGAATACAAGGACTACGGCTTCATCGCCTGTAAGGTCTATAACTACCATTACCGCGCGGAAGACGATTCCGTCTATGCGACCGGCGAGACCCTGGTACAGCACTGCACGGTCTCTCATTCCAGCATCAATGTGCAACACCCGAAAGTAGAGGATGACAACACCGTACAGACAACGATGGTCGTAACGGCTCCGCCGGTCACGCCGCCGGACATCATCGAATATGACGAGAACGGCGATCCGATCACGACAACGACAGAACCGGCAATCGCAGAACAGACCAAACACGCGGAGCACTGCATCGGTGCGATCACCGGCAGCGGCGGCGAGATCAAGGACTGCTATGTGACGGATTTTGGCATCTTTGCCTATCTGGATGACTACTTCCTCTACTCCGGCGGCATCTCCGGAAAGCCGGCAAGCGTGTGCGATTCCTGCGTATACTTCTTTTCAGCACAGGGCAATATCTTCAGTGCCGGCGGCATCGTCGGTTCATCAGCGGGAACACGGGCATATGATGCAAAGGGACGCGAGCTGCCGGACTGTTACGGCGGAAGCGTGCAGGGCTGCAATGCGAGGAATATCATCCTGAGCAGTGAAATGGCTGCGGGCGGTATTGCCGGTGAAGGTGGGACGGACGCGGAAGGCGCGGTGATCTCAAACTGCTACGCGAATGAGCTGAACTTCTCCTGCGGCACATTCGAGGACGCAGAGCGGCAGACAGTCATCAAAGCCGGTATGACCGGCGGTATCATCGGCATGGACGGCAGCAGCAAAAACGGGCATCTCATCACAAACTGTGTCTCTCACGCTGATTTTCCGGTGATCGGAAAGGCAACGAAGTCGCGCTTTGACGATACCGTGCGGCAGGCACCGTCCTATGCGTTCTATCAGGAAAATATCGTGACGGTCATCAACCGCAATACCGTTGATCCGGTCAATCCGAAGGAGATCTATACCGGCAGCTTCATGTTCGGCGAAAGCGGCGAATTCGGCGATGAGACCGGCAATCTGCCGTATCCGGAAGCAATCTGCGATCTATTTGCAAAAACGATACTGCCACAGGGAGGTTTATAATGGAACAGGAACTGAACAAGACCGGAACGCCCGCAGATACTGCGGCGGCTCCGGTCAAAAAGAAGTCGCTCGCGGTGATAAAGCGCGAGCTGGAACAGGTTGAGAAGAACCTGAATCAGAAGCAGGAACAGGCGGACCAGCTTGCAGCGGAGATATCCGAGCTGGATGCGAAGCGAAAGGCTCTGCAAAAAACGGTCTGCGAGCTGGAGACCGAAGCACTGACCGCCGATGTAAAGAAGCTCCTGCTGGACGGAAAGCTGGCGCCGCATGATGTGATGCAGCTCGTGAATGAAGCAAAACAGAGCAAATCGAAACGAAAAAAGGCTGAGGCACCTGTCCCGGCCTCTGACACAGCAGAAACGGAGGAATAATAATGCTGAACAAAATCATGCTTATGGGAAGGATCACCGCAGACCTCACGCTGAAGCAGACAAACAGCGGCAAGGAATATGTCAATTTCACTGTCGCGGTCGATCAGTTTGCGAAGGGCGGCGAAAGCAAGGCTGATTTCTTCCGATGCACCGCATGGGGAAAGACAGCGGTGTTCATTGAGAGGTATTTCAGGAAAGGTGCTATGATACTGATCGAAGGCTCCATGCACAATGACAACTACAAAGATAACAACGGCGTCACACACTACGGCATGAATGTCCGTGTCACAAGCGCCTACTTCACCGGCGAACGGACAGGCAGCGAAGCGGAGCCTGCCGATGATGAGCCGGAGGAATGAGGAGATGCCATGGGAAGAACAGTAAAAACCCCGCAGACTATGGAAAAAGCCGCATCTGAGGGACGGTCGCTGCGATACTACCGTATCCTGCGCGGCTTATCTCTTGACCGGCTGGCCGCACTGTCCAGCGTACACAGGAACACAATATCCCGCTATGAGCATGGACTGACAAGCCCGTCACTGGAAACGGCGCAGAAGCTCTGCAAGGCGCTTGGCGTTTCAATGGATGATGTTTTTGGGGAATAATATTCATTGAAAAACCGGATAACCGTTTGCTGAACGGTTATCCGGTTCTGTGATGAGGCTGTTGCGGCAGTAAATTAGAATTTATGTAACTATTCAGTCGTCTATATTGTGCTTTTGGCATTGCTAGCACACAGTATATAGTGAAATTTTGAT
>JAEEGL013304132.1_pt1 | contig 19143 bp, 32 predicted proteins | sample 9134231 | NCBI WGS metagenome assembly JAEEGL01 (sample SAMN16246548, study PRJNA631951) | gut metagenome | biome: gut microbiome; feature: rumen; material: fiber-attached | host: Bos | place: Iran: Karaj | collected 2018-10 | reverse complement strand
TCGTCCCTGTCCCTAAGTAACAGAAAAACTGGTCGCCTAAATTCGGCGGCCGGTTTTTAACTTTTTGAAAATTCTTATTTTTGAAATAGAAATATTACTTTTATAAACTTTAACCCGACCCAAATTCGGCGGCCGGAAAAATGGAGGACAATATGTGGTCAATCAAAGAAATCAAAACCAATGGAAAAACTTGTATTGTTAACTTTTACTTTAATGGTGTTCTTCAATACTCCATACTTATGTATGACAATGGAAGATCTGTTATAAATGACCCTACTGGAAGACACATTGAAAAACTTCCAGAGTATAGAAAAAAATAAAAAAAATTAAAAAAATCCCCTTAAAAAATCAGGGGATTTTATTTTTTTTATTTAATACATATAACAGAACTAGGTAAATATTTCTGAATAATTGGTTTATATTCCAACCAATTATATCCTTGAAATTCACCCATATTATAAGGTATGTACACAGTTAAATTTTCAAGATGGTTCTTTTTTATTTGTACTCTTAATTTAGACATTCCTCTTTTCAAAAATTCAAGTTTTTCTTCTTTTTTCTTCAAAGATACTGTTCTACTTAATTTAAAAATTTCTTTTTTCAAAAATTCAATAGTTCTTGAATAACCAGATGGGGTTTTTGGTTTCTTTTGACCAAACAAATTACATATCCATAATGGATGTTTACCATCAACAACTTTTACAAGTTGTATTATTCCAGGAACCTTCACTTGTAATTTATTATAAGTTGTTTCTATCTCTGTATAAACTTTCTTAATAGAAGTAGTAACATCTCCTCCCATTTCTCCTTCACAGTTTACTTGATTAACAAGAATACCAGATGTATTCATAATTAAATCACGTCTCACAATTGTTAGTTTGGAACGTAAATTATATTTACAAGCCAGTTTCCGAAGTATTTCACTTCTAGTCACACCAAAACTTTCATATTCCTGACTAACAATTTCATTATCGCCAATTCTAGCTAATATGTTTCTATTAGCTGGACAAGATAAATATTTTTCATACATGTAAATAGAATCTTCAATCGGTTCGACATTGTCGAATGGGTTAACAAAAATATTTTCCTTATCAATATCAACAGTTCTAACACATTCTTCAGACATTTTCCCTCTTTTATGGTGTATAGATTATTAAACAAGTCAAAGAGTACATTTCTATATGAAAATTTTAATTTTTTAATTCGGTAAATGTAGTGAAATGTTTCTTCAAGTCATCTGGAAATTTTTCATACACGTCTGGAGTAATCATTAGTTGAGTCATAGCTAGTATCCTAGCTAGATCATATGTGGAAATATTACTCTTTGGGAAGAATACATATTGAAATGACTGGTCAAATGGTTCCAATTTCATATCTTGAACAACATCATCTTTAATCAGATTAGTATCTTCAAATCCGGCGGCCGGTGAAGGATCATCCACATACTCTTTCAATACATCTTCAATATTATTCTTCTGTTTTAATTGTTGTTTAAACTTATCAAAAGGGTTATTCATACGCTTTCCTTAAAATGATAATAAAATTCATCATTTTTAATTAAGTATAATTTTCCACAATAATCATTTTCACTTAAATATGTCTTAACAGGTAATATCTCAAATAATACTGTATCAATAGGAATAATTAATGTGGGTACATCTTCTGCTAATATAACCTTATTAGTAGTAGTCTCTACAGTTAAATTTTGATAAATAATACTATCTCTTGATTGAATATTCTTCTTTAATAAGTCATATTTAAGTATCTTTACATTTAAAAAATGATCAAATCCTACATTTACTCCTATACAAGATCTATTATTATTTGGTTTACTAAATATAGGAACTACCCCTCTAGGAAAACAAAATTTTAACTTTGAAATAACTCTCCATATTCTAAAAGGAGAAGCTCCATCAAATTTATTCTGTACTACGGATAAATTAAAATTCTCCCCCAAAGTAACTCTAATACTACCAGAAAAATCAATATATACTTTCTCTTTAGCATTCTCTGGGAGACTAAAAACAATATCTTTACTTAAATTAATATTTTCAATATTGTCAACTATATCATTTTCATTATCTAAAACGAAAATATTGTCTATCACTTTTTTCTTTCTCATATCAACAAATAATAAAAATAAGACCCCCAAAAATGGGGGTCATTAATTTTTTATTCTTCCTCTTCCGATGAACCGCTACCACGAGCGGAATCCATCTTGAGTACATTGAAAGCTTCAATTTCAGTTACCTGTCGAGTAACACCATCCTTCTCATATGAGCGATTAGATAGCTTACCTTCGACATAGAGTAGGTCGCCCTTTTCCACAATTGGAACAATTGATTCTGCTAGACGACCCCAGCAGACAATCTTCGCCCACGTGGTTTCACTTTTTTCCTCTCCATTCTTAGTGCGCCACTTCTCAGACATGGCTAGACTAAAATCTGTAACAGGAATTTCACTCTGTGTGTGACGAAGTTCTGGTTTTTGCATGTTATTATATTATAAAAAATTTTATAATACTTAGACTATATCTTTTTTATAGTCGTTGATCTGAAATATGATTTCAGGTTTGTGTGGGTTAACAAAGTAAGTATGAGTTTTAAGTGAGTCAAAGTTAACCCACATTACCGATGAGAATGACTTTGTTAACGTTTCTGACCATAGTTGTAGTTTTCTCCTAAAAACATTTACTTTTTACTTTTTCATTCCTACCAAGGTTAATCCTTTAGTTAGGACAAAATCTAATGCATAATTAAATAATTGATACTGTCTTTCTTTAAATACATAAAAGTAATTGTTTCCCTTCTGACTAATCTGCATCCAAAGTTGATCGTCTCGTTTGATAAATTCTGTTGTTGCCAGTTCGTTATGCCAAGGTTCATTCTCTGGGTCATATGGAACAAAAAGTTGTTCAATAGGTTGGTACCGATCTTTATTACGCATATTTCGAATGTAAAACAAAGCGGACGGATAAATAGCAGCATTTACAGTCAATAGGTCTTTTGTTATAAAAAATGCTTGATTGTGAATAGTACTTTGAACATTTAAGTAACCATTAATTCGAAGATTGCCAAAATTCAAGTTTAAGTTTAATGTAACCAACTCTAATTGATTCGTCTTAGAATCATCATTTTTTGGTATGTAAAACCAAAACAAATCCAAGAATTTAAAATTATTGGTTTGAATTGCTTCATTTTCAGGCAACTCTTTTAATTCTCCTTCCATCTGAGATTTTGAATCGATCTTAATAAATTCGGTTTCGCCTGTTTGAATCAGGCTTGCTTTAGGTACTTGTGGCATATCCTTTAGAATTACCTAAAAAATGAGAAAAATGAAAAAGCAAATCATTTATAGTGTTCATTCGTTGATTTTAAAAATCTTATCTCGCATCCGATTTTTAAAACTTTGCATTAATGAATAACGAATGACCCACTCACAAAATCATAGAAACCATGATTTTGTGGGGTTGGTAGACCGTGATATATCAAAAATTGATACCCGAATCTCCTATGACTTAAGGTTGGTGTTGAATCAGATAAAAAAGGAGATATTTTTCTATGCGAGAAATAGAAAATTATCTCCAGTTTATCTTTTTTAATTCAACAATTTCTATATTTCTATATTAAAATCGAAAATATTCAATTTATGACAGAATATTTTCACTAGTATATTTAAGTTCTTTTAATTGATTTTCAAGTTCTAACAAATCGTTTAATTCGGGTTCTATTATCGCTTTTATTTTCGGAGCCTTGTTTGCTAACTTAATCATTATTTGAGAAAGAACTTCAATCCTTCTCATATTAATAATATGTTCTTGTTCGAGAAGTTTTTCGGCAATAGTTAATGATGTTTCGGCATTAAAGTCGATTGACATAAATTGGTTCACCTTTGTACCCTCCTTACAAGGAGTTTTTTATTAACTTACTTGCAAGAAGTATACCAAGTTATTAAATGTTTTTATCAACAAATTTGGTTAAGTTTGAGAGATTAATACCACCAACATTTCTATCTATTTCTTCACCATCTTTCATAATTACTAAGGTTGGAATCGTTTTTATTTTAAAATCGATTGCCAAATTTTGACACTCATCACAATCAACTTTAATTACCTTTAGTTTATCCTTATATGTTTCAGCTATTTCTTGAACATGGGGACTCAGTGATCTACAAGGTCCACACCAATTAGCATAGAAATCTAGCAAAACAGGTAGTTCTGATTTTAGAACTTTCTCTTCAAACTCTTCTTCAAAAAAGTGATCCATTTTTTTGACTCCTTTAAATTCGGCGGCCGGATGTCTAAACAACAATGTCAAGAATATGACTTGTCTCAACAACCGTGTCGGTTATATGAACATCTATTTGAGGGGTTATAACATGACATCTATCAATATCAATATTAATAGGCACATGCTCTATAATAGTTTCAGGAATTCTAATATATTTATCAATTCCATCATATTGTAAGTCTGTATGAATATACATTTTTCTACTAATTCCTTTAATATAAAAGAATTATATTATCATATTGAACTAATGATTCTAACCAAGGTTCAATAAAATTTTCAAAGATATGATACCTATTAGCCAATCCACCACCAAGTTTACTAATTAAAATCCAGTTATGTTTGTTATTTTCAATAAATTGAATTAAACGAAGTTTTTCTTTTTCAAAAACTGGTGAATAATTTTCTAATGTATAAAAACTTTTATCCCAATTTGATGGAAATCTTTTAGTAACAAATCCAATAGCATTACTGTGGTCTCTTAATTTAGCCGCACCACCATATCCTCTTCCTTCAGTATTGTCACCAAATATAAAATAACAATTCGGATTTGCATCTAAAAATTTTTTAGTTATTTGAAAAGGAATATGAAAAGCTTTTCTTTTTCCATCTTCATTCAGTAGTCTCTTCATCATCTTCCTCTAATTCTTGAATTTCCCCCTCTGGCATTACTCTTTGAACACCAAAGTTTTCTGGTTTATATTCTAAAAACTCTATGTCTGTATATACATTATTAGCATGAATAATTCCATCTTCGTCAGGAAAACGAAGAAACTTTTGATGCTCCGTCAGTAATTTAGGACATCTTATTTCTACCCATTTCTTAGGAGCAGTAATTAGGAAATTGACAGACATATCAATGGGGAACATAACAACACAAAGTTTGTTATGTTCCACCCACATCTTATTACAAAATGCGTCAATCCACATGTCCATCCATGTTATAAATGGTTCGTCGGCTGGGTAATCTTCACCACAGAACCAATTATTCAGTTCAAAATAAACAACTTCATCATTCATCGGAGACGGTTGATTTGTCGTCTCTTGTTCTGACAAAGATTGGTTCTCTGAGTTTTCCATCTTCTGTGACTCCTTTACATTTCACTTCAATTATTTTTGGTGGATGGGTCATAAATAATTGTCTTTCTTCATCTGAATAACCTGATCCTACTTTCACTTTCTTGTCATTAAATTTAACAACAAGACCACCCAATGTTCCTTTCAATCGACCTTGACCATTAAACTTTCCTACTACTAGTAAGTCGAAAGTTTCAACAGGTTTCATTTTTAACCAATATTTTGACTTTTCTTTTAATTCATAAGGGGAATTAGCCATCTTTACAACTATGCCTTCTTCTCCATTTTGAACGGCTTTTTGCATTTCTTTTTCAAATTCGGCGGCCGAAATCATACTTTGTGGGATCAATTTATGTTTTAACAATCGTAAATGTTCAAAATTATGTTTACTAAATACATCTTCCAACATTATCATTCTTTCTTTTAATGTCTTATCTAGTAATACTATATCAAAAATATTATATATATAATTAACAGGATTTTCCTGATTTTCTTCTAATGTTCTTACATTCCTCATCACTTCTTGGAAGTTTCCATCTTGAACAGTAACTTCTCCATCAAGAAATACATCATTAGGAATGTTATATATATTTTTTAAATACTCCTTTAATACATGGATCTCATTATTAAATACATTAAAGTTATGGTATTCTAAACCAGATCTAGAAATGTATTTATTTACTCTCCCCCAAGTTCTAACCCCATCTTTCTTATCACTAACAAATACATCTGTATTTAATTTATTAACGTTTTTAATAAATCTATCTATATCAGACTTACATGTCATCATTTCAAAAAATGGTAAATCTTGAAATATTTTCTTAAACGTCTTAATAGAAGCACCACAGTTTAAATCTTTTTGTATGATTCTATTTACTACGTTTACAGTTTCTTTATCTATTGAATTAGCTAATAAGGATAATTGATTCTTTTCATTATCGGTTGCTCCAGATTTATTACTTAGAAAATCTAGATATTTAAAGATATTTTGAACTGTGGTTCCTTTAATTTTCTTATCTTCTTCTAGTGTGTCTAAATTGGTAATGTTGTAAACTTTATTGTAATCGAGGGCATAAAAGATGACTTCTTTAAAATTGGCGGCCGCCGAATTTGATCGAATAATCTCTTCCTTCTTTAATCGACTTGATTCTGATGAAATTTTCTCTAAGATTTCATAGACGTTTTTAAGAGAACTCATGATTACCCCCAAAGATGAAAGAAGTATTTAAAGAATAATTTTTCAGCGTTTTTATATCTTTCTTCTTCTCCTTTAGGAGCATCGTTGTTATTTTCCAACGATGTTTCTACAAACCAAATCATTTCAGTAAGAACTTCTTTCCATTTTTTATTACTACCTAGTTCAAATGGATAATCTCCAACCCAATCTCTAAATTTCTTTAACCTAGGTAATAGAAATTCAAAACATGTTTTCCAAAGAGAATATAATTCTTCTCCTCTAAACTTCGATGAGTCATTAAAATATTTTACATCTGTGTCAATAAACTCTTCCAACTGTTCTAAGTCACCATTCAATAACATATTTTGAATACAATCATCACAAACCATTAATTTCTTTTTAGTATTAATCTTTTTAATTAATTCTTTATTTTTAATTACTCCTTGTTCCATGTCAAAAACAGTACTACCATACTCACCAATGACATAGTAGGTATCATTACTATTTATGATAGAACAACCACCCCTGATATTATCAGGTAGGTTGAGTTCATCGACACAAAATAAATCTTTCTCACAATTACAACAATTACCAAGTTTAGTCATTTTACTTTTCCCCCTACGTTACAAAAACATCGCCAGATCCAGAACACATTGTAGACCCACAAGAAACTGGGTCTCCTATTTTTTGAGCAGGTCGTCCATTAACATATACTGAACCACCTCCTGCTGCCGAACCACTATGACAATCATCATCACAACAATGCACATTGAATGCATCACCTAATCTAACAATACCAATTCCATTACAAAATGTGTCCCCGGATGCTGAGACAGCAACGTGAACTCCCCAGCATCCGTGAACAGCTTGATCACCTAATCTTAAAACTGGTGGCATAATATTACCTCTCTAAATTTTTAATTTGGAGAACCTTGTTTTGGACAGTTTTGATAAGTACAAGCCATCCTTGTTAAGACCTCCGATCTATACCCACTTGCATCTGGAACGGATATAACAGTTTTACCATCCGTTGTCGATACTCCATTAATTATTTCTGAACAGTATTCAACTTTCTTACCAATTTTCATAGTGGTACTACCATCAGTAACTTCAATAGGATTCTCTGTACTAGTTTCTTGGCTCTTTTTAAATGTACATTTGTCTTGATTACCAAAAGTTTTCTGATAGTAGTTGAAGTAATTAATAAATCCTTTTGGCTCACTTGCTGAATCATCATGTTCAGTAACATTATCTGAAATTCTTAATAAAGCTGTCTTAATATTGTTGTAAATTTCTTCACTCTTTCCTTTCATGTCCATCCAGTTACAAACCAAGTCACGATAACATAAATTTTGGCGGCCGACATAAGACTCAGGATAAGCGGTTTTTATTTTATCAGCAACTTCAATTGATTTCTTCATTTTCTTGGTAAATATACCAATTATATCTTTCTTTTCTTTCATTTTATCGAAAAGATTTTCATCTCTGTTAAAATCAGATTGGTTAGACATATTTACATTTTGAATAGTGGCTAAGTTCATATTGAACTCAGTTCCCATGTTTAACCATTTCAAGACTTCTGCTTTAATCTCATTTTCAGTCTGAACACAATTATCTAGTTCTGTTTTACAATCATTTAAATATTGTAAGAAGTCATTTTCAAAATCTGGGTCATGTAGAATCCAAAATGCTTCAGCTTCAAAAATATCATCTTCTGTAACGCCAGGTGGTAATGTAAGTTCCGCTAAAGAAGTAATACCATAATCTGCTAGAACACCACTTTTAAATTCTTGAACAGGATCACCACTTCCGGATTCTCCCTCTCCACTACCTTCACCGCCTTCACTGCCTTCACCAGATCCACCACCATGAGAGTCATCATAATAATCATATTCTTTACGTAATGCCGAAGCTTTATCGAGTGCTTCACTTGCTTTAAGTCTTATTTCTTCACACTCATCTGATTCGATGGGGACCACTACATATGTGTCTCGTTGATTATGATAAGCGTCAAGTTTGTCTTCAATTTGATCGGTTACGTCTACTGGTTCTGGATCGCTCCAAGTTGATCGAAGATAAAACCTTCTACATTGGGTGGTGCGTAATTCTTCAAACTCTTTGGCTTGTCGTTCATAATTCTCTATTTCGGCTATTATTTCAGGAGTTATTTCTTTTTTTTCTTCATCATCAGCCACTTAATTAATCTCCTCCTTCTTTATACAAAATATTATTCAGATGATGGTTTTCCTGAGCGGGGACAGTTACTGGATGTGCAAGCAATACGATTCTTCACCTCTGAAAGAGAACCAGACGCATCTTCCATATGAATATTAGCTTCCCCAGTTTCATTATCTATAGAGACCCACTCAACTAATCCACTACAGTAGGTAAGATACGTTCCATCTTCTAATTCATGCCCATTATGATCACGAATTTTAATTTTGTGACCTTTACGACTTTCACAAGTTTTATAGATTCTGCATGATGTTATTCCACCTTCTGTGTTAGAATAGTATTCATACCAGTTCTTAGGAGATGATGAACCACCAGAACCACTACCAGAACCAGAGTCTCCAGAACCACCACCGGAATCTCCACTATCAGGAAGGGTAGCACCTTCTGGTAATCCAGCTTTCGGACAGTTCTTAGATGTACAAGCGTACTTGGCTTTGATTGCATCCGCACCAACCGAAATATCATCCACTTTAAAACTATAAACCTGGATGCCGGAAGATGATGATGGATATCTAACACTGCTAGGAATAAGATCGCCACAGAATACAAAATTGGTTCCAAGACTTAATTTATTATTAGGCTCCGCAGCAGTATAAACCTTTACTTCGTATGAATCAGTGCCCATTGCTTCTGGACACCAACAAAGTTTACAATTTGCTTGATTACCGTCTACTTGTTGATAGTAGTCATAGTAGTTAGCTGGTGTGCCACCACCAGATCCACTTCCGCCTCCACTTGTGTGACTACCAACGAGTTTTGATACATACGACTCGTGTTCACCACTACTATCTCCAGTCCAAGTTGTATCTATTTCATATTTACTTTGAAGAAGTTCTAAATATTCATCGGTTTTTTGTGCAACAAAATTAAATATTCTAACAAGGTTGTTAATATGATCGTCAATATTATTGAGTAGTAATTCTCTGGGTTTATAATATTTAAATTTTTTACCAGTATTATCACAAACAACCCCAGATTTTAACCAGTTAACTCCTTCATCACAAACTGCATTAATGTCTTCTTTTTCAACTAGACTTTCTCCTTCAAAAGGATTATCACCGGCCGCCGCATTTATATCCCAAGTAAATTTTTCACCATTAAATAAAAGACCATACCCTCCAAAAAATGTAGTAAAAGATTGATTAATTAAGTATTTTAATTCTTCAAGATTTGCACCAGCAAAAGTTGAAGCACTTGTTAATTTAGCACTAAAATACTTCAATTTAATTAGCTCATCTATTTTCTCACCAGCAGCATGCATCGCTTCAGTAAGTGGTTCATATCCAGTATCACCAACCATTTCTACTTTAGTAGTAGTGCATGCTGGGACATTTCTACCAGCACTTGTGGGACCAGTATAGTGAGCTACAGATGTACCACCACCTTCGCCGCTTTCGCCGCCTTCACCAGATCCACCGCCACTGCTAGGCCCCCAATAATCATAGTGTTTAGCTAATTGCTCATATTTTTTCCAAACTTCAAGTCCCTCATTCCACAAAGCCTCACATTCTTCACTGTGATCATGTAATACGACATAGTTTAATTCCATAAAATGATCGTAAGCGTATACTTTATCTTCAATTGTATCTGTCAGATCTACTTCTTCTGGTGTGAGCCAAGTGTCCTTATCATAAAATCTCAAACACGTGTTAATATGTTGGTTTATGATTTCGTTGTATTGTGCTAAATAACCATCTATCTCAGCTTTTATTTCATCAGTTAATATATCTTCTTCATCGGCCATTAATTACTTTCCTCCTTTGTTTTCTTTAACATCACGATTTCCCCATTTTCATTACTAAAGTAAATATTACTCAAATGGTAATGTAAAATTGTTTTCATACAATTTTCACACGGTTTCGCATTAGTTAATTTACCGTTTCGATTAATTCTAATTACTAATATAGAAGCACCATTTAACAGTTCTTTATTCTGTACTTTCATAATAGCATGTTGTTCAGCATGAAGTGCTTCGATGTATTTTTTGTATTTATCTGGAATAGCGTTAAAAGTTCTTATTTGATTATATCCACAAGATAAGATTCGTTTACCTTTAAAGACAACACATCCTAGTCTATATGGATACACTTTCGATTTTTCAGCATTCTCTATCGCTTTTTTCAGTACACCGATAGTCATAATCTTTATACATCTTTTTCAACGTTTTTCTGTTCCAAATAATCAAATATATTACCATAGAATACTGTTTTAAACGAAAACGGCGGAGTCTTGTCAATAATTTTAGCATCAAAAACTATATGATACTCATCAATTACTTTCTTATGATCTTTTACATTTTCTCCAATTACATGGTAGATTAAACCGTTTTCATTAGCTTCACCAAAGAAATATTCACCTAGCAATGTTCTATTCACTAAATACTTAATATTTTTAAGATTAATCTGTGGTTTAGCGTCATCTGGAGATAAAGTAAATTCCCTTGTAAATGAAATATCAATAAGACCAATATATTCAGTAAATTTATTTTTACTTTGATCCCAACGGATCATTTTTTCTCGATCAAAGAAATAGTCAATTACTTTCTTCTGTTGGGTTAAATTCAATTTCAATTTATCCAACGTCTGATAATTGACAACATACGTTGTTTTCATATTGAAGAACCCTATTAAATAATAAAAATAAAATGACACAGCACTTCAAAAAAATGAAGTCTGTGTCAGTTATAAAATTTAAATTACGAATTTAGTGTCTTCTTATAGCTGGAAGACATCTTGAACGCAATCTTCTTCTTTGCTGGCGTTGCTGGAATATTAATTTCCTCCCCTGTTGCAGGATTTCGCCCTGTACGAGCAGGACGAGCTGCTGATTCTTTTAGAGTAAATGTGCCGTAAGGTGTCCGAAACGAACCTTCTTCAACCGTAGCCTCAAAAATACCATCTAGAACCTTCCCAATGACTTCTTTTGCCTGGGTTTGTTTCATGTTGTTAGCCTCGGCAAACTTTTTAATGAAGTCCTGCATAGCCATAGTGTAAAATTACTCCTTTGGATGATTTGATATTTTTGAATCAAAATTAAAAAACATTTTTAATTTCAATTCAAATAAAATATTTCTATATCAAAATCTTGATTTTACAATTTTTACCGGCCGCCGAATTTGGCGGCAGTTAGTCTTTGTCTTCTTCCAAATTATCCATATAATCAGCTAATTCACCAAGCGTATATTCTTCATGACAGTTATCGCATGAAACAATATCTCTTTCAGTTAGCTGTTGATCTGGTTCGTTAGATTGGCTTAAATCAAGTAATACGTTGAAATAACTACTACCACAGTTAGGACATTTCATTAAATTTTTCCTCTTTCCTAGTTAAGTCTTTAACAATATAAATATTATTACAATTTTCACATTTAACTTCTTCCGTTCCCTTTAGTTTTTGTTCGGGTTCTAAATGGTTACCAACAGAAGAAAATACATTATTCCCACAGTTGGGACAGGTTGCATATATTGACATTAATTATACCTTTTTTTATATATACTGTGTTAAAGTACTTCTTATTATTTTTTCTTTATTAAATGTGTCGTCTTCATAATATGAAAATCCATCTGTGTAAACAGTATATGAACTAGGAATAATTCCTAATATCTCACGTTTATTTGTATCAAAATGAATAATTAAACAATTATCAATTTCTATTTCTTTTAGATTATCAAATTCATAATATGGTAAATCAATCTCTAGTCCATCAACATAATATTCTTTTAATTGATCATACGTTTTATCTGTATCATTTATTAGTTTATCTTGAAATTTTTCAAAAGGTATATTAACAAGATCACATAAACTTTTATAAGTATCTTGAACTTCAGGAGAACCAAACCTCAGTAGTTTCAACATCATTTATTTTTTTGACTCCCCATATTTTTAAATGCACCACATTTTTTTAGTCTGAAATAATCAAGAATACAATCAGCAAGCGGATCATGTTTATTCAGGTCGGGTAACACTGAAATTAATCCGTTTGGATCGCCACACATTACATCACATGCTGTTCGACTATCTCTCCATTGCCAAAACATAATATCATTTTCTATTTTTAAATCTTTTAACATACTTTCCCAAAGTTTAACTTCAAATAATCCTCGAGACCAAATGATATTATGTTCATCTTTATCAAATAAACCATACCTTTGGAAAATATGATTAATATCATCAATAGCGTCACGCATTTTCCAGGCGTCTTTTTGACATAATTGATCACGAAAAACATATGGATTCTGTGTTGACCACCAATAGACGGTACTAACACTCATTGTTCTGTTATATCGTTTTTCTTGTTCTGTTAGATTTAAATGGTACAACGACCCACGAGTATCATACAAATCAATTGTGTTATCTAAATTATAATTTTCAGGAACACAAAGAATACCAATGGTTAAAACAATAGCCTTTTCATCGACTCCCAATGTTTCCATGTCCATAAAGAAGTGCATTGAATATTCTCCTTGTTTAAAAGTAAAAAAATAAGGGGGATTGATAGCCGTGTTCGACCAATCGAAGTCTCCCAACCGTTATATGTACTAAACGGTCTTTTTGGTCTTTTAACTATCAATCTGTAAAAAAGTTGTCTTTGGATATTTTCACAAGTCTTAGGTTGGCTAAACCACAACTGGTGAACCAGCTATCCCCCCACACTCCCCGCACCATGATTTTACACGGATCTACTTAGCTAAAGTCGTTTTATTCTTAAAACTATGCGGGGTTATTGTGAGAAAGGAAAAGTAGTATTCCATAAAGAAATACTACCTCTCCTGCATTACATATTTCTATATGAAATTCTTGATTATTCAAAAATTAGAAGGACAGGAAAAACGGCGGTAGGAGAAAAGTGTTCTGAAATACAACATTAAATTCCTAAACCAATTATCTGTAAAAATATGATGTTTAAGATTTATTTTAGCAATGTCATGATTAAATTTCGGACATACTTCACAGTCGAATAAACATTCTTTACTCTCAACGATTTGGATCTTATCCATCATTTTTTTTATTTCCTAAAAAAGTTTTTAGTAATAATAATATATAGGTGTTTTTGTAAAAAAACAATGTATTTTTAAATATATTTGTTTCCAAAAAGGATAGTTTTTAAATTTATCTGATTCACAGTTCATTAGAATATAACTAATTTGCTCTGTTCTAAACTGATCTGCATCTGAAATACTAGGACTTAACATATAAAAGTCTTTGGGTAATAAATAATCAATAATGACTTTTTCAAATTCTTCTCTACTTGTTCCTTTTGGGAACATATTTATGTCTGGGTCATTACTTTTAATTTGACACCATTCATAAAAGTTCATATACTACATTCCTTCATATCTTCTTCCAAAGTTTTCCAATAAGGTGGATCAATTTTAGTAAGTCTACTTTTATGCATAAAGGCAATTTTCTTTTCACCTTTAATTTTTAATTTACATACTTCACTATCTACATCTTCTAAATAGTAGCATTCAATCTCTGAATCAGTCTCCTTTTCAACGTAGTAACACTTATCACCTTCTTTCCAATCAATTTCCGACATCTATATCTCCTATTATTGTCAAATAATAAATCCCGTCCTTTTCGGACGGGGTGTTAATTCTAGACCATCGTAACCGGAATGGTCTTATCGGCCAGATTCATGACCGACAAAGGAGTGTTTGAAAGGTAAGTGCGACCAGTAACCTTCAGTACTCCATACCGGAGTTGTGCCTGAACGGTGGCACGATCAACACGCATACCATCACGCACCTTCAGTTGGCAGATCTCATGCATCTCACGGAACTTGTTGCAAGCATGAACCACAATGACATCACGACCACCTTCGGAGTGAAGAACCGCCGACAAGGATTCATTGGTGAATCCAGGTGCATCCACCTTCAGAAGTGTGCGGAACTTGTTATATCCGACTTGGGGAGCGGCACAACCACAAGTGGGAGCTGCGGAAGGAGCAGCGGCTGTTGCTGCAAGAGCTGCATCAAAAGCTACCTTTACTCTGGCTGCACCAGGAACACCATTGTCGGCTGCATTGTCAATAATATTGCGGACCGATTGTTCAAAAGCTGTTGCCATAAAGAAAAAACCTCTTTTATTTTGATTTTTTTAAAATATTATATTTTTTAATAATGAAAAAAATATTTTAAATATTAATTCTTTACAAAATGTATATTTCTATATCAAATTTTTAATTATTCAAATTATTCCAGTGTTTCGAGGTATTTTTCGGCATAAAATTGAGCAGTCTTCAATGCTAATCTACCACTAGTTGTGATTGTCTTCGCTAGCCACTTATTTGAATATCTAAACGTAGACATTCCTAATAGACCATATGTAGAGTTCATAATTACTTTAGTAGTGCTTTGTCTTCTATTAAATTCATTAAATCCTGCTGATCCTTTTGGAAATGTATACATCTGTTTCTTATATTGATTTCTTAATGTATATAACTCATTTAGAAAATCATAGAATATAGATAATTCATTTTCATGAGTTTTAAATAGTGTGCCCGAAATGGTTACACCTAATTTATTTTCTTTTAAATAATCAGGAAAGTCTTTTCCATCTATAGTTATTATTCTATAATTAGGATTAGAATAGTTTTCAATAATTCTTATTGGTCCTGATAATTCTTCCTGATTGATAATATATTTATAAGCTAAGTCATTATATTCTTTATCGGAGGGATTTATTGTTTCCATTGCTTCAATTAAGTTATTAAAATATGTTCTAGAAACAACATATTGTTCAACTGTTTTTGGATTGGATAACTCTTTAAGAGTATAGCCACTAGCTAAAATTTTTTTGTAGAGATACGAAACAATATAATAATAGTACTGCTTCGCATCATTTTTATTTTTGAAATTGTTTTCTTTTTCTTCGGCGTCCTCTTCACCGGCCGCCAAATTTTCAACAAATTTTTCTGAGAACTCCCAGAAAGCTAGATATGCGTTTTCTGGTGGGGTATCATATTTACCAAATGTTTTATTAAAGAAATCAAATGTTTTATTAGACATTGCTGGAACTAGTCTACCAAAGAAAGTGTTGAGCCCTATGTTGTATTGGTTTTCTCAATAAATTTATTGAGTTAGACCATCTCACTTTTATGGTCGTTCAACCGTTCAAATTCGGCGGCCGCAAAAGTTATCTTTATTTTATATGATTAACCATTAAATCATACTTGGCAATCGACTATTTCATTTATATAGTCTGTTATGAATGTTAATTCATGTATAGCACATTCTTCTTTATTTATACTGTATCCAAGTTGATACAGTCTTGCAGCACTTTGGTTACTATTTACATAGATTAGACCATTTCACTTATATGGTCGTTTTTAATCTTTTGATTTTTATTTATACTTAGATGCTCTTATCTAAGTCGCTAATTAGCCCAGTATCGTATATTCCAGCAATTGGATCTTTTACATCTGTTAGACTATCTCATTTATATAGTCGTTATACCACCAAATCCGGCGGCTGGTAAAAGTAATTTTTGTTTACCGTGCATATGTATTAATGCACCAGGGTATCGAGTTAATGCTTTGGAACATTCTCTCACACCCATTTCTTCCACAGTCCATTTCATTTTCATCAAACTTTTTGGTTGTGGAATATGTTTTATTTCATATTGAGAAATAGAAAAGTTATTCTCTGAGTTAATTCCCCATCTAATATACTTTCCATTTTTTCTTAAATCACCATAGAAATGTGTATCAAATAGAATACTTGATCCACGTAATGCTGGTCCTAAAGGACATTGCCATTATATTTGACTATTTCATATATTATAGTCGATTAACAATTATGCTATTAACATAGTGTTATTTATTTTAGTAAGATGCAATTTCATCTTACGTCTTTGCATGTTCGTGGCGAATAAGTTTTTTTTATTCACCACTGACTATATCACTTATATAGTCGATTCATTTAAATGTCTATGACTATTAACTTGTTTGTTTAAAGTATTCTTGTTTTCTTCCTAAAATCCAACCGTTTGATTCCATTTCTTTTACTTTATCTTTTTTAACAGTTGTGTTTTTTCTTAATATTTCTGAATACATCCACACTCGATCTTTTCGACTTTCATCCATTTTCTTTCTAAATTCTTCGTCTTCATATCTTTTTTTCATTTCTTTTGATTTCATTTCTTTATATTCGGGTGTGTTTCGTTTTTCAACAATTGAATTATAATTTTCTTCCCAATGTTTTTTAGCAGCTTGAGAATGTTTTTCTCGAACTTCTGTTGAATTTGATATCAATGTCATTTTTTCTTTAAATTTTGGATCAGACCACCGAGTAAAAGCACTTTTACTTAATTGTTTTTTGCCTTCTGGGGAATTTGCAAATTTTTTAATTGAATTTGCTACTTTATCGTGATATTCTTTATTTCCCCATCTGGTGTAATTTTCATCGTCAGTTATACCAGCACCACCATAATTTTGATTATATGAAAGTGGATCTTTAACAATTTCTGGAGTTATATATTTATTTTCAGCTAAAAACATATCATCCGCATTATCAAATAGTTCTAAAGTTATTCTTTCAAAATTTTCTTTCCCAAATTCTTTTATGGCTTCTTTTATTAGTTTTCCAGATCCAAAATATCCATCATTAAGGTTGTTTGTGGAATGAGCACCAATATAGTACATTCCATTTAATTTATTAATTGTTTTATATAATATATAAAATTTTTTCACTTTAACCTCAAGACATTTAAACATAAAATTATTTAGATATTTTTATTTATTCTCTATAACATTTTCATAGAGATCTATTAGACCAGTCTTCTTATCAATTTTATAAGCTAATACGGTGTCCCACAAGTTGTCATCTTTTATTTAAAAGACTGACTATTTCATTTATATAGTCGATCATCCTAGATGGAATAACTTATTTTTATTTATGCTCTATACATTTATAGAGCAAAATCAAGTGGGAATTTTTCATATAGTTCATCTAAACTTAATCCTTCAGATTTGTATTCAAACTTCTGAAGTCCTAATTCCTTAAGAGCAATAGCATTTAGAGCATAGGACTGACTTTTCTTACCTACATTATTTATCTCTATTGAGAATTAGCCTATATCATTTTCATAGTCGTTTCATTCGGTTTATTTTGATAGGTTTAGATTAAACCTAATCCACCATCAGCCAATAGTTTCTATATATCATATAGTTAAGACTGTATCTTTTGCCTCACAGTCGTTTCATCGTTTTATTTATAGATAGAACAACAAATTTCTATCTTTATAAGAATACATTAAGTCAACGATATTATACTCGGGTAAATTAACCCTATGTACTTTGTTCCCCGCCCTGTCAGATAAATCATTGATTTCGCACTCACCAAACTTACTCATTACTTGAGCGACTTTATTATGGTCACCAAGTAAATACATAAGTCTGTGGTAAAGGTAGGGGTAGTCAAATAAATCAGCATTTTTACTTATTATCTAAGATTAGACTATTTCTTTATTTATAGTCTTTTAACTTATCATAATTTTCATGATAAGATCATTTGAGTTTTATTTTTATATTGAAATTCTGTTTAATTCCAGCCGCTTAATGTTGCTGCGTCGTCTTCTTTTATCTTTTCCCAAAGGGCAATTAATAAATCTTTATCATTCTCGAATAATTTTACTACACATTTTTGGTTTTCTTCAAAATATGTACCTAATATATCTTCTCCATCTTTTTCACCAATTTTAACTGGTTTTGTGGATTCTGTATTTAGATACTCTTCAAATTCGGCGGCTGATAAAGAACACCCTTTAGGTGGAACAACAAAAACATAAAATTTATCTTCAGATGAATAGTATTGTGAAACAGCATTTACTAAGTCTTCACCTTTCATTACCATTTCACTAATACTTTTACCAATCTTATGATTTAAAAATACTTCAATATCGATAAATACCTTTTTTAATGGTTGCACAGTATCAATGTTATCAAATTCTTCATTTTCTAAATAATGATCAATAGAAAAGACCTGATCCGAAGACAGGTCTATATTATAAAAATTATAAGGATTTAATTTATCCTCTTCTAATAGTTTATACACTTCATTAAACTTTAGTTTTTCCAACTGACTCAACTTGGTTAATAGCCTCCTCTAACGTGTTTCTAAAATCTTTCAAATGGTCATTATCTCTAAATATAAACTCTTCGTCTATGTCTAAATATCCTGTGAATAATATTTGTAAAGAATCTTTAATTCTCTTCCACATATTTTTAAAGAAATTACTATCTTTATCTAATCTACTACATTTAAAGTATAGAGATACTAAAGGTCTATAATCATTCTCACCTAATTTTTCAACAATTACTGTTAACGAGTGATTATCGCTGTTACAATCGCAAGTAGTTTTGAACAT
>JAEEGL013918922.1_pt1 | contig 19144 bp, 18 predicted proteins | sample 9134231 | NCBI WGS metagenome assembly JAEEGL01 (sample SAMN16246548, study PRJNA631951) | gut metagenome | biome: gut microbiome; feature: rumen; material: fiber-attached | host: Bos | place: Iran: Karaj | collected 2018-10 | reverse complement strand
TCATGAAGGAGCTGATAACGAACCTGCCTGATGTCCCCGTGTTCGTCCGTACCACCATTCTCCCCGGTACCAGCGAGCGGCTGTCAAAGGAAACTGGTCATCAGGTGTGCTATATGCCAGAGTTCCTCACGGAGCGTACCTTCATCGAGGACTTTCGCAAGCAAACCATGGTATTCACCGGAGCACATGACCTGCTTGCCAAGATTTTCGTAGGTAAGAAATTTACTATTATGTCCCCATTAGAGGCTGAGCTGACCAAGTATATGCATAATGTGTTCGGAGCGTATAAGGTGACGTATTTCAATGCCTGTCGCGAATACTGTGAGCAGATGGGGGCCGACTGGCGCAAGGTGCATACCGGTGTATTGCTCTCCGGTTATATCAATGACACTCATACCTATGTACCAGGACCTGATGGGAAATTTGGCTATGGCGGCAAGTGTTTCCCCAAGGATGTCAATGCCTTTGCTGAAATGACAAAAGGTACACCCCTTGGAACACTGCTGGAACATCTCCATGAACTGAACGTTCATTTCCGTGGGGTTGAGGAACACATTTAAGTTGAAATAGTTATGAAGTTAAGTTTCATTATCCCGATGTACAATGCAGAGAAGTACATCGCGGATTGTTTGGACTCAATTCTGAAATCAGATTTGCCGAAAGGTGAGTATGAAGTGATTATTGTGAATGATGGAAGCAAGGACAAAGGCCCCGAGATTGCACAGGACTATGTTTCCAAGCATGAGAATTTCAGATACCTGACACAAGAGAACCAAGGCCAGAGTGTAGCCCGTAACTATGGAATACAGGAGGCCCGAGGAGATTATCTATGGTTTGTTGACTCGGATGACAAATTGATTCATAATTTAAATTTTATTTTTTCGTTTCTTAAAAGCCAAGGAGTTTATCCATTGAAAGGAAAATTTGATTCCATCAAGAAAAGCCTCTGTGCTAAATTTCTTAATATTGAATTCATATTACGAAAACTAATCAGATGAAACGAGTTATCTCATACGGCACATACGACCTGCTGCATCAGGGAAAGAAAGATAATAACACAAAATAGTAAAAATGAATAAAATCGTATATTTGGGCATGATTGGTGACATCATGCATCCTGGATTGATTAATATCATTAACGAAGGCACCAAGTACGGTGACGTTATGATTGGACTTTTTACAGACAAGGCTATTGCTACTCATAAGCGTTTACCCTATCTGAATTACGAACAACGTAAGAATGTCATTGAAAACATCAAAGGTGTTTCGTGTATTGTCCCTCAAGATGAATGGAGCTATGTTCCCAACTTGGAAAAATACAAACCTGATTATATTATTCATGGAGATGACTGGTTGCAAGGACCAGACAAATACATTCGTGATGATGTATTTAAGACCATGGAGAAATTAGGTGGAAAAGTTATCGAGATACCTTATACTAAAGGAATTTCAGCTTCTGAACTAAAAGAGGCAATTGACTCTCTCGGTGTTACCCCCCAAGCACGATTGGCTTCTTTGCGTCGGTTAATTACAGCAAAACCCATTGTAAGAATATTGGAATCGCACAATGGTCTTACAGGTCTCATTGCCGAACACACTTCTATAGAAATAAACGGGCAACATCGGGAATTTGATGGAATGTGGGCATCGTCGCTAACGGACTCGACATCTAAGGGTAAGCCCGATATTGAGGCCGTTGATTTAACGACTCGTTTACATGATCTAAATGATACACTTGAAGTAACCACAAAACCCGTCATCTTTGATGGAGATACAGGAGGAAAGGTAGAACATTTTGTCTTTACAGTTCGAACTCTTGAGCGTTTAGGAATATCGGCTGTTATTATTGAGGATAAGGTTGGGTTGAAGCAAAACTCTCTTTTTGGAACTGAGGCGGTTCAGACACAGGACACTATAGAGGGATTCTGCAATAAAATTAAAGCGGGAAAAGATGCCCAAATTACACGTGATTTTATGATAATTTCTCGATGTGAAAGCCTTATTGCCGGGAAGTCTGTTGATGATGCCCTGGAACGTTGCCATGCCTATGTAGCGGCTGGCGCAGATGGTGTGATGATTCATTCAAAGAACAAGGATGGAATGGATATTAAGGAATTCTGTATGCGATTCCGTGAGAAAGATGATCACACGCCAATTGTAGCCGTACCAACGACCTATAACCAATTCACTGAAGAAGAGGTAGCTGAATGGGGCATCAACATTGTTATCTATGCAAACCACATGTTGCGTAGTGCATATCCTGCTATGGTTAAATGCGCTGAGCGTATCCTTGAAACATCTCGCAGTCTAGAAGCATCTGATGAATATTGCATGCCCATCAAGCAAATCTTGAACCTCATTCCTGGAACCAAGAAAAAATAATAAAAATGATATCACCGAAATTCTTTATTGAATCCTTGAGAGAGAAAGGTATTGACTGCTTTGCGGGAGTTCCCGATAGTCTGTTGAAGAATATTTGTGCTTATATCACAGATTATTGCGATGCTGCACACAATATTATTACTGCCAACGAAGGTGCTGCTGTAGGTCTTGCTGCTGGTCATTATTTGGCAACAGGACAGCCTGCGTGTGTGTATATGCAGAATAGTGGTGAGGGAAATATCATAAACCCTTTGGCTTCACTCACAGATCAGGAAGTATATAACATTCCTGTTCTCCTTCTGATTGGTTGGCGAGGCCGCCCTGGTGTTCACGATGAGCCACAGCACGTTAAGCAAGGTAAGGTAACAACAGGCCTATTGAATGTGATGGGAGTTAACTACGAAGTTCTCTCCAAAGAAGAAGACAAAGCAGCCAAGCAGATTGAGAAAGCAGCAAAGGCTCTTGCTAACAAAGAAGTATTTGCACTGGTCATTGAGAAGGACACCTTTGAGGACTACAAACTTCAGAATGTTGAGGTGAATGACCTCACGATGTCTCGTGAGGAAGCCATCCAGACTGTTGCTGCTGCACTTGGTGAGAAAGACTGCATTGTATCTACCACTGGCATGATTAGTCGTGAACTTTTTGAGTATCGCGCTGCTCTGAATCAAGGTCATGAAAGAGATTTCTTGACCGTAGGTTCTATGGGGCATGCCTCTCAGATTGCTCTTGGTATTGCTATGGTAGAGACTGACCGCAAAGTATGGTGCTTTGATGGTGATGGTGCTACCATTATGCATATGGGCAGTATGGCTATTGTGGCTAACAAGGCTCCGAAGAACTATGTTCATGTAGTCTTCAACAATGGCGCGCATGACTCAGTTGGTGGCCAGCCTACTGTTGGTTTGAAAATTGACCTGCCTGCTGTTGCAAAGGCTGTTGGTTATCCCAATACGTATAGCGTAAGTTCGAAAGAAGAATTACAGAAACTTCTTACATCTTCCTTCTTACATCAGACATCTTGCGATGGTCCCGTTTTACTTGAAATCAAGGTAAAAAAGGGAAATCGCAAGGATCTTGGCCGTCCTACCACCACACCTATTCAGAATAAAGAAGCATTAATGGATTTTTTAGAAAGATGATAAACAATAGAGTAATTTCTACCCCCCCCCTACAGGCTCAGGCTAGTAGAATCTACTGGGTAGATGCAGCGAAGGCTTTAGGCTTGTTTCTGGTGTTTTGGGGGCATATGTTATATGGAGGTTCACCGATAGCAAGTGTCATTAATAGGGCTATTTATTCTTTTCACATGCCCATGTACTTTATACTGTCAGGTTATGTTCTAAAGAAGGATACTACTCCATTTGCTGATTATGTTAATAATAAGTTCTATCGTATATTCCTGCCTGCAGCGCTCCTATATCTTTTGACACTGCCTATATATTTTCTTTCACTCGATTATTCTGAGACATCTTTAAAACATATTCTGGCTGATGTTTTTTACATTATAGGCGACTGTGCTTATAACTCACCTATATGGTTCTTCTTCTGTATGTTTCAAGTTTTGATTGTTTCAAAATTGTTGAGGTTATCCGAGGCGAATCTAATCAAGGTGATAATTGTTGTACTGATCAGTCTTCTTTTGAGTTTAGTTTTTTATGTAACAGGTTGGAAATATTTTAAAATATTTGGTTTTGACAAGTGTGTGCTTGGCTTGTTTTTCTTGTCTGTGGGTGTTCTGATGAGAAAGCTTGATTATGAAAGAATGATGAAGATGGTAGGAGTTGTAGGATTACTCATTTGGATTGTTTCAGGTGTTATTCTCAATACCAAAGTCAGCATGTATGGTATGAGTTTAGGTAATTTTTGGCTCTTTTTATTATCTGGAATTTGTGGGTCTTGTTTTTTTTTCTCTTTCTGCAAACTATTTGAGAAAAGTGAAAGAGTCAGGGCTTATTCAGAGTGGACTATTTTTATCGTGTGTACACACTACGTTTTAGTTGGTGTTTTCAGTAAGATGGCATCAGTATTCTCTATAAGAGGCACATATCTTTTTGATATTTCAAGTGCTGTCTTTGTGCTCTTAGCCTTGTTGGCTTACAAGCCAATATGTGTATTTATAAAGAAACATTTTCCTATTTTGATGGGACAAAAACGATATGCAAAAAATTATTAATGGAATCTTGGCACTCCCTGGTATATTGCGGGAAATTGGGTGCAAGAAATTGTTCCTGGTCATTGACTCATCTTATTCATTCTTGAACATCAAGGATGCGATTGAGGCATTGCCAGTAGAGGAGAAGGTGAAATTTTCAGACTTTACTCCTAACCCTCTGTATGAACAAGTGTGTAACGGCATTGAGCTGCTGAAGCAGTCACAATGCGACACGATCCTTGCCGTTGGTGGAGGTAGTGCCATCGATGTAGCAAAGTGTATTAAACTAGCTGTATTAGCTAAAGAGGGTAATGCAGCAATTATTCCTCCGCTGGTATCTCAACGGTTGCCTATTGATGGGGGAAAGATTCCGTTTATTGCCATTCCTACTACAGCTGGTACTGGTAGTGAATCCACCCATAATGCTGTGATGTATTATGAGGGAGCTAAGCAGACAGTTACTAATGATGGTGTCCTTCCTGACTATGCCATCTTGGAACCCTCTGTCTTAAAGACATTGCCTCTTTATCAGAAAAAGTGTACCATGATGGATGCCTTGTGCCAAGGTATAGAGTCATGGTGGAGTGTTAACTCCACAGAAGAAAGCTATGAATATAGTAAAAAGACAATTGAGTTAATCATGGCTAACTGGCGTAAGTATATCTTTGATAATGATGATGAGGCTGCAAAGCAGATTATGTTGGCGGCTAACTATGGCGGGCGGGCTATCAATATTACTCAGACTACTGCTGCCCATGCTTTCAGTTACAAGATTACGTCTTTGTATAAGTTGCCTCATGGACATGCAGTGGCCGTCTGTCTTCCCGAGATTTGGGAGTATATGATTGGGCACATGGATAAGTGCATTGATAACCGTGGACAGGAATACTTGGCAGGAATTTTTGATCAAATAGCAAAGACTATGGGCTGTGCTAATCCTGTTAAGGCTGTTGCTTTATTCCGTCAGATGATGGAGAATATGGATTTGAAGAATCCAGTAGCTGTGCACAGAGAAGAGGAATTGAATGTGCTTTCTATTTCGGTTAATCCTGTGAGGTTGAAGAACAACCCGGTGAAATTAGACCCGGAAACGACACAAAGCTTATATAGTAATATATTGAAGGTCGTATAATTTTATAAATTCATGGCAATGTCCACAAAGACACATTTTTACTGGATAGATTGGATGAAAGTGTTAGGAATGTACTTTATTATAGCAGGTCATATGTTCTCTGCTGGTAATGAATACCTTTACACATTCTCAGTACCATTGTTCTTTGCAATATCTGGTTTCTTGTGTCATCATGAGGGTGACAATAAAGTGTTTTGGAATAAACTGTACCGCAATTTAATTCTTCCTTGTCTACTGATATGTCTAATAATTCTTGCATTAGAAACGCTAACAAGGCTCGCGACAAACAAGATGGTGTGGTCAATGATACCCATGAGGCTGTTTAATATTTTAATAGGCAATCAAGGTAAGGGTGTTGTAGGAGGTGGGATAGGAATGTGTTGGTTTATTTATACTCTGGCAATTTGTAAAATCTTATACCAATTTGTTTGTAATAAGTACCTTCAGGCTACCATTGTTCTTTTTTGCGTAATTATAGCCATATTTTATAATGAAAACGGCAATTATCTGTATAACTCGATTCTAAATGTTTCATTGGCGTATCCTGCCTTTATTGGGGGGGGCATTTTATTAAGAGTACTCCTAAAAGAATCGATTCGGGGAACTATTGGACGTATGGTGATGTTGTTACTTTCCCTGCTATTGATAGTAGGAATAACACCTCTAAACGGTAGTGTCAGAATGTATGGAGCATTATATGGCAACAATATTATATTATTCTTTGTAGGTGCTGCAGCTGGTGTTATCGGTATATATGCCCTATCGCTGATGTTACAACGTTATAGGCCAAAACATATATCAACGCTATCTGTGGGCACTATTTTGATTTTGGGTTTTCACAACTATTTTCTGATAGCGTATAAAGTGTTTCTTAAAACAATCCGTACTACGTTTGTGGACTATTCTGCCAGTTTAGTAATATTATTGGCTTTTATCCCAATCATTTTTTTTACCAAGAAAATTTTTCCTGTATTGCTTGGCTTAAGAAGCAAAACAACATAAACAACAAGTTCTTCCGCACAGACGAACGAGAGAGTGTCGCACCCTATAATTGTTGAAGGCATCAATCCATATAGCATGGTGTAACATAATTAAGGAAATACATTAAATGAATATTCCATTCTTAAAATACTTAAAGTCCAACAATCTAAGAAGTGAGAAGATGAAGAAGAATATAGCCGGTGGTTTTATTCTTCGGGGTATTGGTATTCTTATCAGTCTTATTCTTGTTCCTTTGACAATTGATTATGTTAGTAGTGAATTATATGGAGTGTGGCTAACGTTGTCGGCCATAATTCATTGGGTCAGTTTCTTTGATGTTGGTTTTGGATTGGGGCTTCGCAATAAATTAGGAGTAGCATTAGCTGCTGGTGACTTGAAACGAGCTAAAATTCTTGTTAGTAGTACATACGCAATACTTTCCTTTATTTTTGTTCCTCTGTCTATTATTTTATTTGTTATATGTAAATATGTTAACTGGTCTGTGGTTTTAAATGTGTCACAAGATTTGAACCCAGCACTTGTTTCATGCTCAAGAATAGTTGTAGTATCTTTCTGTTTTACTTTAATTATGAAAGTAATTCAGAATGTATTACAGGCATACCAAAAAAACGCTTTGGGAGGTTTATTAGACACAGTTAGTTCAATATGTACCTTGTTGACAATCTTTATTCTTACAAAAACCACTTTTCCCAGTCTTTCATATTTGGCTTTTGCTTTTAGCAGTATTCCTGTTTTTACTTATTTTATATACAGTGTTTTCTTCTATCGTTTTAAGAATAGAGAAATCAGTCCGAGTATTAATTCGGTTAGAAAAGAAGCAGTAAAAGATGTATTTGGTCTTGGTAGTTGGTATTTTTTCTTGCAAATATCTTTTGTCATCATCTTTCAGACAACAAATATTTTTATTTCCCAGTTTGCCGGTCCTGAACAAGTGACTGTTTATAATGTTACATTTCGCTATATGAATATAGCATTAATGGTGCTCAATATAATAATGGCACCTGTCTGGTCGGCATTGACTGAGGCATATGCAAAGAAGGATTGGAAATGGATGAAATCTTTATATGCAAGGCTAATGATGGTATATAGATTAACCGTCTTCGCTCTTGTTATTTTTCTAATAGCCTCTCCACTTGCATTTAAGATTTGGTTAGGTGATTCAGTTGAAACTTCTTATACAGTCACTGCTTTGGTCGGATTATACGTGGCAATACGTGTATGGCATACTATGCATGCAACTATGGTAAATGGAATGGGGATTTTAAGATTGCAGATATATGTGGCAATCATTCAATTAGTATTATTTCCGATTGTTTCTTACTTATTAGGTCACAATTTTGCGTTAATAGGTGTAATCATATCGAATTGTATAATTGTACTTATTTCAGGAGTAACTTTATCTATACAAGTTAGAAAAATTCTTTGTCAAGATGCAACAGGGATATGGTTAAAATAATTTTTTTAAATACTCCACTATGATAAATCTGGTTTTAAGTTTAATAAATTGGTTTTGGGAACTCTTTATGATGCCACGCTGTGTTCAAAAAGGCAAAAGATGCAGAATGAGGTTTAATAACGGTAGAAGTGTATATGGGGGGGGTGGGAATCTTATAATTATTGGTAATGAGTGTTTTTTGATGAAGTGCTCATTTGTTGTAAAAGGCAACAATAATGTTATAAAGATTGAAAATAAATGTAAATTAACAGGAGTCTCTTTTTGGATTTCTGGAGACAACAATGTCATTACAATTGGAGAAGGAACTAGTGTTGGTTTAAGGACTCAGTTTGCAGCATTGGAGGGGACCAAAGTTACAATAGGAAAAGACTGTATGTTCAGTCATGATATAAGAATTAGAACCAGTGATAGCCATAGCATTATAGATGAAGGAGGTAACAGAATTAACTATGCGGAAGATGTGGTAATAGGTAATCATTGCTGGATAGGGATGCAATCCCTTATAATGAAGGGTAGTGTGCTTGGTAATAATAGTGTTTTGGCGGCAAGGTCGCTTCTCAATAAAAAATTCCAGGAGTCTGGATGTATTGTGGCAGGCTCTCCTGCAAAAGTGATAAAAGATAATATTAATTGGGATAGAAGAAAATTATGAAATATGATTTTGTGCTCTTTGAAAATACAAGACTTGTAGACAATCATTATAAAGATCTTGAGAATTTAGCCATTTTGTTGTACAAATCTGGTTATAACGTAGCCATAGCAGATGTGTTCAAAGAAAATGATTTTTGCAAAGATGAGAGAATACCACATATTACTCTGAATGTAAAATGCCCCGAAGGACTACGTGATGCATATCGAGAGAGGAATAGATTGAAAGAAGAATGGCGGCAATTCCGTTTAGCAAGATATCTCTCATCTGTAGTAAAGGAAATATTAGATTACACTGATAATGTATATATAGGAACTCTTTTTAGCACTCTCTCGGTAGTTGAATGTATCAAACATTTTAATAAAGGGAAGAATTGTATAATTTGGGGCTTGAGGTCATCTGCATTAAAAAGTAAAGGTGGAATTAAACTAACAAATATATACTCTAGAATAATAAAGAAACGCGCTCTACAGAATGATTATATTAAATTTGTCGTGTCTAATGAGCTTATTCTGCAAGAATTTGTGCAATTAGGGATAAGTGAGAATCGTATAGTTTGTCGTCCTGAACGCACAATCACTGAACTACCAGAAGTAAAAGGAGTGAATGAGAGAAAAGGGTCTCTATGTCTTCTTTCAATTGGAGCAATTAGGACAAAGAAAAAAGTTGAGCATTGCCTCGAAGCGCTAAAGATTCTAAAAGATCCTTCAATACGATATATAATAGCCGGAAAATCAAACTCAGAGGAAAAGGAAAAGTCTATTGAGAAAAGTATGATAGGGCTGCAAAATGTAGAGAGACGGAATTATCGATTGGAAGATAAAGAATACCAAAATTTGATAGAACAATGTGACTTTATGGTTCTATGTGATGACAACTTCAAAGAGAGTATTTCTAGTGGAACTATGAACGAAGCGGTTCTGAATAATAAACCCGTTATTGCATCAAATTGCCCTACATTTAATTACTTTGTCGGGAAATACCATTTAGGTTTGCTTTATAAATGGAATGATATTCATTCGTTAGCAGATGCAATTAAAGAAGCAAAAGACAAGGGATCGAACAGTTTCATTAAAAGTATAAGGGATTACCAAAGTCTTTTTCTTGAAGAGAATGTTGTGAGATGCTTTAAAGAAGATATGTCAAAAATGATTAGATAATTATGAATAAGGAAAGTATTTTGTTGTTGACTAAGGATGCAGTACCACTTTCTTATTTGCCATGTTATGGCAATAAGTACTGGGAAGGGAAGACTCCCAATATGGACGAACTGGTAAACAAGGGAACTCTGTTCACCAATGCTTTTACTGCCGCCCCATCTTCGGCGATGTCATATTTGACAATGTTTACCCGTAAGTATCCATACCAACAAGAGATGCAGAAGTATGTGCCTGTTATGAAACCATACGAAGGGACTACTTTGTTTGATGATGCCTTTGATATGGGGTTCGATTGTCATGTAGTTTGGGACGAAAAATGGATAAAACTAGCTCAACGTTTCTCTGAGTGTTATGGAAAGAATACTACAATGCATCCGCTCGAAGGATTGAGGCAAGGTGTAGGTCCAAGCTATAGGAGAGAGAAACCCCTTGAGAGAAATGATGAACTTGCCCAACATACTTTTGAAATGTTTCAACAAGAAATAAAGAAGATATGTGAAGATGATAAGAAGGTTTTTCTGTGGTGTCATCTGCCACATGTATTAAATGGCCGTATATCTTATTGTGATGACATAGATCTTTTTGATAAATATCTGGGCTTTTTGCGCAAATTCTTTGATGACAGTAATATTTTTGTTTCTTCTGATCATGGAAACATGAATGGTATGAGAGGGAAGATACGCTATGGTTTTGATGTTTATGACCCAGCAATCCGTATTCCTTTAATAGCACCTAGAATTGAAGATAAGGCAATATATGAAGAACAATTCTGCAATATTGATTTCTTTGAACTATTGTTTGAACATAGAGCAGTGAAGCGCGACGTCATTTATTCAGATTGTGCATATTATGCCCAACCTCACCGAAAATTGGCAGTTATAAAGGGAAAGTATAGGTATATATATAACAAGTTGGATAATACAGAAGAATTATATGATGTGAATTGGGATCCTCATCAAGATTTTAATTTGATGACGGACTATTGCTATGATATAGATAGAAAGGTTGAGGCCTTCTCGCGAGAACTGTATTTTTATCCAGAGTGGGATAAACTACCAGCGATTAGGAAACAATTAAGAGAAGAAAAGAATTGTATCTGGCGCGAGCAAACTAATACAGAAAAGATAATGTCTTCTATTACAGAGTTCGCAAAGAAGCATAAGTTTTTCAAGACTTTGTATCATTCCTTAAGAAAGAATGTGAAATAAATGATTGAATTATATGAATGAGCAGCCACTAGTTAGTATTATTCTTCCAACATATAATGTAGAGCAGTATTTGGAGTTCTGTTTAGAGAGTATTGACCATCAAACGTATACGAATTACGAGGTGTTGATTATTATAGATGGTGCAAAGGATTCTTCTTATGATATTGCAGAGAAATACAGTGGAAATCATCCAAAATTTAGCGTATTCTGGCAGGAGAATCAAGGAAGTGGTCCTGCACGAAATAACGGATTGGATAGAGCGAAGGGTGATTTTATAATGTTTGTTGATCCTGACGATTGGATTGAACCTGATTGTCTTGAGAAGTTGCTTTTTGCTCAACAAGAGGCTAATTTTGATTTTACAATAGCACAGAAAATAGAGTGTTTTTTTGATGCTAATAATCATTTATTATCAAAGAGGAAGGCACAGACATATCCTTTTGAGTATCGAGATCAGAAAAGCTGTCGTGAGCACTATCTACAGCTTTACGATTGGGGGCTTTTAGGCGCGCCAACCCGCAAATTATATAGATTGTCAATAATCCGAGATAATGGTATAAAGTTTCCTGATTATCGACGTTCTCAAGATATTGTGTTTAATTATAGATATTACAACTATATTCATTCTATAAAATCTATTGATTATAATGGGTATGATTATCGGATGCCGCTTGTCAATTCAACCGGAAAATTTAGGAAGGAGTATTATCAGACGGTTGCTATTATCTATAGTGATATTAAAGTACTTCACAGAAATTGGGGCGTGTCTTTAAACGAAGAGGCTTTGGCGACTCATTTGTTCACGGCAAATATGTATGCCTATTTCCAAATGGCCGTTAATAGTAATGCTGATATTACGGAATCAGTCAATGATGCGGTTGTTTTTGAGATTGTCAGGAAATCAAGACCTAAGCGATATGATCAAAGATTGTTAAAGTATTTACTACAAAGAAAGATGAAGAGAAGGGCCGTCTTATTTATTAAGTTTCTTTGCGTATTAAAAAGAATCTGGTTTAACAAGAATTAATCGTAACAGGTGATGAAAAAAATAGAAACAATAGAAGAACTGCATTTGATTTTGCTTAATATTGGAAAGGCCTTCCATCAGGTATGTGAGGAGGCTCATATTCCTTATTATATGGCAGCAGGAACATTGCTTGGAGCCGTCCGCCATAAGGGCTTTATTCCTTGGGATGACGATATGGATTTTGTTGTCCCCCGAGCTTATTTTGACAAACTTAAGCATATATTAAAAGAAAAATTACCTTCAGAGTATTCTGTATTAGACAGAGAAGATGGAATAGTTGTTTCAGATATCTATAAGATAGTTGATAATCGAACAGAGATCTATTATCGATGGAGTGTAGATTCTAAAGTACATTTTGGAGTGAATATTGATATCTTCCCTCTAGATTTCGCGAAATCAAAATGGAAAAACAAACTCATTTTCTTCTTAAGAAGAGTACAGGGAATAAAAGGGCTTGATGCATCAAGCCGCCCTTTCCCCAAGAATGTATTTGCTTATATTGCAAAAGTACTACTAGTGTTTACAGGGAAAGATACAATACAACAATTGATTAATAAAAGACTTATTGAGAACAATGGACCATACTTGGTTAATCATTATGGCGCATATGTGGATCGTGAAATTATGCCGATGTCATATTTCGGTGATCCTGTACTAATGCAATTCGAGAATACTGAGTTTTATGGGGTCCATGATCCACACGCTTATTTATCTAAGATGTATGGAGATTATATGATAATTCCACACAAGGCAGAGAGGCACACTCATATAGATGACATGTACTGGAAATAGATCAAGTATAAGTTTATTAAAGACGATAATTTTGTGACAAATAATGATAGAGGCAAAGAAATGTAATTGGAGAGACATATTATATGCAATATTACTTCCTGGAGTTTTTATTAGCTTGATAGTTAATAATCCTATTTATCTAGTGTTTGTAGGAGTTGTTCTGTATTTCTTAACACTAAATAAATATGAGTTTTCTGTAGTATTAATGATTGCTTTCCCGCATGTAGTTGGTATCGTTAAGGAGTTCGTTGGTATAAGTTTACCAGCTTCCTTGGGCTTGTTTGCCGTTGTGGTAGTTTTCCTTAATTTTGAAATATTAAAATTGTTTAATAAAAAGGTGAAGTTTGTATTAATATACTCTATCATTTTATTATCTGTTTTCTTTTTACTTTATCTCTTTAATGCTCCAAGTAGCAATGGGTTGTCAAAACTATCAGAAACAACGCTAACCGTTATTTGCACATTTACTGCATTTTCTCTCATTATTTCAAATGATAAAATCAGTTATAAAAAAATTGGCGTTGGTTTTCTTATAGTTGCTAGTTTGTATTTATGGATAGCTTATAATATTTATATTTATCCCCGGCCAGATGGACTACTTGACTTTAATTCGTTTAGAGATTATTCCAACCAGTTGAGAAACATGGACTTTCCTAACATTTCATATCATCATTTAGGTTACTGTGGTTTATACTTCATTTCTTTTCTGCTTGCGGAAGGGAAAAATAAATTATCTCTTTGTGATTTTGTGCTTGTTGTGTTAGCGGTTTGGATTACTTTTTACGCAGGGGGAAGGCAAATAATGGTGGGAACAGTTCTTATATTCTTGATCTGGATATTATTGAGGGGGGGGAAAAATAAATTTTCAACTGTTTTATTAATTGGAATTCTCCTTTTGCTATCATGGATTGCCATCAATAATCTAGAAATCTTTTCTAATATAACAGATCAATCGTCAAGTACAGACGAAAAGTTAAATAGAAACTGGGATTATGCTATAATTTTATTTGGTCAACACCCTATTGTCGGCATTGGTTATGGCAATTACTATAACCCGATTGCGAATGAATCATATCCGCATAATATTATTTTAGAAATATTATGTGAACTGGGGATATTTGGCTTTTTGGCTATTTCATTAGTTATATTAGTGTCTTTTTTGGATGGTAAGTCTTTAATGTGTAAGAAAGAGTTCAATAGAGTTAGAGGAATAATGATTTTTTTCCCTTTCTTGTTAAGAGGTTTTATTTCTGGTTCATTAGGTTCAAATGTGCAAGTGTTTTTAATATTTTTTGCATTAATCGCTTCTGCGGGCTTTTCGTCAATTTCACTGATAAATTCATTATCTGGTCAAGAAGTTAAAAAGCTTCAGGAAGCATAAATTTGGAAAGTTTACTAAAAATAATTCTCACTTTTTTGCAACCATCTTGTTTTATATGAATCAAAGGAACCGATGTATTAAGGCTATGATTGTTGTTTTGACATTGATGTTATTAATGTCCTGTGGTGTTGCATCGAAACTAGGAGAAAAGGAAGCATTGAATCCATTGGCTTATGGTTTGCAAAATGCTACCACGGGCGTAGAGAAATATAATGTATTGCTTAAAACTCATCAGGCAGCAATTAGGCAAGGGCGGAGTGTAACATATTCTGGGATAAAAGAGATTAACATAGAGATCCCACCAGGTGCTAAAGGTATACCATTATGTAAGCACAATGATTTCGCAGATGTAGTATTAAATATAAAAAATACAGAGAAAAACCTGAAGTTATTCTATACTAACACCAAGAGAAAAGAGATTAATATATCAGGAAAGATAATCGATGATGGCGATTATTCGAAAATACAAGAGTTTAAGAACGGGAATTACCTTCTGGTGATTGAAGATTCGAATCCATGGGGTGGAAACAGAGACGGATATGAATACGCTCATAAGAGGAAAGATGTTATTATAATAAAAAATGGCAGGGCAAAAAATGCGACAATAATGCCATATGGTAATCCTGAGTCATCGCCAAGTTGTAGTTATCGAGAAGTTGGAGACAGTCAGTTGGTTATAAATAATTTAGTTGTTAATCGCACAAAAGATTGTACTTATAAAACGGATATTTTTTATGTTGATAGCTACAATAATGTATTGATTGATAATGTAGTAATTAACACGCCAACAAGTGATATAGAAAATGATTATGCAATTAGAATTCATAACTGTGCTAATCTTTCTCTAAAAAATATCACTATTAATGGCACATATTCCAAATCAAATAGTGGAGGCTATGGGATTTCATTGAATAATATTTATAATTTGTATTGTAAAAACATCTACGGGCGAGGAGATTGGGGCATATTTGGCAACAATAATATCAATAAAGCTATTTTGGAAAACTGTGACATAAACAGATTTGATATTCATTGTTATGGCAGAGACTGCTCTTTTAAGAATTCAAACTTTGTAGATTTGGGTAATCAGTTTAGTTCCGTATTTGGTACAATAATGTTTGAGGATTGCACATTTACTAACTTTACGCCATTAGTTAACAGATCGTCATATAATGCTTTCGTGGGTTATGAATTAGTATTTAAGAATTGTGTGTTCAATGTTACAGACAACAAAAAATATTTCTTAAACCTTGGCCGTTTTTCGGAAGAGAATAATCCAAGAAGAGAAATAGCAAAGGAGTGTTGGCCAAATATTTACATAGAGGGTTTGACGGTAAATATGATGGATGGCGCAAAGGATCTTATTCTTATTACTAACAGGAAGGCAAGAGGAAGAATTATCTCCATCGATTATGTCCAGAATATAATGATAAATGGATTAACCATAAATATGAATGATACTGATGCTTTAAGAAAATTCTATATATGTGCTACAGAGAATGTTTTTAAAAAACAGGTCAATTGTAAAATAGATGGTTTAGAAATAGTTTATAAAAAGAATAAGCTAACGATGAAGGACTCAGAACAAACCCTAATCTTGAATCTTCCGGTTTCGAATGGCTCCTCCTTCAAGAGAATAAACGGAGTTAAAATTAAACAGATGTAGAAGAATGAAAATCCTCATAAATACACCAAACTGGAAAAGACCAGAATTGGGAGGTGTGGCTAATCATTATTATGGGCTCAGGCCATATTGGACGGAAAAAGTCAAGTATAATATAGTGGGTAGTCGAGCAAGAGAGAATACTGGCAAGTATTGGTTTCCTTGGGATTTGTTGAAGACAATATGGAAGCTGCTAGTATATAACCCTGATGTGCTTATTGTCAATACGTCATTAGGAAAAAACGCCTTAAGGAGGGACTCTTTTTTTCTGAATCTTGCTACTTTATTTGGTAAAAAAGTAGTTGTACATTTTCACGGCTTTAATGTTAACTATGCAAGAGAAATCAATGCAAAGGATTTTCTTCATATGTTTGGTAAAGCCTCAGGTTTCCTAGTTCTTTCATGTTCAATTAAGGAACAATTACAAAAATGGGGTGTATCACAACCTATTCGTTTGACAACGACGAAGGTGGATAATAGGATGATAGATGGATACGATGTCGGAAGAAGAAGTGGTGATATTAAGAATATTCTTTACCTTGGTCGTGTTGAAAAAGAGAAAGGTATTTATATATCATTAGATGTTTATGCTTTATTACAAAAGAATCACCCGGAATTGAATTATACTGTTGTAGGTAGTGGGACAGAATTAGAAAATGCAAAAAAATATGCAAAAGAAATCGGTATTAAGAATATTCTTTTCACAGGAGTCCTAACAGGTGAAGCTTTAAGGGAGCAGTATGAGAATGCAGATTTGTATCTCTTTACATCGTTTCATGAAGGAATGCCGACCTCAGTTTTAGAAGCGATGTGTTTTGGCTTACCTATAGTAACGCGCCCCGTAGGGGGGCTGGTGGATTTCTTTAAAGAAGGTGAAATGGGCTCTTTTGTAGATAGCTTTGACGCAAGAGATTTTATATCACCTATAGAGAAGCTATTAAATGACAAAGGATTAACCTACCAAATAGGGATTTCCAACAACAAATATGGAATTAAGCATTTCCTGGCCTCACAAGTGACAAGGAATATTGAGAATATAATTTTGGAGTTATGTTGAACGCTATGTTTTTCTATAGACAGGCCAGATGGTTATATCTTCACCATATTCCATTCTTGCCTAAATTGTTGGAGTTGGTAATATTCCTCGTGTATAACAGCAAGGTGCCATATCAAGCCGAGATAGGTAAGGGAACTAAGCTAGGCTACGGAGGGATAGGAGTTGTAGTTCACAGCAGTGCAAAGATTGGATGCAACTGTATGATAGCTCAGCAAGTTACAATTGGTGGAGGCAATACACAATATCCAGGAGTTCCAACTATAGGCGATAATGTTTACATGGCAAAAGGATCTATTATCATGGGAGGCATTACGGTTGGTAATAATGTGACAATAGGAGCTAATGCTGTAGTAAATAAACCTGTTCCGGACAATGCCATAGTAGCAGGAGTGCCCGCAAAAGTGTTAAGAATAAAAGATTTAGAAAATGAAAGCATCACGAATTAAAAATTTAATTTTTTTACATCTTGCTAATTTGCCAATGCCATCGAAAGGTTGGCGGTCAAGATTTTATAAATGGGGGGGAGTAAATGTTGTCAATCCAGGCAATACCTTCATAGGAGAACATGTCTGCTTTGATACATGTTACCCGGAAGATGTTATTATAGAAGAGGGGGTGACTCTTACCACCAGATGTATTATCGTAACTCACTTCGTGGAAATAGATGATAATATGAATAGACATTACTCCCGGGGTAAGGTGCGGATCAAAAAAAGAGCAAATATAGGTGCTAACACGGTTATCTGTAAACCTGTTACTATTGGAGAAGGTGCTATAATAGGAGCCTCTTCGGTGGTTACAAAGAACATTCCACCTTACGAAATATGGGCAGGAAATCCTGCGCGCTTTATAAGAAAACGTGAACCAGATAATGAATAATAGAGTGATTAATAATTCATTTGAGCAATTACGAGCATATTGCGAGGACGAAGAGTACAAAGGATGGGATCCTTTTGATGGTCTTAACTCCCGTATTTTCCAGGCTTTGCCTTTTTTTAAGAAGTCTGTATTCTGGAGGTTGTGTGTTATTCAGGGGTTTAAACGCAACCCAATTAATCTGCGACGAATAGCGTTAATCAAAAAGGATTATAACGCAAAGGGCATTGGATTATTTTTGCAAGGTTATTGCAATCTTGTAAAAATAGTTCGTCAAAAACCTAATCTGGCAGAAGAGTTGGGCGCAGAATTAGAGCTGATTGACAAAGTGCATAGCATTGCAGAGCTGTTGATCTCACTGCAGTCTAAAGGTGACTATCATGGTGCCTGCTGGGGCTACAATTTCGATTGGCAGGCTCGCGGCGGTCTCTTTTTCCCAGCATATACCCCTACTGTTGTGGCGACAAATTTTTGTGCGACGGCATTGATGGACGCTTATGAAGTAACAGGAGAGAAACGCTATCTGGATATTGCCTTGACCTCTGCAGAATTTTTAATGCGTGATCTGCATAGGCATGAGTGCGAGGGAGGTTTTTTGTTCTCTTATAGTCCACTTCCTGGCAATGATACCGTATATAATGCGTCATTATTAGGAAGTAAGTTGTTGGCGTATTGTTACCATTATACGGGTAAACAAGAGTATTTAGAGGCGGCCAAAGCCTCTGTTTCTGCCTGTTGTAAAGCACAAGCAGCTGATGGCTCCTGGATTTATGGACTTGGCCCGACACAAGGATGGATTGATAGTTATCATACTGGGTATAACTTGGATGGCTTAATTGCATATGAAGAAATGACATGCGATATGTCCTTTCACAAGCATATAGAACAAGGTTATCAATACTATAAAGATCATTTTTTTGATGAAGATGGAGAACCTTGGCATTTTATCGGTCATAAATATCCTATAGATATCCATTGCCCAGGACAGCTTTTAGTGACAATGGCGAGACTGCATAAATATCAGTATGATCAATCTTTGGCAGACAAAGTTTTACAATGGACGCTTGAAAATATGCAGGATAAAAAAGGATATTTCTATTATCAATTGAAGAAACCATTGAGTACAAAGATATCCTATATGCGTTGGAGTAATGCGTTTATGTTTTGCGCAATGAGTTATTATTTGCAAGAATCAAAATAATTT
>JAEEGL013560853.1_pt1 | contig 19144 bp, 16 predicted proteins | sample 9134231 | NCBI WGS metagenome assembly JAEEGL01 (sample SAMN16246548, study PRJNA631951) | gut metagenome | biome: gut microbiome; feature: rumen; material: fiber-attached | host: Bos | place: Iran: Karaj | collected 2018-10 | reverse complement strand
CTCGGCCAGGGCTTCCTCTAGGATTATACCGAAGGGGACGAACACTGCCAGATTGAAGAGCAGCAGGAAGAAAATCTCTTCGTCGCCGGAGGTCAGGCGACGCCACTCGGCCGACAGGTCTATGCCGGTGTCCAGGCTGTTCTGCCCGCCGATGCGGATAAACACAAATGCGTCAATCAGCGCCAGGGCCAGCGCGACCGCAACCCCGATGGCGATTGCCCCATATACGGAATTCCGTTTCTTCACAAGGATGAACGCCGCCACTGCCAGCATCAGGATACCAAGCACAACCCAATGCCATAAGGGGAGGTGCGGGAAGAAGGCGCGGAGGTAAATTTGGAAAGTTGAAAAGGGCATTCTAAATCAGTTCTCCGGCATATTCCATTTTCCGCCCCAGCACCGTCGCAAAAATCATCTTCAGGTCCATCCAGAAGGAATAATGGTGCAGATAATAGCGGTTGAGGCGGACCTTGTCCGGGAAGATTACTTCGTCATTATACCGCTGAGGATCCTCCACCTTTGCCAACAGCTCCTCCTCGTTGCGATACTTCAGTGAGGCCGGCCCGGTGATTCCGGGACAGAGTTTCAGCACCTCACGGTCGTCTCCGGTCAACGCATCCGCATAGCCGGGGACATCGGGGCGCGGGCCAACGAAACTCATATCCCCGACCAGAACGTTCCAGAGTTCCGGGAGCTCGTCGAGTTTGTACCGGCGCAGTTTCTCTCCCAAAGGAGTGATTCTCGCATCGCCGGCTACGGATACGGATGACCCATCGTGGTTTACGGTCATTGAGCGGAACTTGTACATCGTGAACAAGCGCCCGCCCTGCCCGACGCGTGTCTGCCTGAACAGTACCGGCCCTTCCGGCATCTTAACCCTGATCAGGATTGCCACCACCAGCAGCACCGGCGAGAGAATCAGCAAGCCGATGAATGAGACCACGCGGTCAAATATGAATTTCAGCCACATATTCACGGATTGAGTTTTCCATTTTTGATTAGTTTTCCCAGGTAATAACTCATCTCTCCAAAGATGGCTCGCTTATCATCTGACCGATAATCGTCAAATGCGTCAAACCCTCTGAAGGAGAGCGCGCTGTTCCATTCTTTTTTGTTGAAATTAAATGAAAGCAAACGTCCGGTCAGCATAATTAAATCGCCAAGAATCCATTTTGTCCGAGTCCCGGTTTTGAGAAAAATAGGTGTTTCGTATTTTCCTTCTGTGGCCAGACTATACAATACCCACGGAATGTCAAACCCAGCAGTAATGGGAGTCGCTATTCCACCAGTAAAACGTGCATTTATCTCAATAAAAGCAGCTTGTCCGGTTTCGGGATCGAATCTGAAATCCACGCCGCAAACCCCTTTGAAACCAACATGGTCTAACAATACTTTTGCGTATTCTTCAAGTTTCGGAACAGAAACAATCTCTCTTTGAGTTGTTGTCCCTCCTCCGTTAGTTTTGGTGACTAATGCACGATAGGTGGATGCTTGAAAATAATCGTCCCATCTTATGCAATCCACACTATAGTCCGTTCCTCCAATTCTTTCCTCTATCAATGTCTTTTCTGATGCGAATTTTCTGGACAGTTTGTTTAACTCATCACTGTTTTTTGGGAAAAACACTGTTTTTGCAGAATTGCCAATAACGGTTTTAAACACACACGGGAACTGTCTTACCTCTGATGCTGTCTCATATACGGTGGGAACTGCAACTCCGCACTCTCTTGCGCGTTCTGTCGCCCAAGCCTTATCAGATAACTTTTCAAGTTGCCCGGCATCCATATAGGGGATAATCAGGCTTTCCGGGAACTCCTTGCGATGACGCATTATTATCTGAGATTCATCGTGAGTGGGCAGGAGAACTTTCGGCTGCAATTCAGAAACCTTATCCCTCAAACAATTAATGAACTCCGATTCGTGTTTAAAAGGATCCGGATAACGAAATGCCCCTTTGCAGTATTTAGAAACGGAGCAGATATTATTCTTTGATGTATCTGCAGCCCAAACAGATAATCCTCTTGCTGAAAGGCTTCGGAGAATGTTATATCCGACACGATTCCAGCAATAAGTAATAATTACGTCGCATTTATTACAGCTCATAATGATGTGACTACTTTGGCTTAAAACCATGTAATAGAACATTGAGAAGTACTGATTCTCACAATCAATTACGCGGAGTTAAATTATCACATAAGGCGCGGACTTCCAATCTATATCACCAACAGAGTCGCAAATCCTTTGAAATTTTATATCAGTGATGAGATGTTCCATTTTATCCCATGCTCTAGCTTTGCCAATGTTTGATTTAATGAAACGAGAATATCTGTTTTTCAAAGAACCTGATTCATGGAAATACTGTTCGTATTCTTTTCTAGACTTTAGTGGATTATAACTTGATAATATGTCGTCAATATGAAAATAACAAATGGAATAATTGCTGTTTGATATAAGAGAGTTAATATAGTAATAGGGGAAAAGGCGAAAATAACCACCACCAGAATAAGCAATTGTTCTCCCAAATATTGAGGTTAAACAAATAGGGAATTCCTTTATTTGAATTCCAGTATACTCAAGAATACAAGGTCTATAACACTGAAATTCCTGGAATCCACCGAAATCACGTTTTGCAGGGAAAATAGAGGCATCGCAGGTTATTCCGCAAGATGCAAGAATCTCAAACATCCATTTGTTGCTTTCTCCAATAGAAAAAGCCGGAGCCCGATAGCACAAGACCTTTTCTCCGATGCACTGTTCAATTGCATCGACAGCCCGCCGGGTATCGTCCTCTGCCGTCTTATAGTCCATCTTGTTCATCCAGGTATGGCAATATGAATGGCAACCGATTTCGTGCCCGCGAGATTGTATCTTACGAACGACAGCCGGGAAGAATTCTGCCATCTGACCTGTGCAGAAGAATGTTGCTTTAGTGCCCGTCTGATCCAACAGATTCAGAATCCTGTCCAGGAGAGCATCATATTCCGCATACTTCTCGGGCGACCCGTATCCGCCGTCTCGAGCCAGAGCCCACTCCTCTATGTCGAAGGTCAGAATATTCATTTCCGGATATAGCGGTTTATCAGTAAGATTACAAAAATCAAGACTATAATTGTCATAGCAAATGCCAGAAGCGCTCCTCCCCAGTGCTCGCTGACGTAATCCACACTCGAGGAGAGCAGGCGTGCAATGATGATCATCGCAAAGCCTTTAACTGGGATATGCAAACACATGACATCGAGGCTGTTTTTCCCAAACCAGATTATGGGTTTGCTTGCGCTTGAGAGCCATCCCGTGGAAGTGATCAATACGGAGAACAGCAGGATTGAGAAACAGCCCAGGAAAGCCCGAATAAGGAATACCCCACCATTACACAGATATGAACTCGACCCCATCGAGCATTCCCCGAAAGACAATGCACCAAGCACCAGAAGGGCAGTGCCAAGAACTAGAATGCCCCAGGCGGCAGTTCTATGTTCAGAGACTGCCTTTTCAATATCTTGATGGGGGTGATGTTTGATTATTATATTTCCAACAGAATAGAATGGAAGAGCAATCAATGCGGCATCGAAATTATAAGGGAGCAAGAACCAATATTTATCTCCCCAAAGGTGGCCGAACAGGAAACTGAGTCCGGCGAGCAGGAAGCAGGCAATAAGGTTTTGCCAATCTTTGAGTCCGGAAACGGCCCAATACATCATTTCGACTACAAACAAGCAGGGGATGAACCAAAGAGCAGAATTGTGAACCAGAAATGCCCCGGACCCCTGAGCGATAAAAGTCTGCAGCAGTGGCATCCAATAACTGTCTACCGGGTCGTGCCTCAACAAGCGGAAAGCGACCCAGATGCCCCAGGTCAATACGGAATAGATCAGATAGGGCAATAGCAGCCTCTTGGCCCTCTTCACTGCGTATAAAGCGAATGAGCTGTACTTTTCGCGCCTGAACAACATTCCTGCGAGGAAGAAGAACAGCGGCATATGGAAGGCATAGATTACCTTGTGCGACCATCCGGTGAGCATAATGTGAGCCCACACGACTGCAAGGATGCCAAGACCCTTGGCAATGTCCAGATAATCAAATCTTCTATTCTCGATCATCGTATGCCCTTCGCTTTCTTGAAATCCGGATTCAGCAGGCTTTTGATATTATGAAAGGTCCCAACCCAGAATGGTGCAGGATCCGACCAACTGCTCATATCCTGATAATGGATATCTTTACCTAATAGTCTGAACCAGCCCGGCCTGGTTTTCCATCTCTGGTCACTCTTTAGGAACCAAAGCACATCAAGCCCAAGATGGCGAAGCACTACGCCTGTTCTATATGAATACTCCTTCTGAGGCAGGCCCATATTGCCATTCAGTATGATTTCAGGCCAATTAACTCCAGCTGCAATTGGCAATTGAATGCAGGCGGGGACCCTTGGATTGATCTCCATCACAAGCAACTGTCCATCCCTGGGATCTTCTATGATGTCAAAGTCTGCAAAGCCAACCCAACTTATATCTTTAAGAATCGCATAACATGTATCTTTGATCTGTTCGTTCTCAATAGAAACGCCACAGCAGTTGGAACCAGCATTGATTGGGAACCACCGCACTTTCTGCATAACGGTTGCTTGAGTAAGTGCCTGTTCTTCATCGATGTACATTTGGACTTTGAATTGGCGTCCCCCGGCCGGTATGAACTCCTGCAGATGATAATCTCCGTATGTTTGATGGAGGTCTGTGTATTTCTCCAGAAGCTCTTCATATGACTCGATTCGGACCATTCCTCTTCCGCCTGTAGTGAGGTTTGGCTTCAGCATTGCCGGGAATGGGAAGGCTTTCAAGACGGAGTCTGACAAGGAAACAACAGAGAGGTCAACTGTCTTTGGGTGAGGATAAGATTTATCTTCACAGAGAGCCATCAGCTGGTTCTTGTCATATCCTTTCAAGAATATGTCGATTGTCGGAAAATTGACTTTCGTGAATTCCTGAATCTCGGAAATATGGCTACTGACGAAGCGTGCGGATTCATCTCCCATGGGGATAAGGGTATCGATCTTATACTCACTGACTATTGAGAGAAGGTATGATAGGAACCCTTCATCATTATGCTTGAGCGCGGATCGGATTTTTGCGGTGCAATACCTGGATGCATCCGCGTAATTCCCGGCGTCGTCGTATAGCAAGAATGTATGATGTCCGAGTTTGTTCAGAGCCCGGATGAAGGCTAGGCCTTGGGTACCCCCACCAATGATCAGAACATTCATATCTGCTTCTGTGCTATCAATTCATCGCGATGGGTTGCGAGTTTCTCAAACAGTATTGACTGGTCATATTTTTCCTCTACAACACGCCGCGCCGTTCCACCCATCTCTTCGACTTTCCCTGGATTATCCACACAATACCTCATAGCGGAAATCACTGTCTCCACATTCTTTGTCTTGACAGACAAGCCGGTTACCATATCTTCTATGGTATCCCGCTGCCCCAATGCGTCGGACACTATTCCGGGAATGCCCATTGCTGCGGCCTCGATGACGACCAGGCCAAAACCTTCCCGATAACTTAATGACATAAACACATCAAGGGCAGAATAGTATTTAGGAACATTATTCGTCCGCCCGGTGAAGATGACATTCGGGCATCCTTGTGCCCATGCAAACAATTCGGGATCTATCGTTTCCGGGTTGTCGTAGGCGCCGATTATCATCAGGTATGCTTTGCGTTCTTTCAGAAGATCCCGGAAAGCGGCGAAGAGCTCGTTCATTCCCTTGTCCCGGGTAATACGGCCGCAGTAGCCGAGCACAAAGTCATCAGATTTGATTCCGTATTGATCCCTTACCTCTTGTCGCCAAGTTTCTTTCATTCCGAGATCATATCGTGCAATGTCGACTCCGCAAGCGCTGCCATTCCATATGACAGATGCTTTCTCTGGCGTGTACATGCCATATTTTATGGCCTCCTCAAACATTGAGAAACTCTCGGACTCAATTACGGTGGACAGCGAAGTGATGAGTTTCTCATCCCATTTCAGAAGCAGCCTCTTGAATCCCTTAAGTGCTGCGAACATCATTCCCCACTGGCAATACAGACGGCATTTGATTCCAGCCATCCAAGCCGCGATGGAGGCATATGTCCCGGCGTTTCTGGTGGAATACTGGACGATGTCATAGTTCTCTTTCTTGAAAATACGATACATCTTCCCAATGGCACTGATTCCATCGAGGGACATTCCGCGCTTCATCTTCACAGGAATGTAGTGCAGATGTTCACCTGTCAATTCGTGCATAGACTCGTCTTCATCACAGATAACCGTTACGTCATAATTATGGTTATCAATCAAATAATGAGACAGGTCGAGCAGGAAAGCTTTATAAGTTCCAGCCAATGTGACGGCAAAACAGATCTTCTTTCGCATTCTTATCTCAGTTTGTAGATGAAACGGTAGAGCCACGTGGGCATAATGCCCAGAATCAAAGGCTTAAGGCAATAGATATGATAGTAGAATGGTAGATTGAGCATCTTGCAGGCAAGGTGCTTTACATAAGCTTCGTTTTTCCTGAATTTAAACGATCTGCGTCTTGCCGCATTCCTGTCGTCGCGCATCATATACAGTGGCTCTTTCAGGGTATATCCTCGAAAGCCCTTCTGATACATCTTGATCCATAGATGGTAATCCTCTTCTCGCAGAAGATTGTCAGCGACAGTATAGCCCCCCACCGCATCGTAGGCCTCTTTCCTGACCATACACGGTGCGTGGCAGAACGGAGATGACTTGGGAAAATCTGTCAACTTGGGTTCACATCCGCCTGTCCCAATCCTGAAAACGCCTGTTTCGTCAAAATATTTCATCGGCGTTGTCACAATGGCATACCCAGGATGTCCATCAAGGAATCTGACTTCCTCTTCAAATCTGGTCGGCAATGAAATGTCATCTCCATCCATCCTGGCGCAGTACTCTGTGTCAGCATACTCCAGGCAATGATTCAAGGTGTAATTCAGACCCATGTTCTTTTCGTTGCGGATGAGGACAACATTATCGTGGGCCTCGGCATTCGCTTTTGCAATGGCGAGGGTGTCGTCCGTCGAGCCATCATCGCAGAGTATGATCTTGAAGTCCTGGAAGGTCTGGGCGTACAACGAGTCAAGCGCTTCCTGGAGGTAAGGAGCGCAATTGTAAATGCCCATCAGAACTGATACGCGTGCCATTTTAATAGAAGATATACTGCATAAACAACGTGAACCCAAGGTGTCCTAGCGCAACCCATCGAAAAGTCTGATACTGTTTAATCCCCCATTTCTCGTTAAGTAGCGGATATATTAAGACAATGGGAAGCATGAACCAAGATAGGTATGCTATGCGGTTGGTAAATTCAGCATACATACATAATAGCCAGATTGCGTTGGTCAACAAATATAGGTTCAGCAGAAATGAATAGTTGCGAGATGTTAGTCTTTTCTTAAAAACTCCAATCCAACCAAAAATAATTGGAGCTGCAGAATAGAGGATAAAGTCAATCCTAAAACCACCAAAAATGTCCTTTCGAATAAAGTCATCACTACCTATTAAATATGAGGCCCCTTGCTCATCAGCCAACCAGGCAAATATCTGTTGAAAATATGTAATATGAAACAATGCCATCAAAAATGCAAATCCCCAAGTAGCATAGAATACTCTAGGATTCTTAACAAAATGACAAATAACAAGAGATGCTACTGGAACTACCATTGAGTGGTGAAAGCCCATTGAAATAATGGCGAACACTAAAGCCCAAAGCAGTCTACGTTTTTCATATAAAGCAATTGATACTAAAAAGATAGAGGCGGCAGCCCCGGCTTTCATGCCATTTGTAGCATAAGAAAACGTTGAAAATGCACCTAGGCAAACCAAGAATGCCGCAATTTTGTCTCGAGGGAATAGGCTTGAACAGGCCCAGACCATGCAAAAGAAATATATAGCAGAGATGGATAAGAAGAAAACTTCTTCCGGGAGGGACTTAGATGCGTAAAACAATAAAAAGTTGTCAAAAATGATATTATCTGTAGACCAATTAAAAGAAAAATACTCGCCACTATAGAATGAAAGCGCGGCGCTATAATTAGCCATATCCACGAAATAAGCCTCGCTAACCGGTCGAAGCCCCACAAACAAGGCTACCACTATCGCTATAATCAGACCCCAGAATGTGGATTGATCAGTGTCCTTTGCCAATCGCCGAGAGGAATATTGTGCGTACTTGTTGAACACGAACAACGACAAAATGGCAATAAACCAAATATAGATATGAGAGTAATATTGTGGACCGAAAGAAAGCATTCTATATACTCTTGAGCCATCTCTTATAATGATTTCTCGGGTAACGACAACCAATCCCCGAAGATGCTATCCCAATCTTCCGGGTCGAATTTAGTCCACCCGCCATGGTGAAAGAATGTCATCTCACCAAAATATACTCGCCCATCGACCTCATACAAATCAACTCTCACGTGAGGGAATCCCTCGGAAAGACGGCAGGCGAGTTGCTTCATTTCTTCAAAACAAACAGGCTTCTGCGGCATCGCAGCAGCATTTTCGTGCCCTTGTTTGAATGGAAGATGATTGAAATATTCATCAAAGAAATCGAATTTTACATCGACGCCCGTAACATTCCTATCTGTCGCGATAAAGAGTGCTTTAACCTTGCCATTAAAACAAAAGAATTTATAGTCTCGTAGCTCTTTTGTTGCGGAATCCTCAAGATATGGTTCGGCAATAATACGAGGCTGTACATTCTTATATGGCCACTCATATCCGAAATAGTAATAATTATTTGAAAGGCTCTTGTTTAATACTTTAATTGCTTGGCGCCTGTCAAATCGCGATTTGTCCTTACATATGACAAGACCACCACTATCGTGAGTGCATTTCAGAACGAACTGGTTTGGCAATTCTTCCCATTGAATCTCTGTGACTGAATCCCATACGGCCAGGGTTGGAATAATATATTTATCACCAATCCTTTCACGAACAAGCTCCTTGACGGCGTATTTGTCAACTAACGTGGTGAGAATGGGAAGATGCCAGTATAACTTAAGCCACTGAAGCTTCTCGCTATAAGTACGGGGATTATCCAAGTTCAAAGGGTACCCCATTCTTTGCAAAAACAGAGTCTTTATATATTTTTCCGGATTCACGAACTTCCGTTTGACAAGTTCGGCTTTCTCCAAGAGAGAGAGGCAAATCCGTTTAAGCTCATTAACAATATGTAAGCTCATTGAATTTATTGAGTTCGCGTTTGATGCTTTGCTTCATCTTGATTCTGGCTAATGAGACAGCGACTACAGATCGAAAATCGTTGAAAGTCAGCAATCGCGAAAAATGATGATTTCGTATTTTGTACACAACAAGGCGCTCTCTTAATTCTTTCTCTAGCGCTGCGTTGTCCACCAACCCGATCAGATTATTAGCATCAATGATTCTATTAACCCAGGATTCGACACTTTGAACGGGGATGCTCCTATCCTTCCCGCTTACCAATAACATATGGCAGGCGTATTCGCTCTCTGTCGGGACGATATTAAGCCTTGATAAGCGGCGTAATCTGGTTTGATCTGAATAGAAGTCTTGTTCGTGTTTGTGAGTAGATGTTATTTGATGAGCGTGAAGCCTATAAAAAAGTAACACTTCTTTCAAGACCGTAAACTTACCAACGACGCTTGCCCTTTCCCATAGATCATAATCTTGTCCGCATTTGACGGTTTCATCATAAGAAAGATTATGTCGCTCAAGAAAACTTTTTCGAAGCATTACGGATGGATGACACAAAGTACTTGAGAAGAATAAGTAGCATTGCGCTTCGTCATTTGTCAATCCATTAATTGGGCTCATATAGACATTCGAATCCCCAAAAGAAACCACTCCGGTTCCGCAGATATCAATATCTGGATTGTCAATGAGAAAATGAACTTGCTTTTCTATGCGAGTCGGCACCGAATAGTCATCAGCGTCCATCCTGGCGATGAATTCTCCGGCCGATTGGCAAATGCCTATGTTAAGAGACTTGGTAAGGCCCAGGTTGACCTCGTTATGTATTATTCTAATGTTATTATGCTTGCATGCATACTCGGAAAGGATATGCTTGCATTCCGAGTTTGAGCAATCATCAACAACGATAACTTCTATCTCCTTATATGTTTGGTTGCAAATACTATCCAATGCCATTCGCAGGTGCTCATCTCTCTCATTATGAACTCCCATTACTATAGAAACAATAGGCATTATGCTTTTACTTAATGGCACGGATTAATGGTTTTGCTAAACATTTGTACAGTCTCGGAGTGCAAGACAACAATAAGCCGAAAGAGCGATAACGTGCTGAGAGAAAACGATTTCGAAATACTTTCTTCCTTTCTGTTTTCAAGTTCCTTGCAACTAGTGTATACAGTTTGTCAGCATCTACAGACTCTTTTTTCCCTAAAGATAACAAGCACTTGTTCCCGAGAATAATATTAGAATACAGATATTGATAGTCAGCTTCTTCTTTAAGATCCTCGCGGGCAGACAACTCCTCCCGGATAATCGATGTATGTTTTATCCAATCCAGGAAGGCGAGTGTAACTGGTGACGATGTATTGCTTCCTTCTCTCCGTACATAGTGGTAATATGCGGTGCTATTAAAGTAAACTTTTGGCTGCTCTTTAAATAACCAATAGTTCAGCATATAATCCTCATTAACCTCGCCCTCTGGGAAGAGTGTATTGTCAAAGAGTGATCTTGCATACAAATTTGTACATGCGCTATGCCAGTGGCCTAGACAGAAGTAATGGAGTAACTCTGTGTTATAGTATACGCCAGATGGAAGCGCCTCACGTTTGTCAATAAGCCTACCGTCTTCTTCTGTCGCAATATTGCCAAGAGCAATCTTGACGTTATTCGATTGAAGGTCTGACAGGAGAGAAGAATACATTTTTGGCTCAATAACATCATCGCTATCAACGAAACCAAGAAATATTCCTTTCGCTTTCTTGATTCCATAGTTTCTTGCACTTGCTGATCCGCCATTATTTTTATGGAATACTCTTATGCTCTCGTTATTATTCGCTAATTCATCACATATTGAGCAAGTGGACTGATCAGTTGATCCATCATCCACAAGAATAATCTCTATTTCAGGATAGTCTTGAACAAGAATGCTTTGTACACACCGCGTCAGATATGCCCCGGTATTATATACTGGAATAATTATCGAAATAAGTCCGCTCATGCTTAATCATGCTTAATCACATTGAATGGGAGAAACCGTTGAATATAAGCAAGTACAACAGCCCTCTCGCTTTTTCCAATCCCAATGGCAAAAACAATGATGGAAATGAAAACAACGCTTATCAAACAAAAAAGAAGAAATGCCCAAAATGATTGTCTTGCCCACTCATGTGGAATGACATACCAAACCAGGATGGCGGACAGGGAAACTAACAATGCTCGAGAGACAACATTCTTCAAATAATTTCTGATTGGAAAGTGTAATTGGATTTTTACGTGGATACACCTGATTATTGCAGTTATCAGATTCAAAATAACCCGCACAATTAATACCCAGTATGGGGGCCACCCTAACCTCAAGACGAGTATCGCGAAGGGTATGTTGAGAATGAGTATTACGCTCAACCAAATCTCATAGAGCTTGATATTACCAGATGCGTTAATTCCAACCCAAAATGGAGTCTGGATAGCATCTATGAGTGAATACAGAATCAGGAGCGAGCAAAATATTCCTGCATATTGTGGTACCTCAACAAGCCAGAGGCGAAGTACATAGTCGATGTTTACAATGATTGGGAAGGAGACGACAAAAAGGATATAGTAAGAAAGTAGTGCTGAGCTATTGCACAACTTATGAAATTCTTCTTGTCGGTTTTGAGAATATAGTTTAACTATTTGTGGGGTGTATGCTACTTGAAAATTAGCCGCAAACGAATAAATGGCTCCGCTAACCTGGTTCGCAATGCCATAAGCGGCATTGATGGAGACGCCAAGAAATTTGTTTATTATTAAGTTGCCCGCCTGTTGAGTACCCAATGTTGCCGATGACCCAAGTAGACTCCAGCCGAGAAAACTGAACAGTTGTTTCAAATAGGCCTTGTCTATGGCAAGCCGGAAGAAGCATGTGTTAAATTTGTGGCGACAATAAAGATGGTAGCATATGTAGATAATGATATTCGAGCATAGTATCAGGCAAGAATAGAAAATGAGTTTATCAAATGGGGCGGCATATAATAGAAAGGCAATCAATAGTTTAAGTACTGCGTCCAATATACTGACCACTGCAAAGAAAGTCATTTTCTCGTGAGAGATAACAGAGGCGTCGTACGGGGCTCTCATCAAAGTCAGGACGGTCGTCAACAACGAGATCTGGTATATGAACAATGCCGCATGTTCTCTTCCTGCAGGAATATTCAAATGAGTATTGACATACCATAAACCAATGGTCTCACCAAGAAGCAGAATGACTAAACTGACGATAAAATGAGCTATCATGCTCATACTGAAGGCGCAGCAAACTCTCTCGGAATTACCGCGTCCAAGCTCGAAAGTAAGAAACCTCTGAGTCGCATTTCGCATAGTACTGCTCACCACCGCAAGCAGTACCACAATTCCTCCAATTATACTGTAGATTCCGTAATCTTCGATTCCTAAGACATCAAGCACAATCCTGGATGTATATAGCGATACACCCATTGTAAATAGCATTCTAACACACAGAACAAGTGTGTTTTTTGCTATTCTTGATTGTGAATATGCGGAATCTTCAGCCACGAGTTATTATGCGTCCTCCTTATCTGAGTTATAACTCCCATACTCTCCACTCTTTCCATACCCGTACTTGTATCCGTACTTATACCCGTACTTGTACCCATACTTTCCGGCGGCCTCGGTGCCATTAAGCAGGATGGCCATACTGTTGTACTTCTTGGAGGCATAGTAACGGTCGATCTGCGGGAGCATCGAGCGCTCGAGCAGGCCGGCGCGGACGATGAAAATCGTTACGTCTGCGAGTGGCGCAATGACGTCGGAGTCTGTCACGATCTCGATGGGCGGGCAGTCAAGGAAGATGTAGTCGTAGCAGCTGCGGAGCTGCTCGATGAGGCTTGCTAGCCTTGGCTCGGCGAGGAGTTCGGCGGGGTTGGGCGGCATCTGGCCCACCGGGAGGACGTCCAGGGTGTTACCTTCCACGTCGTGGACGACGAGGCTCTGCCAGTCGTCGGTCTGGGCGTTGAGGTAGTCGGAGATGCCCTTCTTGGGCTGCCCGGCCAGGCTGCTGAGCGAGCGCTTGCGGAGGTCGAGGTCGAGCGCTATCACCCGCTTGCCCTTTACAGCGAGGGCGGTGGCGAGGTTGGATGATACGAAGGTCTTGCCGGATCCGACGTTGAAGGAGGTGACCATCAGGACCTTGGCGCCGCTGTCCCTGCCCGTCATAAACTCGAGGTTGGTGCGTACCACGCGAAATGCCTCGTTGATGACGTTTCGGGAATGAGGCTTGACCACTATCTTGCGGTCTTCCGCTTTGTCTGAGATCTTCACCTTGTCGAAGATGTTTTTCTTCTTGTAGGTGGAGGGAAGTTCGCCCAGGAACGGCGCCGAGAGGTTCTCGAGGTCCTTGCGTCCGCGCACGGTGGTGTTAAGCACTTCCTTGAGGTAGAACCAGGCGAATGGAATCGCGAGACCGAGCAGCAGGGCGAAGAGATAGATCATCTTCTTGTTCGGTGCAATGGGCGCATTGGAACCGCTGGGGGAGGCCACCACGCGGGTGTTGTAGGCGGTGAATGCCTGCGAAAGTTCGTTCTCCTCACGCTTCTGGAGCAGGTAGAGGTAGAGGGCCTCCTTGACCTTCTGCTGGCGTTCGTCGCTCAGGAGCTGGCCGGCCTGGAGCGGGATGTCGCTGACGCGCGCCTGCGAGGAGCGCTGCGCCTGCTGTGAGGAAGATATCTGGATGCCCACGGACTTGATGTAGTTGTCCAGGGAGCTCAGGATAGTGCTCTTGAGCGCTCCGAGCTGCTGGTCGAGGTCCTTGACGAGGAGGTTCTCCTCGGAGGAGGACTCCACGAGGCGGTTGCGCTGGAGCATCGTGGTGTTGAACTGGTTGATCTGGGCCTGGGTGGAGGCGTCGTCAAGTCCCACGTTTGCAGGGAGCAGCGCGCCTGGGGATGCCGCGCGGATGTCGGACTGCAGGAAGCGGGCGATGGAGAGCTGGTTGTTGAGCTCCATCAGGTGCTTGCCGGCCTCGGCGCTGAGCTGCATGTCCATCTGGACGGCCGCCCTGTCGTCGGGCAGGCGGTGGGCGGAGCGGTAGGAGGTGATGGTCTTGTCCACGCTTCCGAGTTCCTGCTCGATGATGCGGAGCCTGTCGGCGATGAACTCGTTGGTGGAGGTGGTGATCTGGTTCTTGTCCTTGATCCAGTTCTCGTTGTAGCAGTTGATGATCATCCGCAGCACGTCTTCAGCCCTCTGGGTGTTGACATCACGATAGGTGAGGTCGATGACAGTGGTGTTCTTGCCGTTGAGTTCAGCAGAGAGACGGCCGCGGCAGGCCCTGGCGGCGTTCTGCGGGCTGGTGTGTGTGACCAGTATGGCCCGGCCCCATTGCGCCTGGTCAGCATATTTGGAGCGGGTGACGAGGACCTTGCCGAGCGGGGTGTCGGTGGTGTCGCCATATGCGGCCGGGATGTCCCCGGACTTGATCTTGTCGCCGCCGCGCGTAAACTCACTGAGTCTTACCGAAGCCGTGTCCACAAGGTCCAGCGTTAGGCTGGCGCCGGCGTTGACAGGGAGGTCCAGGAACTCGACCTTCACGGGCAGGCTGCTGCCGTAGATCGTGTGGAGGTAGCGAATCGCCTTCACCTTGTAGTCTACGTTCAGTTCCAGGTTTTTTGCCACCTGGAGCATCAGGTCGGGGGAGGTGAAGTTGACAATCTCGTTATATACATTGACGCGGGTGATCCCCGTTCCGAGTCCGGAGAAAGCTGCCGAGACGTCGCCGGAGACAGTGCCGGACTTGCGGTCTTCCTTGATCAGGACGGAGGCGTTGCGGGTATAGACCGGGACGGACTTGAACACGTAGAACGCCGCTCCGGCGAGGCACACCGCGAGGCTCAGCGCGAACCACTTCCAGTGGCTGATGCAGAGGGCCCATATGTCCTTGATGGTGAGGGCGTTGTCATCGGTCTGCGGCATGGGCTCGCGTGAGGGGATATTGCTGTTGTATTCCATGTTTTCAGGATTGTGCTATGCGGAGAATAAGTAGGATGACGGAAGTGGCCAGGGACGCCGCGGAGAACCAGAACGAGGTGGAGCGGACGTTGTTGCCGTTGATCGTGGATTCGCGTATGCGCTTGTCGTTCGGCGTGACGTAGATCATGTCGCCCTGCTGGAGGTAGTAGGCCGGCGAGGAGTAGAGCTTCCCGGCGTCGGTGAGGTCGAGGGTGTAGGTGTGGTCGCCGGCGCCCTCGTGGCGGATCAGGATGACGTTCTCGCGCTGGCCGTTGATGGTTAGGTCTCCGGCGAGGGAGAGGGCGTCGAGGATGGTGAAGCCGTCCCGGTCTATGCGGAAGCGCCCCGGGCGGGTCACCTCACCGAGCACCGCGACGCTGAGGTTCATGAATTCCACGGTCACCACCGGGTCCTTGATCTGGCGGCTTTCTATCAACAGCTCCTTGATGTGGGCGGCTGCCTGCTCGCGGGTGCGGTCGGCAATATGGATCCGTCCGAGTACGGGGAAGTCTATGTAGCCTTCGGAGTCGATGGTGTAGCCGGAGATGCCTTGTGCCCCCGAGACATAGCCTCCTTCACTGACAGAACCGGTGACTTGCCCGATTCGGTTGGAGTAGAGAGGCAGGTTGAACATTGCCGTCACCTGCGGATCGCGGCTGGACACCACTATGGAGATCTGGTCCGCCGGCTTGAGCCTTATGGGCTGCAGTTGTGCGTGGGAGAGGGTGGCGTCGTTGCTCACGTCCTGGAAATAGGCGACGTTGGCCGGAGTCGCGCAGGAGGCGAGTGCCGCGAGCGCCAGGGCGAGGATGGGGACCCTGAGGGTCTTGATGCTGAGTTTCATCGTATTTTAGTTTTATTTTGTTTCGGTTTTGGCGTTCCTGTGCCGGAAGTCGGTCTTGCAGTCGTATTCCGGCACGGTGGCTTTCATCAGGTCCACCATGGTGGGGATGTCGACCTCCTGGGCTAGCTGGACCATCCGCACGAGGGCTTTGTCCACCTCCTGGTAGGTGTATTCGCGGACCTTGGCTATGCGTATGCGCGGGTGGAAGGAGGGGACGGTGTTCTCTTCGTTGGCGAGGACCTCTTCGTAAAGCTTCTCCCCTGGGCGCAGGCCGGTGTATTCTATCTTGATGTCCTTGTCCGGCTCGAATCCGGCGAGGAGTATCATCCTGCGTGCGAGGTCGTCGATCTTGACTGGCGTGCCCATGTCGAATACGCAGATCTGGTTGCCTCCGCTCATCGTGGCGGCCTCCATCACCAGGCGGCAGGCCTCCGGGATGGTCATGAAGAAGCGGTTGATTTCCGGGTGGGTCACCGTGACCGGTCCGCCCTTGGCGATCTGCTCCTTGAAGCGCGGGATCACGCTGCCGTTGCTGCCGAGCACGTTGCCGAAGCGGGTGGTGACGAAGCGGGTCTGGCCGGCAGGGGTGCCTTCTTTCCCGGCTTTTCCGGCGGCCATTGCCAGGCCAAGGCTCTGGACGTAGATCTCCGCCAGGCGCTTGGTGCAGCCCATTATGTTGGTCGGGTTGACCGCCTTGTCCGTGGAGATCATCACCATGGACCCCACGCCGTATTCGAGGCACTTGTCCGCCACGTTGCGGGTGCCGTAGACGTTGACCAGCACGGCTTCGCAGGGGTTCTCCTCCATCAGGGGCACGTGCTTGTAGGCCGCGGCGTGGAAGACCGTCTGGGGCCTGAACGTGCGGAAGGCGTAGTCCAGCCTCTCCGGATGCCGCACGTCGCCGATTATGGGCACGAAGTCGAGTTGCGGGAAGCGGTCCTCGAGTTCGAGGCGCAGGTTGTGCATCGGGGTCTCGGCATTGTCGAAGAGTACGAGCTTGCCCACGCCGAAGCCGGCGAGCTGGCGGCAGAGTTCGGAGCCGATGCTTCCCGCGGCGCCCGTCACGAGCACGGTCTGGCCGCGGAAGTTGCTCTGGATGGCATCGAGCGATATCTTGATCTCTTCGCGGCCGAGGAGGTCTTCCACCTTGATCTCGCGGGGGCGGAGGATGGCCTCGCCCTCCACCACCTCGTCCACGGTGGGGATGATCAGGCACTGGATGCCCTTCTGGGAGCAGAAGCGGATCAAGCGGTTCTCTTCCTGCTGGGCTTCTTTCTCCGTGGGGAAGAGGATGGCGTCTATGCGGCTCTGGAGCAGGGTCTTCTCCATCCCGTCTTCGTCCTTGGGGCTGAATACGGGCAGGCCCTCTATGGTGCGGCCGTCGGCTTCGGGGTCGAGGAAGCCGATGACTTTGTAGTGCGTGGAGTTCTGGAGGCGGACTATCGTGGCGACGCTCTTGTCGGAGGTGCCGAAGACCATCACGCGCTTGTGTTGGTATTTTTCCTGGATGCGGTTGTTGAAGTGCTCCCAGACCAGGATCATCAGGATGCGGATGAAGACCAGGGATGCGAAGGTGGTGAGGACGTCGATGCTGACTAGCAGGATGTTGGTTCCGAAGTAGCTGCTGGTGCAGAGCACGACGGCCAGGACCAGGAGGCCTTTCAGGGCCGATGCTGCGGCGAAGACGAGATGGTCCTTGGAGGAGAGACGCCGGATGATGATCCTGTAGGGGCGGAAGACGGCGAAGGCGACGGCCGAGGCGGCTATCGACAGGATTATGTAGCTGAGCTTGGCGCGTACTCCGGCGACGGGGGAGAAGTTGAAGTGCCCCAGGATGCTGTCGACGACGAAGACGACCAGGACGGAGGCCAGGGTGGACAGGATTATGTCCATTGCGAAGATGACGGCCCTGCTCAGGTAGTTGTTTTGGAATCTATGGATCGGGGATCGTAACATTATTGTGGGTGGTTAGCTTTGGGCCGGGGTGATCCTTTCGAGGAACTGGCCCGGTATGTGGGAGACCGCGACCACCACTACGCCAGGGATGGCTACGAGGAGTTTGCGGTCTTTCTTAATGCGTTTGATGATGCCTTCTGTGCCTTTGAATGGGCCTGCGGTGACGCGGACTTTCTCGCCGGGCTTGAAGTCGAAGCTCTCGCCGACGTATTCGATGCTGGCTCCGTCGCCGTAGGAGGAGACCAGGATGAACATTTCCATCTGGCGGTCGTCGATGGGGGCGGGCTTGGTGCCTTCGGCCTGGCGGTAGAGCATGAGTTCGCTGAAGTGGTCCTGTTTGAAGGCGAGCAGCTCGTCAAGCGTCCAGCGGACGAAGAGCAGCGAGGGGGCCAGCTGGACCGTGCGGGCGACGCTGCGGCCGTTTATGGTCTCGCGCGTTGTCTTGACGGCCATGTAGGTCCGGGCGCCGCGGGCCTCGAGTTCCTCCTTGGTGCGCAGGATGCGGTTGTTGAAGACGCGCATCGCGTACCAGCGGGGCTCGGGGGTTTGTTCGGTTGAGGTCATTTGTCATATGGGCACAATTGGAGTGTCGGGGGTCCGCTTGTGTTTGCGCCCGACGCTCCGGATCCGTTGCCGGCTGTGCGCGTCCAACATCGGCCTGACTCCTATCCAGGAGCAGGGTCCGTGGATCCGTCAAGACCCATTTTCGCGTGCGCGATAATTAGAAGTCTTGATTAGGCAAAGATACCGATTATTTTGCAACCGACAAATCCGTTTTGTGCTATTTCGTCGGATTTTGGGATTACGGGATACATTTGCCGTTCCCGTCCTTTCTACACCAAGCTGTTCGACGCCTCTCAAGACGCGCGCCCTGGCGTTAGCCGGTCGAGTCACAGGCGCGATCTGCCCTCAAGCTATTTCTCGAAATTCCGGGAGGCGAAGGGGAGGGCGAGGCGGAGGGAGCCGTGCCAGTATTCCCAGTTGTGGACGCCGTTGCGGATCCGCAGTTCGGACTTCACCTTCGCGGCCTTCATCTTCATGTGCAGGCGGAAGGAGAGTTCCACGAGGGAGTCGTCGTCGCCGCAGTCGATGAACCACGCGACCGTGCGCAGG
>JAEEGL014035453.1_pt1 | contig 19145 bp, 17 predicted proteins | sample 9134231 | NCBI WGS metagenome assembly JAEEGL01 (sample SAMN16246548, study PRJNA631951) | gut metagenome | biome: gut microbiome; feature: rumen; material: fiber-attached | host: Bos | place: Iran: Karaj | collected 2018-10 | reverse complement strand
TTCAAGCATATAACCGATGTTGTTCAAGAGCCATTCCTGATCGGGGTCTTGTTCTCTGCCGAGATAACTTTCTATAAACTCGTCCCAAGCCGAATTGTCGCGGACGATGTTGGAATATTGTTTTGAATAAATGGTAAGAATTCTGTCAACCAAAATGTTACGGTCAGCGCGGGCTAACTGCTCTATCGAGCGTTGTTGTCTTACTTGCATTACATAGTTGAACACAAGCAAAACCACCATAATCACAACACCGATTATGGCAACTTTCATTATGCCCGATTTGACAGAATTCTTTTTCATTGTACTGTTTTGACTTTCAATGATTCAAATATCAAACCAATTTTTATTTTTTCTCCAACAAAATTACGTTCTCAACGTGGTGAGTCTGAGGAAACATGTCCACCGGTTGAATTTTTTTGACCGCATATTTTTCGTCCAAAAGTTGAACATCCCGCGCTTGTGTTGCGGGGTTGCAACTAACGTAAACTATCCTCTCAGGGGCTGCGTTCAAAATCGTTTTGATAACATCGGGGTGAACTCCGGCTCTCGGCGGGTCAAGAATTATGACATCCGGCTTGCCGTTTTGTTCGATGAAATCCGCTGTCAAAACGTCTTTCATGTCGCCCGCGTAGAACTTCGTGTTTTCTATGCCGTTGAGTCCGCTGTTGATTTTTGCGTCCTCAATTGCCTCCTCAATGTATTCAATGCCGACAACTTTTGCGGCTTTGTCAGCGACAAAGTTTGCAATCGTTCCTGTTCCCGTGTAAAGGTCGTAAACCGTTTCTTTACCTGTCAAAGCGGCAAAATCTTTTGCAACCGAATATAGTTTAAAAGCCTGCAACGAGTTGGTTTGATAAAAACTTTTAGCCTGAACCTTGAATTTCAAGCCGCCCATCTCCTCGATGATGTGGTCTTTGCCGTAATAAAATTTTGCCTCCAAATCCGAATAATCACAGTTGAGTTTCGGATTGATGAAATACATCAGCGAAGTAATTTCGGGAAAAGTTTTTATGAGGTGATTGAGTAGCATTTCGCGCTTTTCTTTGTCCTCGTATGCGAAAACAATGATTACCATAAGTTCCTTATTTACAGAACTTCTGATAAGCATATTGCGCATAAATCCCGTTTGTGATCTCAGGTTGAAAAATTCAAAACCATGTTCCAAACAGAATTTTTTTATTTCCAAACGGATGGCGTTTGACGGCTCGGCTTGAAGACAGCATTTTTTTATGTCCAAAACCTTGTCAAAACGTCCCGGAATATGAAAACCGAGACCTTCCAACTGCTTTTCAGAATCGGGAACGTTCATTTCTTCCTCTGTCAGCCAACGCTGAGAGGCAAACGTAAATTCCAATTTGTTGCGGTAGAAATACTGGTTGTCTGACGGAACAATCGTTTGAAGTTCAGGAATTTGTACTTTTGCGATATGTGTCAAGGCGTCTTGAACCTGCTGCTGTTTGTATTTCAACTGCAATTTATAGGGCAGCATTTGCCAAACGCAGCCGCCGCAAATTCCGAAATGTTCGCACAGCGGTTTTTCCCTTTGGTCAGAAAACTTTTTGAAATTTTCCACGACAGCCTCGCGGAAGTTTTTCTGACGTCTAACGGTCTTAATATCAACGACATCGCCCGGTACTGCGCCTTTTATGAAAAAGACTATGTTGTCGATTTTGGCAATTGCTTTGCCTTCTGCGGCAATGTCCGTTACAAGAACGTCCTCAAAAATTTCACCGGTTCTTTTTTTGCGCATAATTTTTTATCTTAAACGGTCCAACGAACGAACTTTTGCCTCGTCTTTTACAACGCCTCTCCATGCCAAAACGCTGAGAATTGTGTTTATAACCGGCAAAATAAGCGGAAAGTTCCAGTTTGTGGAAGTGATTTCGCCCTCAAAAGACATATATCTGTACATTAATACCAAAAGGTAAAAACATAATGTCAGAATAATTGAAATTGTCGTGAGCCTTGCCTGCAAAATTCTCTTTTTGTAGAGGAAAATTATGACGAAGTTCAAAACCGCCATCAGCGACAAATACGAAATCAGCGGAACTCCCGTAATTATCTGATTTTCACCGTTAAAGACGCCGAAAGCAGAGAACGTGAAATCTCCGTTAGAAGCAACAAGCGTCATCCAATCATTAGGAATCATCACGATAAACAAAACCGCAACGATAAACCAAAAAACAGTCTGTATTCTTTGTATCATTTCTTAAAAAAATTATTGCCCAAAGATACGAAAAAAAATGAATTTTCCATATCAAAAATCACTATTTTTTCAAAATTAAAAATATTGCCGGACGTTTGTCAATGTCTATTTTTTGTCTTTTCCACGAGCCGACACTTTGTGTTTTTATGAACTCCGTAGGTAGGGTTATGTCAACGGCAACGGTCAGCAAAGTGTTAGGACTGAGCGTATTACAAAGTGTTTCTAAAAATGCGTTGTTTCTGTACGGCGTTTCTATGAAAATCTGCGTCTGGTTGAGTTCCTTTGAACGTGCTTCGAGTTTTTTTATCATTTTGTCCCGTTCGGGATTTTTTACGGGTAGATAACCGTTAAAAGCAAAACTCTGTCCGTTGAGTCCGCTTGCCATTAAGGAAAGTAAAATTGACGACGGCCCTACAAGCGGTATAACTGTAAAGCCCGCTTTATGTGCGCTTAGAGCCACACTTGCGCCCGGGTCTGCAACCCCCGGACAGCCCGCCTCAGAAATTACGCCTAAATCCGTCCCGTTTTTCAAAACGTCAAAATAAACCGAATAATCGAAATCCTTATTGTGTTTATCCATTTCGTAAACGGTAATTTTCGGCAAAAACTCCCTCATTCCCAAAAGGATAAAATAATGACGTGCCGTTTTTGCATTTTCGGCAATAAAATACCTTATGCTGCGGATTTTTTCTAAAACTTCCTCGGGCAAATAATATTTGAAATTTTCGGCTCCTAAGGACATCGGAACCATAAATATTTTACCGTAATTTTCCATAACTTTTTAATTGTCAAAACGTTGTTCCCAATCCAAATCTTCTTCCGTAGGAGCGTTTTTGTCGGTTTTTTCTTCTTCTAACTCTACGTTGTCTGCTTTTGGATTGTCTTCTTTTTCTGAAATATCAGGAGTAGTTTCTTCGAGTTTTTCTTCCTTTTTGATTTTTTCCTTTTTGGTGTAATACGGCTCTTTGCCAAACGGTTTGAAGTATGAAACGCCGAAGCCTAACGACCTGTCGGTTATAAAACTCAGCAAGGCAACCTCGTTGATTTTTATCATTTTTGACATTCCGATACTTGCCCGCATCGTAAACTGAAAAACGCCGTATTTCGTACAAAAAGCAATACCCGCTAACGAGGTAAGACCGTAAGTAAAAGTGTTGAATTTACCGTTAGCGATTCTTTCCACGCCTGTCGAATCAAAAACTGTCATATTGGTTTCCGGTTTTGACTTTTCCAACAAAAAGTCCGCATACGTACCGATTGCAAAAACTGCTTTTACGCTGTGCTGACCGAAATCAAGGTGCATAAACAGCGGAATGTTAATGTGTTTTGACCGCAACTTGTAAAATGCGGTGTCGGGCTCGTCTTCAAAATACGGTTGCGGCTTTACCATAAACCCCGTGTTTTGAATGTTGATTTCGCCCTGAAAACCTATTATATTCCTCAGTTCCATGTGTTTATACGCAATTCCGAAACCATAACCCGGTTCTGCGAACATCATTTTGTTCATTCCGGAAGAGTCGCCGGCGATTTTGGTTTGCATATAAAAAGCGTTGAATCCTATAAGATTCTGTCCAAAAATGCTGCCTGAAAACAACAAAAAGAACAATATTAATGCTTTAAAAAAATTTATCATATTTTTATTTGAAAAATGCAGTGCAAAGTTACAATTTTTTTTGATATTTTTGTAGTAAAATTTTCATTATGCGTTACAGAATAAATTTATCTTATAACGGTACAAATTATCACGGTTGGCAAGTCCAGCCGAATGCATTGACGGTTCAAGAGGTTCTTAACCGAGCGCTTTCTATGCTTTTGAAAGAAAACATCGAAACCTTGGGAGCGGGCAGAACTGATACGGGCGTTCATGCAAGTTTCTATACCGCTCATTTTGACTGTGTTAATCAAATTTCTGATATTGAAAATTTCGTTTTTAAACTTAACAGATTCTTGCCTTGGGATATTGCCGTTTTTGACATTCTGCAAGTAGGAGAGGATTTCAACGCACGTTTTTCGGCAAAAAGCCGCACTTATAAATATTACATTCACCAGCGAAAAGATGTTTTTCTAAATGGTGCATCGTGGTTTTATCCTTACTATCTTGACGTAGAATTAATGAACGAAGGCTGCAAAATTTTAAAAGAGACCACCGATTTTGAATCGTTTTGCAAAGCAGGTGCTGACAACAAAACCACAATCTGCGACCTCAAAGAGGCATTTTTTATAAAAGACGACCATAAAATAATTTTCACGGTCAAGGCTGATAGATTCCTTAGAAATATGGTGCGTGCGTTAGTTGGCACGTTAACGGATTTAGGTTCAAAAAGAATGACGAAAGAAGATTTACGGGAAATAATAAGCGCAAAAAACCGCTCTAAGGCGGGTCAGTCTGTTCCCGCCTGTGGTTTGTATCTTGTTGATATAGAATATTAACGGCTAACAGAAACGATGCTGTCAACAACATATTTCTGCATACCGCGCCACATCAGAGAATTTTTGTATTCTTTGTAATGAAGCGTTACTCTTGCGCCGGCGCATTTTGTCAAACTGTCGGCTAAACGCGGGTCTTCTACCGAAAACTCCCAAACTTTGTCGGTGGCACTAACAAATCTGTCTAATTGTATTCTGCCTTCGTAGGTCTTAAAAATGTAACCTTTATGCATTACCTGTTCGAGGGTTCCCGCTTTTACGCCGTCAGCAAAATGCCAATAGTAGCGAAAAAAGAAAACCAAACTGCCCACAAGCAACAACACTAAAACTCCGAGTGCAATGTATTTCTTCATATTTTTAAAGAATTGTTAATAAAACAACCGGCAGTTTCTATCTGCCGGCTGTGCAGATAAAAAATAAATATAAATATATGGAAACAAAAATTAAAATTAATCGTTTATCATCATCGGCATCAAAAGCATGAGTTCGTCTTCCTGCTCCGATTCTTTTTCCAAAGGAACGATGACGCCCGCCCTTGACGGATCTGACATTTGAAGAACAACGTTTTCAGTGTTCATAGCATTCAAAATGTCAACCAAGAATGCTGATTTAAAGCCGATTAACATATCTTCGCCTTCGTATTGAGCGGTGATTTTTTCGTATGCCGAAATCGAAAAGTCAATATCTTGTGCAGTTACTGTTACTTGGTCTGCTTTGATGTCGAGTTTTATCAAATTGCTCGAACTTGAAAAGACAGACACACGTTTTAAAACCGTTGCAAAATCCGCTCTCGAAATCGTAAGTCTGTTAGGATTATTGGTCGGGATAACTGTCTCGTAATTAGGATACTGACCTTCTTGCAAACGACAAATCATCTCATATTCCGAAAGTTGGAAATAAGCATTTTTGTCGTCGAATTGAAGTTTTATTTCTTGCTCGCCCTTGCCTAAAACCGATTTCAACATGTTAGCCGGTTTTTTAGGAAGGATAAACGATGCCTGATTTCCGGGGTTGATGCTTGAATTTGTGTATTTTACGAGTTTATGTGTGTCAGAGGCTACAAAAGTTACCCCGTTTTCGTTAAACTGAATAAAAATACAAGACATCACGGGACGGAGTTCGTCGTCGCCGGTTGCAAAAAATGTTTTGTTTATGCCTTTCAAAAGAACTGCACCGGGGATATTTACCGTAACGGCAGACTCTTCGTTAAGTTTCAGCATTTCAGGATATTCATCACCGTTGACACCCACGATTGAAAACTTACCATTGTCCGAAATGATGTCAACGCCAAGGGTTTCTTGATTGATTTCAAAAATCAAAGGCTGTTCGGGAAACTCTTTGAGAATGTCGGTAAGACGTTTTGCCTCGATTGCCACTTTTCCGTTACCGTCCACATTGTCAAGAGTAATGTGGGTACGCATACTGCTTTCAAGGTCGGAAGCCATGATTGTTAGCGTGTTGCCTGAAAGGTCAAACAAAAAGTTGTCCAAAATCGGCAAAGTATTTTTGCTGCTGATAACCCTGCTGATAGACTGCAAACGGCTCAACAATTCGGTACTTGATACTACAAATTTCATTTTTCTTGAATTTTCTTTTACATTAGTTCGTTGCAAATTTACGGAGTTTTTTTTTATCCGCAAAAAAAAGTTTATTGTATTCCGCTGACATCATAACCGAAATTTCTGAGGCGGTTTTTGTTGTCGCGCCAGTCTTTTGAAACTTTTACAAAAATTTCGAGATAGATTTTTTTGCCAAAAAACGTTTCGAGTTCTTTTCTTGCCATAGAGCCGAGTTTTTTGAGAGCCGCACCTTGTTTGCCTATTATGATACCTTTTTGGGATTCGCGGATAACATTTATGACCGATTGTATGCGGATAATCTCTTCTTCTTCCTTGAAAGTTTCTACTTCAACTTCCACTGAATACGGGATTTCTTTGTCGTAGTTTTCGAGGACTTTTTCACGTATGATTTCCGAAACGAAAAATCTTTCCGGCTTGTCGGTTAAACGGTCCTTCTCAAAATACGGCGGATTTTCGGGCAAAAGTGAAACTATTTTGTCCAAAATGTTTTCCGTATTGAATTTCATAAGCGCACTTACGGGATAAATTTCGGCTTTTGGAACAAGAGTTTTCCATTCGCCTATGATTTCAACGACTTTTTCCTGTGAGGAAGCCAAATCAATTTTGTTAACCAAAATGATAACCGGACATTTTACGCGGTTTACCATTTCGAGGAAAAATTTGTTTTTGGTTTTGGTCTCCAAAACGTCTGTAATATAGAGAATTACGTCTGCGTCTTCAAGAGCCGACTCAGAATAGTTGAGCATAGATTCTTGAAGTTTGTAAACGGGTTTTAAAACGCCGGGGGTGTCGCTGTAAACGATTTGATAATCGTCGGTTGTAACAACGCCCATGATTCTGTGGCGCGTAGTCTGACTTTTAGCGGTGATGATGGAGAGTTTTTCACCGACCAAAATATTCATAAGCGTCGATTTCCCGACATTCGGGTTGCCGACAATATTAACAAAACCTGATTTGAAAGCCATATTATATTAAAAAAAAACTTAATTTTGCTGTCGCAAAAGTAATGTTTTTTTGTTAAAACCGCAACTGCTATTATGGGAAAATTTAAAATTGTGTTATTAATTGCGTTTTTGTCAATAAGTTGCATGACTTTGGGCGTTAATGTTGACACGCTTCAAAGGGATTCTTTGTTGCAGACAACGGGCATAAAAATGCTTTTCAAAGGCGGCACGTCGTATAAACAAAACAGCAACGGTCTGGTAATCGAAGGCACGCCGGCTTTTGAAACCGACCTTTGGACAACGGGTCCTTTGGTTTTGTTTTCGCCGTCGGGAGTCTTGAAATTCAATTCGAGGGGCAAGGTAACGCAGGGCGTTTTGGCGGTTAACATTTTGGCGGAATGTTTGGACGGAAAATACAGAGAGTTCAGGCGCGGCTCACGGATTTTTTTTACTGATGACGGACAGGTTTTCAGAGGGACGCTCAACGCGAGTATTTCGGTTACGGTTGACAATCAGGAGGTTTCTTCCGCAGAAAATTCTCCGGTGGAGTTTTACGCGAGCGGCAAAATAAGGTTTATAACGCCTTCTGAAAATTTTAAGGTTACATCTTCCGACGGCGTAAGATTTATAATTTCGGCAAATTCGCCCGTAAAACTCAGCGAAAAAGGGACGTTTTTGTCAGGATATTTGGCGAAAAAAATCACGTTTATGGTTGATAAAGAGCCAATTACAATGTCGTTAGGGCAGCAAATTAGATTCGATGAACAAGGGAATATTTTGTATTAAAAAACACGTTTAATATTATGAAGTCATTATTTTTATCTTTGGCATTGTTGGTAATGATTGCTTTCAATGCTTTGGCGCAGGACAACGTGCCAAAACCTCCTGAATTGGAGTATGTTATGGAACTGAAAGTAACCTGTGATCCTGCGTTTTCGTGCGGACAGACCTCACGTGGCGAGCGCGTGGTGATTCCTATTACGGGCGGCACTTTTGAAGGTCCGAGGCTCAAAGGCACGATTCTCAGCGGCGGTGCTGATTATCAGTATGTTGACCATCAAAACGCCCGCAACGAACTTGAAGCCATTTATTGTATCCGTACTGATGACGGGGTTAACATTCATATCCGCAACGCCGGACTTATAGTTACGGGCAACGATGAAAACGGCAATCCGCGGTTTTATTTCCGCACTTCGCCGAAATTTGAGGCACCCAACAACGGAAAATATGCGTGGCTCAACAATGCAATCTTTGTCTGCACCGTCGGTTTCGGTCAAGGGTATATCTCGCTGAATGTGTGGATGGTAAAATAAACGGAGGCAGGCGAAAAGCCTGCTCTCCGTTTTTTTTATTTTGGTGCGCCCATGCCCCATTGACTCGGACGTGTGGACTTGATGGGATCACCCATTTCGGTGTTCTCTTTGTCTTGGGCGTCAAGTTTGAAAAGTTGAAACTTGGCGTTGTCTTTGGTGTAAGGTTTCCAGTCGCCGTCTTGTGCGCCGTTGGGATTGTTGAATTTGGCAAAGTTGGTCCAAGCCGTCAGCATTTTTTCTGACAAATCCCAGTCGCCCTTAGTCCACGGTCTCCAACAATGCTGCAACGATTTGAAAACGTACCACAAATCCGACGAATGAAATGCTCCTTTTAAATAGTCTTCGGGGTGAGAACCGTCGTCAGGAAGCGGACGTGCAAACTCGTATGCCCAAGCCTTTGAGCCTTTTTCTTCGCGGTTGAGACAAAAAGCCGCAATGCCCTCCGCCATGTCGCCGAGGTCGTCAAGAGTGTAACCTATCATGTACGGAACATCTACAAGAGAGCCATCTTGAGCCGCCTCGTCAAAACTTTTAGTGTTACAATAGCCGTCGATAATCGGCATTGCAGTCATATAAGCATTCTTTTTGGTAACTTGATTGTGAATCGTTCCTACGGTGTAAATAACTTCCGTGGAGGCTTTACGCATTGCTTCAAGCGTGGTGATGTTAGCCCAGTCAAGAACTGCTTTGTTTTGCTGTTGAGATTCTTCAAACGTTAAGACCGGGAAAATTTTGCGCATATTGGCATCGGCAGCTGCGCCCTTCGGAGAGTTTACCGTCATACCACCGCCTGACATTATGACAGCCTTTTGAAAAAGACCTTTTGCAAGAGGCGATGCGCAAATAGTTTTAACGCTGCCTGCACCCGCACTCTGACCGAAAATCATAACGTTTTCGGGGTCGCCGCCAAATTGTGTTATATTTTTCTTAATCCATTTCAACGATTCTATTTGGTCAAGAATTCCGTAGTTGCCCGAAACTTTGTGGGGACTTTCGGCGGAAAGTTCGGGGTGCGTTAAAAAGCCGAAAACGCCGAGACGGTAGTTAATAGAAACTAAAATTACGCCTTTTTCAGCCCAAGCCTGAGCGTCGAATTCGGGTTCAGAGCCCCAGCCTTCGCGGTAGCCGCCGCCGTGAATCCACAAAGCAACGGGAAGTTTTGCGTCTGTTTTTCCTGCTGCCGGAGTCCAAACGTTAAGGTAAAGGCAGTCTTCGCTGTAAGGTGATTCCGCGCCGTAACCCCATTCAGTAGTGTAGCCGCCCGGATAATGCACAGCCTGATAACCAGGGTGTCCGAATCTGTCGCAAAGTTTTATACCTTTCCACGGCACAACGGGTTGAGGCTCTTTCCACCGTAATTCGCCAATCGGTGGGGCGGCGTAGGGTATTCCACGGAATACAAATACGTCTTTTGTTTCGGTGCTGACACCTTGAACTTGTCCGCCTTCAATTGTAAGAATAGGACATTCCTCTTTTTGACAGCATTGCTGCTCTGTTTGCGGCTGCTGACTGCAACCTGTCGGCCAAGCCAAAACTGAAATGGCTAATGCCGCTGTAAGAAATTCTCTTTTCATCGTTTAGGTTTTAAAAAAAATAATAATTAAAAGTGAGTTGTTTAATTTTCGGACAAAGGTATATTTTTTTTCTAAAACAAGTATCCCATTTTGATATAAAGATTTGATTTTTTGCCGGAATCTTGATTGTTGAATGGTCTCGCCCAATCAATTGACACAATAAAGTTTTCGTTCATAGCGATTTTTAATCCTATGCCGCCCGAAATGTGTGGACGGTAAATGTTCGATTTGTCAAAGTCGAAATACTCGGAGGCATTCTCGCCTGTGAGGGTAACGTTAAGAATAGAATTTTCTTCTTCTATATCAATGGGTTGAATCACAATTCCGGCATCTACAAACGGATTGCCGGCAATGTAAAAATGTTGTGTTCCGATGTTAAAATTAACAATGCGAAAACGTAATTCTACATTTGCAAGCAAAAAGCCATTTGATAATATCCGATTTCGCATTATGCCACGCAGCGAACTTGACCCGCCCAAACTTTCGTATAATACACGTTTTAACACTAAATTGTTGTGATAACAAAGCATATAAAAAGGTGTTGACCCAGCCAAAGAGAGTTGTGTGCCAATACGATAGGCAAATACGACTTTCGGTGTGCCGAGCGAGAGGTATTGCCGAAAATTGGCGTTGAATTTCAAACTGTTGAACTCTGATTTGCCACCAAATGCGGCTGTATAAGTAAAAAATGCGTCAGCCCAAATGCCCTTTGACGGTGCTGCCGACATATCTCGGGTATCGAATGTTGTTCCTATATGAACAAAGGGAAAACTTCCGCCACTATTTTCTTTGTCAGAAATTAATCCCCATTTACGGTATTTGTCGTAAAGAGATTCAATATCTGGTAGTTTGTCGTTTTCAGACTCTCCCTTGTTAAGTTTGTTAATGTTTACGCTGCCGACATTAAAACAGAGGACGCCTAATCCTGCGTTCCATTTAATATGCTCAGTTATAGAACCTTGAATGTCAGCAGCGGCACGAAACATATTTCGGCGGTATTTGTAAAATGCGCGGGATAAATAATTGACGGATTCGTCGTTGCACCAATCATTGTTGTAGACTGCTTGATAGCCGTTGAATCCGACAAAATCGCTCATTTCATCTGGAATATACGAAATGTCAAGGCTAAGACGATAACCGGGTAAAATGGCACGACTATCAAAATTTAATCTCATTAATCCGTTGTGTTTTGTAGTGTAAGCGGCTTCTGCATAGATAGAATGAAGATATTCGGGGTAATGTGAACCGTCGCCATGATAGTAGATGTTGGTGAGTGCGCCGTATTGAAAACCCAAATCGGTATCGTAGGCTATTGACGGTAATACACCGAATGTCCAACCTGTTTTTACTTGACTTTGTGCATTAACAGAATAAGATGAAATAATTAGTAATAATGTGATAATTTGAGATTTCATTGTTTTAATATTTACTGCTTGTTTGTTGCGCAAAAATATACATATATTTGAGATAATTAGCGAATAAAAAATTGCACTATTGCATTAAAACAAACCAAATTATAAACAAAAAGCGCAAAGAGATTTTTCTCTTTGCGCTTTTATATTTAAGTGTCAAACAATTTTTTAGTTGTAACAAGCCTCGCCGTGTTCGTAAACGTCAAGACCTTCTTCCTCGATTCTGCGTTCAACTCTGAGACCGTGAGTTTTCTTAATCAAGAGGAATACGCACAAGCCGAGAACAAACGCAAACGCTGCAACTGTAACCGCGCCGAGGATCTGAACGCCGAGCGATGTTTCAACACCGTTGATTGACGAATCACAGAAAACAGCAGTCAAAACAGTACCGATTATACCGCCAACGCCGTGAACCGAAACTGCGCCGACCGGGTCGTCAATGTGGCACTTTTTGTCAAGGAACGAAACCGAAAAACACATCAAAACAGAAGTGATGATACCGATTAACGCAGCCGCCCAAACCGGGACACAATCGCAGCCCGCTGTTATGCCAACCAAACCAGCCAAAATACCGTTGCAAACCATTGATAATGACGGTTTTCCATCAATAAGCCATGTGTAAACAAGTGCCGCTAAACCGCCCGTTGCTGCCGCCATATTCGTTGTTACAAAAACGTGAGACATGCTTGTCGCATTGTCAAAACCGGTTGCGGCAACCGTTGAACAGGGGTTGAAGCCAAACCAGCCCACCCACAAGCAGAAAACGCCTAATGCACAGAGTGTTAAGTTGTGTCCGGGGATTGCTTTTGACTTGCCGTTCTTGTCATATTTGCCGACTCTCGGTCCTAAAACGATTGCGCCAGCCAAAGCCAAAACGCCGCCGCAAAGGTGAACAACGGTAGAACCTGCAAAATCGTGGAATCCAAGTTCGCTGAGCCAACCGCCGCCCCAAGACCAGTGTCCTTCTATCGGATAGATTATCAGCGAGATAACTATCGAATAAACAAAGTACATTGAGAATTTGGTTCTTTCAGCCATCGCGCCGGAAACGATTGTTGCAGCCGTTGCGCAAAAAACCGTCTGAAAAATAAACGTTGCTTCTGCCGGTACGTTAGAGTCAGAACCGATAAAGAAAAATCCGTCCCAACCGATAAAAGCGTTGCCCGCTCCGTACATGATTGAAAAGCCTGCAATCCAATACAAAACCGAACCGCACATAAAGTCGCAAAAATTCTTCATCAAAATGTTAGCGGTGTTTTTTGCGCGTGTCAAACCGGCCTCTACAAGTGCAAAGCCGGGCTGCATCCAAAACACCAACATCGCGCCGAGCAACACCCAAAGTGTGTCCAAACCGTTAACAAAATCCTTTGCCTCCTCTACTACGGGAGGTATATCTAATAAAATGCCTGCCATGATCTTTTATATTTTTTAGTTAACAATTAATAATTGATAATTGACAATTATTTTCATTGTCCATTGTCAATTGTTAATTGTACATTGTTAATTATTTCTTGTCTCTTAAAACTGTGTCGCCGTGTTCGCCGGTTCTGATTGACCAACAGTCGATTACGTCGCTCAAAAATATACGTCCGTCTCCGATTTGACCGGTATTTGCAATTTTTAAAATTACGTTTATAGTGTTTTCGACGATAACATCGCGGCAGACAATCGTGATTGCCACCCTTTCAATCATGTCGGTATTATAAACAACACCACGGTAAATTCTTTCCTGTCTTGACTGTCCGATACCGTGAACGTCGTGGTATTCAAACCAGTCAATGTCCGAACTCAACAAAGCCTCTTTTACTTCGTCAAATTTCGTTTTTCTGATAATTGCTTCAATTCTTTTCATCTTGTTACGAATTTTACTTATTGCCTATACGTGTATTACGTATTTTACTATTTTTAATTAATTCTTTATATTTTAGACTAAAAAAAATCTAAAAACCGAAACTTACTCCGCCGACAAAAAATGTCTGTCCGTGATATTCAAGACCTGTCGGATTGCAGATAATTGCAGCCGATGGCGTAACGGTGCAGAAATTTTTCAAGTTGTAAGTTTTAGAAAGTTCCATTTTGAGTTCTGCGAAATTAAAACCGTCTTTTTTTGTGTACATCAATTCGGCATCTTTGTTTTCGATTGCTGCACCGACGGTGAATGCGAGGTCAAGACCGCTTGCGAGCGAGGGAGCGTAACAGATTTCAAGGTAAGACGAATGAGCCTGGTCGCCGTCGAATTTTTTGTTAGCACCAGCGAGCATCATATTAAACGATACTGAAAGCGGTAAGTCTGTCAACTCCGAAAAATCATAACCAAAACCGAGTTCGAGAAAATGATAATCGTTGTATGGACCGAAATATTCAAATTTGTCCATTGTCCAACAATAATCGTAGACCGAAACAAATGCACCGCTGATTGAATACGCTGCATAAAGGTCAAACTCAGTGTAATCGTCTTTGCCGATAGCGGAAATTGCTTCTACTCCCGCGCTGAACCCGCCTGCCGAAAAATCCACCGAACCCGCAGAATTAAGACCGCACACCGAAGCACCTCTCCAAACTGCATTTGTTGAAACTCCGAGGCTGAATGTCAGAGGGCTTTCCTTAGTTTCTGATTCCTGAGCGTTAGCCGCTCCCGAAAATAACACGGCGAACAATGCCGTAAACAAAAGTTTTTTCATATCTCTCTTACTTTTTTAGTTTAACTTATTTTAACGATGCAAAGGTAATTTGGATTTTTTTTTCGGGCAAGTGTTTTAAAAGGCATTAAGCAAAAAACGTAGATAAAAGACGTGAAAAACGTAAATCAAAAGGGACGTTTTTCCGTTATTGGAAATCCGCCCCTTTCTTCTTACCATGTCTGCTATACACAAAAAAAACTAATAACTTTGTTGATGTACGTTTTTGACAGCGCGTCCTGACGGGTCGTTCAAATTTTTGAACGAAGCGTCCCATGCTAACGCCTCTGCCGTTGAACATGCCACCGACGGAACACTCGGAACAGTTAGAGCCGCCGATTTGCTCGGAAAATGTTCCTCAAAAATCGAACGGTAATAATATTCCTCTTTGTTTTGCGGTGTGTTGACAGGAAAACGCTCTGCTGCCGTTGCCATCATAGAATCCGTAACAGCCTCACTCGTAATGCGTTTCAGAGTGTCAATCCAGCCGTAACCCACTCCGTCCGAAAACTGCTCTTTTTGACGCCAACAAACCTCTTTCGGTAGCATATCTTCAAACGCTTTGCGAAGAATGTGTTTTTCTATTTTGCCGCCACCTGCCATTTTGTCAGCAGGGTTAACATTCATTGCAACGTCCAAAAATTCTTTGTCCAAAAACGGCACTCTGCCTTCAACGCCCCACGCCGACAACGCTTTGTTAGCACGCAAACAATCATAAAGATAAAGTTTTGAAATTTTTCTGACCGTTTCCTCATGAAAAGCCTGAGCATTAGGGGCTTTGTGAAAATACAAGTAACCGCCGAAAATCTCGTCAGCACCCTCGCCTGAAAGTACCATTTTTATTCCCATCGACTTTATTACTCGTGCCAACAAATACATCGGCGTACTTGCTCTAACCGTTGTAACATCGTAAGTTTCAATATAATAGATGACGTCGCGAATAGCGTCCAAACCTTCTTGAATTGTGTAGTTGATTTCGTGATGAACAGTCCCGATATAATCTGCCACCGTTTTAGCGGCTTTCAAATCCGGCGAATCTTTCAAGCCGACAGCAAAAGAGTGCAACTGAGGCCACCAAGCCTGTTGTGTGTTTCCGCTTTCAACTCTCATTGCAGAATATTTTTTTGCGATTGCCGAAATTATCGAACTATCCAAACCGCCTGACAGCAAAACGCCGTAAGGCACATCTGACATTAACTGTCTTTCAACTGCTTTTTCCAACGCCGTTTTAATATCCGAAGACGTTAATTTTGAGTCTTTTACACTTTCGTATGACGACCATTCTCGGTTGTACCATTTGGTCATTTTTTTCGTTTTTGACGAGTAATAATGTCCGGGCAAAAATACTTCGTATTCGGTGCAGAAACCCTCTAAGGCTTTCAATTCGGAAGCCACGCAGAGATGTCCGTCAGCGTCTTTTCCGATGTAAAGCGGAATCACGCCTATCGGGTCGCGGGCGATTAAATATTCGTTTTTGTTTTCGTCGTAAAGCGCAAATGCAAAAATTCCCGACAAATCTTCCAAAAAGTTGATGCCTTTTTCCTTGTACAATGCCAAAATAACTTCGCAGTCAGAACCCGTTAAAAATTCATAACTTGAAGAGTATTTTTCACGGATTTTTCGGTGATTGTAAATCTCTCCGTTAACCGCCAAAATAACGCTGCCGTCTTTTGTTTTGAGGGGCTGACTGCCGGATTTCGGGTCTACGATTGAAAGCCTTTCGTGGGCTAAAATCGCCGTTTTGCCGACGTAAATTCCCGACCAATCCGGACCTCTGTGACGGATTTTGCCCGACTGCAACAATGCACGTTTTCTAAGTTGTTCGGCATCGCCCTCTATGTCAAAAATTCCAACTATTCCACACATGATATTAGATTAATTTACTAATTTTTTCCGCAGTTTGTCTTCCCGAAGCAATCGCCCTTACAACAAGCGAAGCACCCGAAAACGCATCACCGCAAACAAATACATTCTCTTTAAATTCAGGCATTTGAGGTTTCAAAAATCCCATGGCAAGCAAAACCATATCACATTCGATAACTTCTTTTTTGCCTGTTAACTTCATTGTCGGTCTGCCGCCTTCGGGGTTTGGAACCCATTCTACTTCTTCAACTTCCGCACCTGTCAAAACGCCGTCTTTGCCGATAAATTTATTCGTGTTTAATAGCCAACGTCTTGTGCAGCCTTCCTCGTGAGCGTAAGATGTTTTGAGGATTTGCGGCCAGTAGGGCCAAGGCGTTGCGGGATTGCTGCCGACCGGCGGTTTGGGCATAATTTCGATTTGCGTAACCGATTTGCAGCCCTGACGGTGTGCCGTTCCGATACAGTCGCTTCCCGTGTCGCCGCCGCCAATTACCAAAACTTTTTTGCCTTTTGCGTTCACCAAATCTTTTTTGTCGAATTGTTCGCCCATCAAAATTCTTGTCTGTTGCGACAACATTTCCAACGCCAAATGAACGCCTTTGAGTTCACGTCCTTCGATTTTCAAATCCCTTGCCTGAGGAGTTCCCGTTGCAACAACATAAAAGTCAAAACCTTCCGGCAGTTTTGCAAAGTCAACTTCCGTGTTGTAAACAAATTTTACGCCTTCTTCCTCCATTAAGTTTATTCTACGGTCAATGACGTTTTTAGCAAGTTTGAAATTTGGAATACCAAATCTCAACAATCCGCCTGCTGCCTCGTTTTTTTCATAAACGGTAACATCAAAGCCTTTCTTATTCAGTTGATTAGCCGCTGACAAGCCCGCAGGACCCGAACCAATAACCAAAACTTTTTTGCCGTTTCTGTCGTATGTTTGCGGCGTAATGTAACTCTCAACAAACGCCCTTTCAATAATTGCACATTCGTTTTCGCGGCAGGTTACAGGCTCAGAAATCGTCAAATTAAGCACGCAGGATTTCTCGCACAACGCCGGACAAACTCTTCCCGTAAATTCAGGAAAATCATTTGTCTTGCTCAGAAGTTTATAGGCCGTCTCCCAATCACCTTTATAAAGCGCGTCATTCCATTCAGGCTGTTTGTTGCCGAGCGGACACGCCCAATGACAAAACGGCACTCCACAATCCATACAACGCGAAGCCTGCAACTGACGGTCTTTTGTATTTAATGTCTGCTCCATTTCCGAAAAATCGTGAACCCTCTCACTAACAGGCCTGTGTCCAGCCTCTTTCCTCGGTATACTTAAAAATGCTCTCGGATTTCCCATGATAGTTATGTTTTTTGCGCTCGCCGCGCGGGCGTTCTTTCTTATAAGAAAGAACCAAAGAATTTTTATATTCGGTTTTAATAACCAGCCCTCTTAAAAGGGCTGGTTATTAAAACCGGGGATAAAAGTTTTCCGGTTCCCTTTTTTAAAAGGGAACGCCCCTGCGGCGAGCAGTAAAATATTAATAATCACGCTGAATATCAGCGATTTTGTCTTGTAATTTTTTGAGTTGTTCTTCTTGAAGTACTTTTTTGTATTCAATAGGAACGACCTGAATGAAATCGTCTATATATCTGCTCCAATCGTCAAGGATTGTGCGGGCGAGTTTTGAACCCGTGTAACGCCAATGACGGAGGATAAGTTCGTGAAGTTCTTTGCGGTACGTGTTTTCTTCTACGAGTGAAAGTTCCACCATGTCGGGGTTGCAGAAATAGTCGAAAGTGTGTTGCGGGTCGTAAACGTATGCTACGCCGCCTGACATTCCTGCGCCGAAGTTTCTGCCTGTCGGACCTAAAACGACAACCCGTCCGCCGGTCATGTATTCGCAGCAGTGGTCGCCCGTGCCTTCTATGACGGCTATTGCGCCTGAATTTCTAACGGCAAATCTTTCACCGACACGACCGTTGATGTAGATTTCGCCGCTTGTTGCGCCGTAAAGTCCGGTGTTGCCGGCGATGATGTTTTTCTCTGCCGCAAACGAACTTGATGACGGCGGCATTATCGAAATGTGTCCGCCTGAGAGACCTTTTCCGAAATAGTCGTTAGCCTCGCCTTCGAGTTTGAAAGAAACGCCGTGAACCAAAAACGCTCCGAAACTCTGTCCCGCCGAACCTTTGAACTTGATGTTTATTGTGTCGGTCGGGAGACCTTTTTCACCGTATTTTTTAGCGATGTAGCCTGAAAGCATCGTTCCGCAAGCCCTGTCAGTGTTTTTGATTGCGTAATCCAAAAACAATTCTCTGCCGTTTTCGATTGCGGGTTTTGCCTGTTCGATAATCGCAAAATCTTTAACGTCAGATACTTTGGTAAACTCTCTGCCGTCGTAATGGAGTTGACCTTCGCTCTTTGTCAAAAGTCTTGAAAAATCCAACGTTTCGCTTTTTGAACCTGTTTCTTGCGGTTTCAACTTGATTAAATCCGTTCTGCCGATAATGTCGGAGAGTTTTTTGAAGCCCATTTGTGCCAAATATTCGCGGACTTCCTGAGCCAAAAACGTGAAATAATTAACTATGTAATCCGCTCTTCCGCGGAATCTTTCCCTTAAAACCGGGTCTTGTGTCGCAACGCCTACGGGACAAGTGTTGGTATTACACTTTCTCATCATAACGCAGCCCAAAACGATGAGCGGTAAGGTTCCGAATGCAAACTCGTCAGCACCGAGCATTGCCATAAGAACTACGTCGCGGCCGGTTTTCAACTGACCGTCAGTCTGCAATCTTACCTGAGCGCGAAGACCGTTCAACGAGAGTGTCTGCTGGGTTTCTGCCAGACCGATTTCCGGCGAAATGCCCGCAAAACGCATTGACGAAGCAGGAGAAGCACCTGTGCCGCCTTCTGCACCCGAAATCACGATTAAGTCTGCCTTTGCTTTTGCAACGCCGGCTGCAATTGTGCCGACACCGCTTTCAGCAACTAATTTTACCGAAACGGCTGCCGTCGGGTTGATGTTTTTGAGGTCGAAAATAAGTTGCGCCAAGTCCTCAATAGAATAAATATCGTGATGAGGCGGCGGCGAAATAAGCGAAATTCCGGGGATTGAATTACGAGTTTTCGCGATGATTTCGTTAACTTTAAAGCCCGGTAACT